>ERZ1292625.2730-Hain-H41-01um-R1-2730-length-15623-cov-14_pt2 | contig 10096 bp, 12 predicted proteins | sample MGYA00564400_ERZ1292625 | MGnify/ENA primary metagenome ERZ1292625 (study PRJEB36523, sample SAMEA6512639) | groundwater metagenome | collected 2019-01-08 | study: AquaDiva: Metagenomics assemblies of 32 groundwater samples
CTTGGGTTTTCACCGCATCGCCTTGACCTTTCACTTCTTCGTGCTTTGCCTTCATCTTTTCTTTCATGGCTGCTCGCTTGGCCTTGGCCTCTTCACGATGCGCCTTCATCTTGCTCTTCATGTCCTCTTTTTTGGCCTTCATGTCAGCCTTCATCTGGTCCTTCTCGGCCTTCATTTTTTCAGGAGCCGCCTTCACATCGGCTTTCATCTGATCCTTCATCGCTCCCATTTCATTCTTCATTGCATCGTCAGCCAGCACCAACGAACCAGCACCGATCAGATACACTGCCGCAATTGCAGCCAACACTATGTTTCGCATCACGTTCCTCCTGCATGTTCGAATATGTGAATAAAAGGGAGTTTACCTAGGCGAGGCTCTTTATATCCTGCCCTGGAATGACACAGGTGTCAAACGCAGATATCGTGAAGTGAACGCGCCCGGTTGATCTGCCCACAAACGGGTTTACCGCCTTCTTTCGTAATAACATGCTCGGGCCATGACTGTTCAGCGCTCGGACGGCATCGGCGCCTTGAAGACACCCATATTGCGGAAAATCGCCCGCACGGCGCCCTGTGTGCACGATGGCCGGTTCAGGATGTTGGAGGGCACTGACCGAGCAGAAATAACTGAACGGCGAAAGCTGGCAGCAGGTCACGGCCCCGAAAACATTCCCGAAGTAACACTACGGCGCGCGGCTACTCCGGAAGGGCATCACGAGGCTTCACCGCCTGGGCCCTTCCTATTTTTCAGTTAGGCTTGGGTCATCTCGACCAGGTACCGACGAAGAATGGCTTGTTCCACTCGCGAGCGACCCCGATCGGGAGCCGGGAACCGGAGTACCAACTGAATCTTCCCAGGCTCGGGGAGCTGAATGGTGATACGGGGTTCCGGCGAGGGAGCTTCCAGGAGATTGGCCTGTTCCAGCAGTTTCATCTGTCGCGCGGCTTCTTCCATAAACGGGCCGCACTCGGCCTTCGCGGCAGCCAGCAACGCCTGCTCAGCTCGCTGCCATTCCCCCTCCGACCTCAAGGGCACGACGAGAGTGTAGAGGCCATATTCCTGTCCCGGGTTTTCTTTGACGAGCGCATTCGTAAACAGAAGACTATTCGGAAACACCGCTACTCGTCCGGTATACAAATGCGACGACTGGCCAGGACCGATCTCTAACAATTTCGTGGCAAACATATCGTGATCCAGCACCACCCCGCGGTGTCCGGCAATCTGAATGCGGTCACCAACACCATACACCTTGCCACCCATGCGTAATGCCGCTCCGCTCAAGCAGAGAATCAACTCCTTCGTCGCCAAGACCAACGCAGCCGCCAATGCGACAATCGAGACAGCAAAAGCCTCGAGTTCATGCGCCCAGATGACGACGAAACCGATCAGGATGACAAAGACCATCGAGTTTCTGGTCGTCACGACCCAGCGACGCTTGTCCTCCATCGACAAGGCATGGTTGCGCGAGATCCCCCGCACGACCAACGTCCGGATCAGAATGACCGACACCAACAGAATCAATGACTTGAGCCCATCCAAGACGACGGAGCTATCAACAGTCATCCAGCCAAACTGCATACCAGTCATCCTCAGTCTTTTCTTCTGTACCGGTTAAGATTCATTGCCATTCATCCGATACAACTTGTGGGATTTTGGGGAAGGAGTTCCATGTCATCGTCACCCACAACTTCGGAGTCGGCCCTTGCCGAATCCCTTCGTCCTCGTCTGCACAGTACGTTGCAGCCACTCCTCAATCACGCTAGCCCTTGCTTACCAGCCCTGGAGAAAACCTGCCAGAAAATTCTCAGTCTGACCGGAGGACTCACCGGAGCCGATCGCCTCGCTCAGATTATCAGTCGTGATCCGGCCCTGTCCTGCCGGGTCCTGCAGATCTCGAATAGCATTGCCTACAGTCCGCAACAAGTCATCACATCGATCCCCCACGCCGTCAGTTGGCTCGGGTTGGATACGGTCCGTTCTATCGTCACCGCCTCCCAACTTGTCGAACAACTCAGTCAATGGCCGAATCAGCAGCAAATCGTCAGCGGAGTCATCGCACGGGCCCTCGTCGCAGCTGTGCATGCCAATGAACTGGGCATGGCACTCGAGTATCCATCGTTGAGCCAGCTCTTTAGCGCCACCTTGCTCTATTCGATCGGTGACCTCGCCATCGCCAGTCAAGCTCAGGATCTCTACGTCTCGTACCGCAGAATCCCCCTGACAGCCAAGACGCCCGCGGCGCGAATCATCGAAGAAACGCAACTCTATGGAGTTCCCCGCCTCCGGATTGCCCAAGCCCTCGGGCAGATGTGGGCGCTGCCACCCTTTGTCGTGGAGTTGTTCTCAATCGAAGGGCATCAGAGCCAGGAGCGGTGGGGCTCCGGTCAGGAGATGTTCAAGGGCCTCGTCATCGGCTGCTCTTCATTGATCGATGCCATGACCGGCCCGCCCTCCCCGGCCACAATGGAGGCCGCCAAGCGGGGGCTCCTCACAGGAAGCGGCCTGCCGTCGCACTTGTTTGGCGACATTCTTGTGCGCGCACTGGATCGGGGTAAGCAGTTGGTTCATTCGGCAGGCCTGTCGTTCGATCTCTGGGAAGATCCCGTCGGACATGAAACCAGCTGCCGGGTTCCCGCACCGTCTCCGGTGGAAACTCCCACCGTCACAGTGAGGCCTCAGAAGCAAGGGCCCAGTGCGATTGAGACGAATCCCCTCGAGACGCTGCAAACCCTGCAAACCGCGTTGCGCGAGGCCAAAGATATCAACACGCTCCTGAGTACGCTGGTGCATGCCCTGCACCGGGACGGCGGTTTTAGCCGGGTAGCCCTGGCCCTACTGAACCCGAACAATACCGATCATTTGGTAGGACGCCTGTTACTCGGAGTGGAGGAGCCGGCTCCATATATCGACAGCTTGTCAGGCTCGCTGACCAAGGAACATCCGCACTTCCTGCAACTCATGAAGCGGTCCGATGCCGTCTGGGTCGAGGATTTCACCGTCCCTCTCGGCGACCCTATCAATTCAAAATTTCTCCGAACGTGGAACCCCGGATCGGCCATCATCGCGCCTCTCCGAGTCGGAACCCGACCCATCGGCATGTTGTATTGCGACAACGGCCCACTCCCCCGACAGGTGCAGCAAAAGGACTACCACGCCTTCCAGCTGTTCTTCGGCCAGACGACACTGAGTATCAATCGATTGGCGGGAATACTCTAGACCGTGGCACCGACCTAAACGGTTATTGTGCCATCAGCGTTTCACGGGTACCTGGCACGCACTCTTCACGCTTCCAGGACTTCAAGACTTTCTGCTCGTTGAACGTCAGCGTATACCGATAACAATACAGCGTCGGTTTCGGACCCTCGCCCGGTTTTCCCAGGAGCGCGCCGACCGATTCGCCTGCACCGCTAAGTCCAGGAGAGGCCATGGACTCCAGTTCTTTGTCTCCCATTGAAACCCGGTACGTCCAGACACTGTCTCCTCCTAACGCCGGCGTCTTGGCCGTATGCGGGGTGCCCAACTTCTCGCGCACATCCTCCTGCGTCAGTCGATCCACACCTTTCTTGAAATAGGTATCACGCCAGGGACCGCCGCAGGCTGCAACCATCATCGCCAAAGCAATGACAAGCCCACAGACAGTCGCACGAAAGGCTGGGGTGTGACGAATCATGATTGGGAATTCAGTTGCTGCATGCGTTTGATCGAGCAGTAGAGGGCATAGCCCTGCGCCAGCATGCCGGTAGTCAGGAGGCCCAGGGCCGTGTGCAGCCAATGGGAGGCAGGATCGTCAAGTCCGTGCATACCAAACACAAATCCAAGGGCAATCGCCACGATGCCGACCGCCCGTGCGATCATGCCTTGCATCCGCCAATTGATTTCCGTCTTGTGTCCCTGCTCCATCATGGGTATACGCTACACTGGAGGGGAAGAAGACTTCAACTCCGCCGTTGTTTGATTGCCGACAACCGTTCCTCCAGCGACGCCGCGTCGGCATCGCGATGCAATTTCTGCAAGAGGCCGATGAGCTCGCCTAAACTCTTCTCCACATCCCGATGCGTCTCTCCAAGTGCCTTCTCCCGAATGGCCAACGCGCGCCGATAGAGAGGCTCCGCCTTCTCCGGAACCCCTTGCGACACATAGACCAGCCCCAGGTTGTGCAGGGTGAGGGCGACATCGAGATGGTCCGGACCATGGAGACGCTCTTTGATCGCGAGCGCCCGCATGAGTAATGGTTCCGCCTCCGTATATTGCCCATGCATCCGATGCAGGACGCCAAGGTTATTCAACGTCGCCGCCACATCGACATGATTCTCTCCATGCGCATCCTGGTAAATCTTCAAGGCCCGAAGATAGGCCGGTTCCGATTCCACATACTTGCCCTGCGCCGTGAAGGCTTGCGCCTCACTCGACAGCGCGACGGCCACATGCCTATCGTTCAATCCATACTGAGACTCGGCTTTTTTCACAGCCGCGGCAAAGATATGTTCCGCCTCAGGGTAGTCCCCCTTCTGCAGCGCTCGCTGCCCGGCCGCCATCGCCGACTCCCAGGTTTGCTGTTCGCAGGAGATCATCAAGGCCAGCGCAAGGGCCAGCATGCAGGCGCTTATTGAGAATCGAAGACTCATGACCTTCGCATCTGCTCAACAATGGATTCGGCCGGATAGGTCACGATCTCGGCCAGCGTCGGATGGTAGTGCGGGATTCGAAGAAGATCGTGCACGGTCCCGTGGTAGTACATCACCGCAATCAGCTCATGAATCAGCTCTCCGGATTCTGGCCCGACAATTTCGGCACCCAATACAGTCCCGTTCGTGCGGTCTGCCATCAATTTCACAAACCCCTGTGTGCTCCCGAGACACATGGCCTTTCCGTGGTCGGCAAACGGATAGGTCCCGGTGAGATAAGAGAGGCCGCGAGCACGGCAGGCTTTTTCCGTCAGACCCACCGCAGCGACTTGGGGTTCGGTAAAGATGACTTCCGCCACCAACCGATCGTCGAAACGTCTGGGAGGATCGCCCGGATGGCACGCATTCCACCCCGCCAACTCTCCCTGTTGGATGGCAATGTGCACAACATCGTAGAGATTCGTGACGTCTCCGACGGCAAAGATGTGGGGCTGCGATGTCCGCATTCCGTCATCCACGACCACACGACCGGCATCCACCGTCACCTGGGCCGCCGACAGATTCAGACCGGCGATGTTCGGAACCCGGCCAAGCGCGTTGAGCACCAGATCGCCGACCAGGACCTTTTCCTCTCCTTTATGCAGGACGGACACCGCCATCTTTTTCCCGTCTCTCTGTACACGGAGCGCCTGCGTGTCGGTCATGACACGCAGGCCTTCGGCAGCCAGTGCCTGTCCGAGTGCGACCCCGACGTCCGCATCAAGATGGGACAGAACATGAGGCGCCCGCTGCACGAGGGTGACCGGCGTGCCGATCCGCGCGAAAAACTGGCCAAACTCCAATCCGACGGGTCCGGCCCCCAACACGATGAGCGACTCCGGTTGCTCCCGTCGATCCAGCACACTGTCGCTGGTGACACAGCCCGCCTCCGCCAGACCCGGAATCGCCACCTCGCGCGGAACCGAGCCGGTGGCAATGATGAAGGATTTCGCGGACAGACAAGTCGAACCGACCTGCAACCGATAGGGGGAAAGAAAGGTCGCCGGCGCTTCGTAGAGCGCAAAGGCCGGATCGCGCAATTGCTGAATCCGGTACTCGGCGAACTCACGGACCAAGCGATTCTTTCGATCAACAATGGCCGAGAGGCTGGCGCGTACCTCGACCGGCGACAGACCGAATTCAGGAGCCCGCCGCATCACAGCGGCAATCTCAGCCGATCGCAAGATAGCCTTCGTCGGCATGCAGCCCCGCAGAATGCAGAGTCCGCCGAGCGGGCCCTGATCAACGATCGCCACGTCCGCTCCCGCCTCACGGGCTGTCCGTGCCGCCGCATAGCCGGCTGAGCCGCCGCCGATCACGACCACGTCATGTGTCCGTTGAGTTGTCATACACCTTCCATTTATAGTCGAGGCAAGAAAGGATACACCATGATCCAACCGGGCCGCTATCGACACTACAAGGGGAACGACTACGAAGTCGTGGGTGTGGCGAAACACTCCGAAACGGAAGAGGAGGTCGTCGTCTACCGAGCGCTCTATGGCGAAAGGGGGCTCTGGGTGAGACCGCTTGTCATGTTTCTTGAGACCGTGGTGGTCGAGGGTCGACCGCAACCCCGTTTCCAATTCGTGGCGGAATGCCCCATTCCACCCAAGGCCTAACCCCCTAGTTCCGCCCCTATCCTCACTGTCCTCAGCTATTCAGCTTTCTCAGCTTAAGTATTTCCCGCAGTCCACCGATACCACGAGCGAGGAGAGACTTCCATGGCAGTGGTCCAAGCCATCACTGGAGTTGCCGAAACCTATCCGGTCAGACCCGTGACGCCCGGAACGCCGCTGATCGACGCCGTCGATAGCCAGGCCGGCAAGGATCACCGCAACCCGGCCGGGGATCGAACGAAGCTGGTGGCACAACAGGCCTATCAAGAACAGACCAAGCAGACGCGGCCTCCAAAGCCGGCCATCCTGGCCAGAGATTTGATGACGACCCCGGTCATCACCTTGCCCTCCGACGCCACCCTTGTCGAAGCTTGGACCTTGATGACGCGCCGATCATTCCGCCATCTGCCGATTTCCTCAGTTCACGGCACGCTGGTTGGAATGGTCTCGGACCGGGATCTGATCCGCCACGCCCCCGATCTCGTCATTGCCGGCATTCAGAGCACCGCTGCCCATCGACGGTTGGCAGAGATCATGAGCCCTCGCGTGCTTTCCGCGGCACCCACGACCGACATTCGGGAAATCGCTCGGGTCATGATGGACGAACGGGTCGGGGCATTGCCGATCCTTGATGCCAATCGGCAGCCGGTCGGCATTATCTCCAAGCAGGACTTACTCCGTGGTCTGGCTAACCACGGCCCCATAGAGCTCTGGACCTAGCCGTGAGTCCCGCTCCTCTCACACCATGCACATCGCGCAATCGCGTACGCGACTCCAGAGAATCGATCCAACTGAGCAACGCTACTCCACCGCAGTCCAACGAGCGAATGTGGCGGCCTGGCCCACTCGAATACCCTGGCCATCGACGACATTCCACACAGTGGCATCTTCGACCAGAAACCGCTTACCCGTAGAAGAGATTCTGATTCCTCGATAGCCGGAATAATATCCCTGCTTCTCAGCCACCGCCAACATGCGGGCGCGCTCATCCCGGTTCATGGGCTCCGCGGTGAGGCGAGACGGCGTGCTCGTCAATTGTGCCCACGACAACTCCCACAGGTCGAGTGCCCGCTGGTTGCCATAATTCAAGAGAGGATCGGCCTCTGTGCCGTGCGACACCACCACGAAGGGCGCGGCAAAGAGAGCTTCCGCCTGTACTTCCGGGGTGCCAGTTCGGATCAGCAAGTCCCGCCCGGTCCAGCGCCGAAAGCTATCCAGAAGAAGCTGTGACCACGTGGTCATACAGCGGTGGGGTACAGCATCGGTCGACATGCCATGCTGCTATCACGTCTGAAAGGGCAAGACAAGCGAGGGAATCAGGGCTTGGCGGTATTGGCCTTGCGGGAGGTCGGTTTAGGGAGCAGACGGTATTCGACGAGCCGACAGCTACAGAACGCCACCTGTCGGGTGTCAGTCGTTATACGAACAATGATGGAGTGGCAGAACACACAGCCCAGCGAGCGGGTATCCCGGGCAATGGTCCAGCGGGGGATAGAAAGATGATCAGGATTGAGTGTGTGATCGTCCATTATATTCCCTATCGGCAGTCCGGGAAAATTCTGAAGTCTCCCCATATCATGCAGCCCCTCCCTGGCATGCCGCCTGAGCCCTATGTATAATGTCACTCCCTTACACTCCACTGGTACCGGTTCGTGAGGAGCACGTCATGGCAGGCAAGACATTATTCGACAAAATTTGGGACACGCATCTCGTACGGGAGGAACCGGACGGGACGACACTCTTGTATATCGACCGGCAGCTGGTCCATGAGGTCACCTCGCCGCAGGCCTTTGAAGGGTTAAAACTGGCCGGGCGCCGTCCGCGCCGTCCGGCCGCGACGCTCGCGGTCCCGGACCACAATGTCCCGACGACGGACCGCCGTCTCGGTATTGCCGATGCCATCAGCGCCAAACAAATCCAGACACTGGAAGACAACTGCCGGGATTTCAGTATTACGCTGTTCGGCATGAACGACATCCGCCAGGGCGTCGTCCACGTCATCGGCCCGGAACAAGGATTTACGCTCCCCGGCACGACGATCGTCTGCGGCGATTCTCACACCTCCACACACGGCGCGTTCGGCGCACTGGCCTTCGGCATCGGCACCAGCGAAGTCGAGCACGTGCTGGCGACGCAATGCCTGGTCCAGAAGCGGCCCAAGACGATGGAGATCCGCGTCGACGGCGTCCTCTCAGACCGCTGCTCCGCCAAAGACATCATTCTCGCCATCATCGGCAAGATCGGCACGGCCGGTGGGACCGGATATGTCATCGAATATACGGGATCGGCCATTCGCGCCTTAAGCATGGAAGGCCGTATGACCCTGTGCAACATGTCGATCGAGGGCGGCGCCCGCGCCGGCATGGTCGCTCCGGATGAAAAGACCACCGCCTATATTAAGGGACGCCCCTTGGCCCCGAAGGGCGCGCTGTTCGAGCAGGCCGTGCGGGCATGGGAACAATTGAAGACAGATCCCGATGCCACGTACGACGCCACGCTGGTTATGCGTGCCGAGGATATCGCCCCGCAAGTCAGCTGGGGAACCAGTCCCGGTATGGTGCTCGGAGTGGATCAGCGGGTTCCGGACCCGGCCACGATGACCGACGACAATACCCGCAAGGCCACCGAGCGCGCGCTGGAATACATGGGGCTTGCCGCCAACATGCCGATCGCGGACATCAGGATCGACAAGGTCTTTATCGGGTCCTGCACGAATTCACGCATTGAAGACTTGCGTCTCGCCGCGTCGCTGGCCAAAGGCAAACACGTCGCCAAAACCGTGCATGCGATGGTGGTCCCTGGCTCCGGTCTCGTCAAACAACAGGCCGAACAGGAAGGCCTCGACAAGATTTTCCGCGAAGCCGGGTTTGAATGGCGGGAGGCCGGCTGCAGTATGTGCCTCGCGATGAACGCCGATGTGCTGAAACCGGGCGAGCGCTGCGCCTCGACCAGCAATCGCAATTTCGAAGGGCGACAGGGAGCGGGCGGACGCACGCACCTGGTATCCCCGGCCATGGCCGTCGCGGCCGCCGTTGAGGGACACTTTATCGATATTCGTCATTGGAGTTAGAGGACGCCATGCAAGCCTTTACCACACTCACCGGCTTAGTCGCCCCCTTGGACCGGGTCAACGTCGATACGGACCAGATCATTCCGAAGCAGTACTTGAAGACGATCAAGCGCACGGGACTGCGCGAGGGATTGTTCTTCGACTGGAAGAAGCAGAAAGACGGGTCGCCGGATCCACAGTTCTTCCTGAACCAAGCCCGCTACCAAGGCGCCACGATTCTATTGACCCGCGACAACTTCGGCTGCGGCTCGTCCCGTGAACATGCCCCCTGGGCTCTGCTCGATCAGGGATTCCGCTGCGTGATCGCCCCGAGCTTTGCCGACATTTTCTACAATAATTGTTTTCAAAACGGCATCCTGCCTGTGGTCCTCACAGCCGACGAGGTCCTGGCGATGATGCATGAAGTGCTGGCCACACCGGGTTACCAACTGACGGTGGATCTCGGCAAGCAAACCGTCACCACGCCGGGCGGCAAGATCTGCACATTCACGATTGATCCGTTCCGCAAGGATTGTTTATATCGCGGGCTCGACTCGATCGGCCTGACGCTGCAACACGAGTCCGCCATTTCCGTCTACGAAAAGAAACGGAAAGCCGAATCCCCATGGCTGTTCACCGATATTCCGTCATGAACTGAGGACCTGTCCCATGAAGTTCTTGCGCCCCAGCTTCCTGCTGATCATATTCTTGTTTCTAGGTGCAGCCTATCTCCTCATCGCCTTCAACCTGAGTTACTCCGACGGGA
>ERZ1292625.4669-Hain-H41-01um-R1-4669-length-10096-cov-9_pt1 | contig 10096 bp, 10 predicted proteins | sample MGYA00564400_ERZ1292625 | MGnify/ENA primary metagenome ERZ1292625 (study PRJEB36523, sample SAMEA6512639) | groundwater metagenome | collected 2019-01-08 | study: AquaDiva: Metagenomics assemblies of 32 groundwater samples
TCGCCTGGTCAGTTTTCAACCGGCACAGATGGTCAATTTTAAACCGGTATCAACATTTGTGTCCTGCTTGAGTATTCATCTGACTTCCTTTCAAAATTAAATTTAAACAGAAATGTCAGATTAAGTCTTGTTCTTTACAGCTTATTGGCCTAACAACCGATTGCAGCGGACGATCCGCTGCTGAACCGGAGCGTTAGGCGTCGATTTTCAAAGTTCTTTGGAGCCTCGCCAGAATTTGGGATTAACATTCAGATGCAATTTGACCTCGAAAACAAAAAAGTAAGCGCTTGCTGCGAATTTGTCCAAGATCCTCACGTTTCAAGTTTACAATGATAACCTTTCAAGTACGATATAGATCGACGAGGGAACAAATAGTGAAGCACATCACTTTTTATGTATTGATTCTGATCATATTTTCGATTCTTGCGGGGTGTGCTGCAAAGCCAAAGCAGCCTTCCCACGCGTATCACATGACGGACATTTCACAAGACGTGATTATTGCTGTGGCCAATGACGCTGTTACACAAATGTCAGTATTATTCGCACCTGAAAAAACAAAGCTTGCTCTAACTCACCCGGCGACTGATCAATTTGGTTTTGCATTCGTTGATCGGTTGCGCGAGAAAAGGTTTACAGTGAAAGAACATGGCTCTGCTCAAAGCTTGGACCAAGTGTTACTGGATCATCGGGAACACGAAAAACATACCCACGCAGACGGAACTGATTTGATAAAGCTGGAAGAGCCGGACAGTGCTGTTCCTTTATCGTATTTGCTGGATCACGCAGAAGAAAATTATCATGTCAAATTGACTGTAGGCAATCTTCAACTGATGCGCACATATTCCATACAAGGAGGCGAGGTAAGGCCTTCAGGACATTGGGTTCGCTTGGAACCAAAATAATAGCAAGCAGTGGTATTTGCCGGCTGACTCAGTTTCATCGCCGGATCAATCGCCATAACGCAGAGGACGCACAGTGTGCTTCAGTGCGTCAATAACGACTACGTGGTTTAAACAGAAAATGATGATCCGCAGCCACAAGTGCTGGCAGCACCAGGATTTTTAATGATGAATTGGGCGCCTTTTAAATCTTCCTGGTAATCGATTTCGGCACCAATGAGATATTGATAACTCATGGAATCGACCAATAATTGAACGCCGTGATTCTCCATGACCATATCGTCTTCATTAATCAACTCATCAAAAGTAAAGCCATACTGAAAACCTGAGCAGCCTCCGCCATTGACGAAAACCCTGAGTTTGAGATTCAGATTGCCTTCTTCTGCGATCAATTGTTTAACTTTAACAGCAGCATTATCTGTGAAAAAAAGTGGCGTGTGATTTTCAATATTCATAGAATTTTCGTGCCCTGGTTAATTTAAGTCTTATTCATTGTGAAAAGTTGGATTACGATTCTTTCCTTGAGCTTCGCTTTATTTGCTTTCTGATTCCGCAGAAATTAAAGGGATCGCTTTTTCTGATAATTGTGCATCATTATTCTCCAAATGAACCATTTTTCCTTCAACTAATGCGCCCAAGTGAATTTCTATCGTGCCGTAATGAATATCACCAAATACTTGAGATTTTTCTTGCAATTCGAGATAGCCTTGCGCATGTACAGGGCCAAAAACTTTACCGTTGATAATAATGTGAGTGACTTTGATCGCGCCATCAATGCGACCGTCGCTACTCAATACCAAAGTGCTCGACTCGTTATCGGTGGCTGTAATATCACCTGTGATATGCCCGTCAACTCTTAATCCACCGCGAAAGTGGATATCCCCAATGACTTTGGTATTTGCTCCAATTAAGGTGTCAATATGATTATGTGGTTTATTTTTCTTATTGCCAAACATGGCTTCCTCGTTATAAGGTTGGTTGCGTGGTTTGCGTTAATAATACTTTCCCATCGCTATTTTCATAAACTTGTACCTGTAAATTTTTTATGGTCATGCCATCGGGTACTTTAAAACTGTCTTCTAATCGATAGAGAAATTTGAAACTAATTGGGAAGTCCAATTGGGATTCTTGATTAACTAATGGAACCGTTTTGGTTTTATCGTTTTGTAAAAGAGTCACAAGCAATCGTACTTTCCCTTTAAAATCATTGGGTCTTTTTCCGCCCTGAATCAGAGTTAATGCGTAGCGAAATTTACCCGATATTTCCGTTTCTTTGAGGTTAAATTGATAGATCGAAATGTCATTTTTCGTGCTTCCTGACATGAGGTGTTCAAAGAATAACATTTTCTCTTTCAGTTGGTCATTCTCATAAGTCAATGCTTTGATCTGTGTTAACAGATTATCATTGGCTGTATGATGCATCTGCACTTGATGAATCAATTCCCCCATGTCCGAGCAAAGCTGTTGCCGCTTTGTTTGCCGGCAAACTGCTGGATCGTACGGCGAGTCACCATAGATTTTTTCCTCCGTAAATTCCTCTAGCAAAGCGTTTCTCGATTGTTTTCCGGCTTCAAACATGCCCCAAGAAACTGAAAGAAGCACAAAACACAAAGCTAATATAACCGCTAGTCGATATTTCCAGGAAGGGTAGGGGCGTACAATGACATGTGGCGATAGAATTTGAGAATTCTTAGGAAAGATTCTATTCATTTACGTTAATACGATTGAGTCAGAAATGCTGCAAGCATGGCGATATTGAATACGGCAGAAACTCATGGTAACAAGGGAATCTGATTAATACCTAGTGTTTCGGGCAATTCAAATAAAATATTCATATTCTGGATTGCTTGTCCCGCTGCGCCTTTTACCAAATTATCAGTTACTGAGAGTATGACAACGGTGTCGCCATTTTGTGGCTGATGTACGGCAATGCGGCACAGATTGGAGCCCCGGACTGAGCGCGTTTCAGGGTGTTTTCCTGCAGGTAACACGTCTACGAAAGCTTCTGCGGCATAACGTTTTTCATAAAGCTCCTGTAGATTAACTTTTTTAGTCAGTTTTGCATAAAGTGTTGCATGAATGCCACGAATCATTGGGACTAAATGTGGGACAAAAGTAAGCCCTACAGGTTTTTGGGCTGCCGCTGAAAGACCTTGCTTGATTTCCGGTAGATGGCGGTGGCCTGGAACACCGTAAGCTTTAAAATTATCCGATGCTTCTGCGAGTAACGTGTGTACCTCCGCCTTTCGTCCTGCTCCCGATACGCCCGATTTGACATCCGCAACGAGATTTTTGATGTCAATTACACCAGCTTCTATGAGCGGTAGAAACCCCAATTGAACGGCTGTCGGATAACAACCCGGATTAGCAATCAAGCGTGCTTTTTTGACTTGCGTACGATTGATTTCTGGTAAACCATATACCGCTTCAGCGACCAAATGGGGGCAGGCATGTTTCATACCGTACCATTTTTCCCATTCGGCAACGTCTTTGATGCGAAAGTCAGCTGCTAGATCAATGACCTTAACACCTGCCTGCAACAATGATTCCGTTTGTTGCATGGCGATACCGTTTGGCGTGGCAAAAAATACCAAATCACATTTGTTGAGCTTGGCGTCGGCAGGGTCGCTGAATTTTAAATCAATATGTCCGCGAAGATTGGTGAACATATCGGCTACATCCATTCCTGCTTCACTGCGTGAAGTGATTGTTTTGATTTTTACCTTTGGATGCTGCGCTAGTAACCGCAACAATTCCACGCCTGTATAGCCTGTCCCGCCAACAATTCCTACATTAACCATGATTGCTCCTCTCTGTTTTTCCAGGATATATCGGATATATTAGCTAGCAAATAAAAAAGCCGCCATAACAATAAGGCGGCTTTCTGCTAATGAATATAAAACTTATCGTTTGGAGAATTGCTTGCGTCGACGCGCCTTGCGTAAGCCCACTTTCTTTCTTTCCACTTCTCTGGCATCGCGAGTCACTAATCCAGCTTTACTCAGTGTGGGCTTCAGTGTTTCATCATAGTCTATCAGAGCACGTGTAATACCGTGCCGAACTGCACCTGCCTGACCTGATTCACCACCACCATGGATATTCACCATAATATCAAATGTGTTCACATGATTGGTCAATTCCAGCGGCTGCTTTACGATCATGCGACCGGTTTCGCGCGAAAAAAAAGTATCCAGCGGTTTGTCGTTGATAACAATTGAGCCTTTTCCAGGTTTGATGAAAACGCGTGCTACCGCACTTTTGCGTCGCCCTGTTCCGTAATTATATTGGGTGGCCATAATTTTAAGCTCTCACTTCAAGCGGTTTGGGTTGTTGTGCAGCATGAGGATGCTCATCACCCGCATATATCTTAAGTTTTTTTATCATTGCGAATCCCAAGGGACCTTTAGGCAACATTCCCTTAACCGCCTTTTGAAGGGGGCGTGTGGGGAATTTTGCATGCATCTTTCTAAAAGATGTCGCATAAATCCCGCCAGGATAACCTGTATGGCGATAATAGATTTTGTCATCCATTTTGTTGCCGGTAACACGTAGTTTGTCAGCATTGATAACGATTATATAATCGCCGGTATCTACGTGAGGCGTATAAATGGGCTTATGTTTGCCACGTAAACGATGCGCAATTAGAGAAGCAAGTCGACCTAAAACTTTATCGGTTGCATCGATAACATACCAATCATGATTGACTTCGTGTGGCTTGGCTGAAAATGTTTTCACAAAAACCTGTCCTGCATATTCGAAAAGAGCCAGGATTCTATGTTAGAAGGTTGCAAAAGTCAAATTTAGGTCAAACTTTCATTCATCGCTATAATCATAGGAAAATACGGTGATAGCAACCTCACACCACTTACTAAGATCGGCAGCAAAAATTTACACTACCCACTATCTTAAGAGAGCACAATTTTGAAAGACCAGTCTAAGCATGTATCGATAGATCCAACCAGTGTAGCCACCTCAAATTTCATACGCACGATCATTGATGACGATAATCGCTCCAATAAATGGAATGGACGTATAGAAACTCGCTTTCCCCCAGAGCCTAATGGGTATTTGCATATTGGCCATGCTAAGAGTATTTGCCTGAATTTTGGTATGGCCAAGGATTATGGTGGTGTATGCCATTTACGGTTTGATGACACCAATCCGGAAAAAGAAGCCCAGGAGTATGTCGATGCCATTTGCGATAACGTAACTTGGTTGGGTTTTGAATGGGGCAAGCATCTGTATTATTCCTCCGACTATTTTGATCGGTTATATGAATTTGCCGAGTATTTGATTACTGAGAGCAAAGCCTATATTGAAGAGCTAACAGCCGATGAAATTCGTGAATATCGCGGCACACTGACCGCGCCAGGTAAAAACAGTCCATACCGTAAACGTCCAGCCACAGAAAGTTTGGATCTATTTCGACGTATGAAAGCGGGTGAGTTTCCCGATGGAGAATATGTGCTGCGAGCTAAAATTGACATGGCTTCGCCTAATATCAACATGCGTGATCCGGTCATTTACCGCATTCGTCATACTCACCATCAACGTACTGGGAATCAATGGTGTATTTATCCGATGTATGATTACACGCATTGCATATCCGATGCGTTGGAAAACATCACGCATTCGTTATGCACGTTGGAATTCGAAGACCATCGGCCTTTGTATGATTGGGTGTTAGATCAATTGGTTGATAAGGTACCCTGCCATCCGCAACAAATCGAATTTGCCCGGCTTAATCTGACTTATACCGTGATGAGCAAGCGTAAATTGATTCAGTTAGTGACTGATAATTTGGTCGACGGTTGGGATGATCCGCGCTTGAGTACGTTGGCTGGCGTTCGTCGCCGTGGCTATACGCCGCGCGCTATCCGGTTATTTGCTGAGCGGATTGGTGTTAGCAAAGCGGATTCCTGGATTGATATGACGGTGCTGGAAGATTGCTTGCGCGAAGATTTAAATGCATCTGCTCTACGGCGTATTGCGATCCTCAAGCCGTTGAAGCTGATTATCGATAATTATCCGGAACATCAAGAGGAAGACTGCTTTGCCCCAAATCACCCGCAGCAACCGGAATGGGGCAAGCGTACGGTGCCGTTTTCCAAAATACTCTATATTGAGCAAGATGATTTTATGGAAGAGCCTACAAAAGGTTATTTTCGGTTATCACCGGGTGCTGAAGTGAGATTACGCTATGCATTCATCGTTAAATGTGTCGATGTCGAAAAAAATACGCGGGGTGAAATTGAAGCGATACATTGCATCTATGATCCAGATACCAAAAGTGGTACAGCAGGCGCAGATAGCCGCAAAGTGAAAGGCAATATTCATTGGCTATCACTCAAGCATGCGCAGCCTGCCGAAATTCGTTTGTACGATCGTTTGTTTTCCGATCCCTATCCAGACAGTGGCGACAAAGACTATAAAAAAGCATTGAATCCTGATTCCAAGAAAATTATCTCGGGATATGTCGAACAGGCATTGATTGATGCAAAACCAGAAGAGCGTTTCCAGTTTGAACGTAATGGTTACTTCATTGCAGATCGTTATGACATGACGCCCGGTAAATTGGTGTTTAATCGCGCGGTTACTTTACGGGATTCCTGGGGGAAAACAGCGCATGCTTAATCATTCAGAAACTGCCAATCTGAAAAAGTAGCTGCTTGCCCCACGGTTGCTCCATTAGTATCCTGTACAGTCCAAATGATAGCTTGGTTGATTAGGAAACGTTTTCCCGTGCTGGAAATTCGTATGCCGTGATAGTCTGAAATATAGCCTTGGTTTTGCGCTTGTGCCAACATACGTGAACGTTCTTCACGGTTCATTGGTTCAGCCGTTAGGCGAGACGGCGTGCGGGTAAATTGTTCCCAATCCATCTCCCATAACCGCAGTGCTGCGCGGTTGCCAAAATTCAAAACCGGATCGATTTGTATTCCATGAGAAACAACAATCTGTGAATAATCAAATAATCGCTCAGCTTGCATCAAAGGGGTGCCATCCCGCTTCAAAAGCTCATTTTTTGTCCAATAGGCATAACTGTTCAATAAATACTGGCACCACGCTACGATATCCGGATTCGACCAATGTTTTTGCATTGTAACGGTTAGTGATGCTCAAACTCCAGGCGACCTTCACGCCGGATCAAATCATCAATGGTTAAACCCACTGCCGATACGCCATCAAATACAGTGCCCACTCTTTTTTTATTAAAATGTTCTAGCATCGTGGTGTAGGCCCGGGGCGGTAACGGAAATAATCGAGCTTCTTTCGCAATCAGAACAGCATTCTTCAAATAAAATGTCACGAATTCCCGTATTTCCGGTTTTTCAGCAGATTTGGCATTGACATAGATAAAGGCGGGGCGAGATAGCGGCTGATAACTGCCATCTTCGACACTTTCAACAGAAGGCAAAACTGCGCCATAGCCTTTTCCACTATCGATTGCCACGGCTTTGATTTGAGTTTGATTGTCAAGGTAATACGCAAAGCCCAAGAATCCCAGTCCATTTTTGTTATGGGCAATATCTGTTGCCAAAGTATTGTCATTTTCTGATTTATTGAAATCATTGCGGCTAAATTGGGCTCTGCCCACAATAGCTTCGGTGAAATAATCGAAAGTACCGGAATCTCTATCGGTAACATAAAGATTGATTATGTCATTTGGCCAAGCGGAATTGACGTGATTCCAATGCATGATTTTTCCCTGAGCATCCGGTTCCCATGTCTTCTTTAATTCCGCTATGGTCATTGCAGTGCTCCAGGTATTTTGAGGACTAATAACTACCGTTAAAGCATCAAATGCAACCGGGATTTCTATAAACTGTATTTTTGCGCTTTTGCATTCAGCCAGCTCTTTTTTTAAAATTGGACGCGAGGCATTCGCGATATCGATTTCACCGCTACACAATTTTTTCAAACCGCCGCCACTGCCAGAAATACTCATCGCCACCTTAATGGTATTTTGCTTTGTGGCTTCAAACTGATCTGCAGCCACTTTAGTGATTGGATACACTGTACTGGAGCCATCAATTTTAATGGTTGATTGTGCATGAACCACGCCAATGCAGCCGAACAAGCTACTGAAAATAAGTAAATTCTTTAATAAATTAGATCTTAATGTTTGCATCATTTTTTTCTCCGTAATTTCGGAACTACTGATGTTGTACGCTAATCCAGAATCTTTTGTTTTTGGGGTGATGCTCAAGTTGCGCAATCTCACCCCAAAGTAATCAAAAAATTATCATTCATTATTTTGAGTAATGGTACTGCTGCTAGAAATCCACCGTCAATTGTGTCAAGAATGCACTTAGACTAGCATTATCCCAACCATGCGTCCTTGCACCGGCGCCGCCTGAATATCCATTGGTATTGGTGGTTGGCGTTCCTGCGGTATTGATATTAAGCGTATGCACGACATTGGCCTGAAATTTAACATTGGAATGGGGATACCAATTTAATCCAAATCGGACCATATCTGCTTCGCCACCTTTGATCACACCGGAATTCATGTCGATGTAATCGTAACCAAATGCAACTTCCCACGCACCTAGACCTGGGCCGCCAAATTGAAACGGTTTGTTTGGTTTAATGCGGTTTGCGGCGCCGTTTCTAACATGATAAGCCTTGGATTCTCCAGTCAGGAAGTAACTGATGAAACCATAGTAGCCGGTTAAATGTTCACCGCTATAACCGGTACCATTAATATTCGTGCGCAGGTATTCCGCTTGTGCCGAGAATGGGCCATACACAAACCAACTTTCTGCACCATAGCGATCATAACTGCTGACACGGCGATGATTGGGATCTGACAGTGCGCCCGTGCTCAAATTACCGGTATTCAAAATGTTACTACGATCGACGTTGGTGCCCGGAAATGCGAAGAACGACATGCCGCCGCCACCGCCGTTGGTTCCTTCGCCGACCATCGTACCGTCGGCACGGTATTGCGTATTGACGTCAGTATGCCCTGCAGAAATACCGACATGCAGGAACTTGGTGTCATCTTCCATCCACGGTCTGCCGCTGATACGGCCGATGCCTTGCCAGCCGGTATCACCCGAACCGTTATTGCGGCTTTGATTGCCGTTGGCGTTGACCGAGGTGGAAGCGGCCGACCAGGATCCGATCGGCTCCGTCTGGAAAGCCAGTCCGGTTTGCCAGCGTTTAACCGCGTAATTGGCGCCGATACCTGTTTTATAAGTATTGGGGTTGTCCACGAACGAGTTGACCGACATATGACGCTCGATGAAGGTAAGAAAACGGTTGCTGGCTGCTTCTTCCAGACTGAACGGTTCCTTGAATGAACCGATTTTATAGGAAAGCGCATCCGTATGATTTAAGCGCACGTAGGCATCGGTAATACCGGAACCAACCGAGCCATTGCCCCGGCTAAAGTCATATTCAAATTTGTAATCCCAAATTTTGAGAAAAGTACCTTCCACACCCAAACGAGCACGGCGAATATTCATGCCACTATTGAGTTCGTTTGCGGTATTGGATCCGAAAGCAGGGTCTGGCTCATTGATAAAATTGTACTGTGAAGCAGGTTGAATCCGTCCGTTGAGTGACACGGAGAAGTTTCCATCTTTAGTTGACCAATGTAAGCCACGGTCATCAAAGTTGCCGTGTATTTTTTCAACTTCTTTGACACGTTCATCGAGCATTGAAACTTGGCCTTTAAGTTGTTCTTTTTCGGCTTTTTCTCGCAATCTTGTCAAGCGGTCACTGGTGCTCTTATTGCTTGCATCAGCCTTCTGATCTTCAGGAATTGGAGTTAATTCGATTGATGGATTCGCATGTTTCGCTGCTTTTGAGGCGGTTCCAGATTTCTCGTAAGTGCCCATATGCACTCTACCAGGTCCAGGTTCAGCAAAAATTTGTTTAGTTTTCGTGTCAACATACAAATCCAATGCATGACTACTGGAAGCGACGCATAAGCTGATTACAGCCAATATTGCCAAAGGAGGTCTGAATAATTGCATAGTTTTTAATCCAGAAATTTAAAAAGGTTGATCAAGTGACAACCTTTATAAGGCAAAAATGTTACAGTTTTATGACGGTTAAATTTTTGTTACAGATTGTTGGGGGCTTTTAGCTCGAATTGATTTGGTAACCACTTGTACAAATGAAAATTATTTTATAAAGAACTCGGCCGCAAGCGACCGAGTTTTAGAAGAGCGGTAGTTGCCCAA
>ERZ1292625.4670-Hain-H41-01um-R1-4670-length-10094-cov-5_pt1 | contig 10094 bp, 10 predicted proteins | sample MGYA00564400_ERZ1292625 | MGnify/ENA primary metagenome ERZ1292625 (study PRJEB36523, sample SAMEA6512639) | groundwater metagenome | collected 2019-01-08 | study: AquaDiva: Metagenomics assemblies of 32 groundwater samples
ATCACTACAATATAAAAGCTTTAAATCCACTCGTCATAGAAGCGACTCCTTCCACATCGATCATGTACCCTTCAAAACCAGAAAGATTTTCAATGAAAATAATCCCTCTCTTCCCCATCGCAAATGCCGCAGTTGCAAAACGATCGGCCTCAAGTACGTCAGGACCGATGACTGTGATACTCACGATCTCTTTCAACTCTTGCTTCGGCGTGTGCGGATTATAGATATGATTGCCGCGAATGTATGAACCGGAAGTCGCGATTCCCTTTCCGCGCGGATGCACGACTTTCACGATTTCATTGATATTGAACGGATTTCGAATACCGACACTCCAATCTTTACCCTCAGCAGTCGCGCCGTTCATCGCAATATCGCCACCAGCATTCACAAAATAATTCTCGTGCCCTGAATTACGTATTAGTGCTGCCGTGTTGAGTATCGCCCAGCCCTTCACAATACCCGAAGGGTCGATACGGCCGTCTGGACGGCATATGTTGAAATAGCCATTGGTCTCTTTCTTTGTTTTTTCGGCAAGAACAAAGACCTCGCGCATATCAGCACTTGCTTCGGAAAGCGTTATCTCTCCACGATTCATGCGCGAAATCTCGCTATCCTTTTTATAGGTACTGAAACGTTTATCGACACTAACGAGGTATGTAAAAGCCGCCTCAAGAGCAGTCTGGGCGCTCGAGTCAACAATCTCAATTTCGATGGGCATACCCATGATAATCCGCACTTTTTTCATATAGATACTGCTATACTACTCCACAATATGGCACCGAAAAAACCGTTTCCCGGCAGCAATATCGTCCTTTCTCTCGGACTTATCATTGCTTCAGCCGTATACGCCGCTTGGCAAAATATCAGCAACCAACAAACTAAAACTTCTCCCGCGCAGGAGTTTAAGATTGCAAATGACGCCTTCCTACGAACGCTTACGGAAATACGCGCCAAGAGCGTATCCGCAGCGACCACAACACCTTCATCAACACTAACTTTACGAAAACTCTCTGGCGCATACCTTGACGGTTCATACCTCGGCAAATCAATTGATGCGTATTATGGCATTGTGCAAATAAGAGTCGCGATACAAAATGAAAGACTCGCTAACGTGCAATTTCTACAGTATCCAAGCGATCGTAGCACCTCACGCTATATTAACGGCGAGGCTATGCCGCTCCTCATCAGCGAGGCTATCCAGGTCCAGAGCGCACAAGTAGATGGCGTTTCCGGCGCGACTTTTACCAGCCAAGCATTCCAAGAGTCGCTCGCTTCAGCGCTTATTCAAGCGAAAAACTGAAATGAATTTCATCGACAGTTTTCTCAACAGGATCACGATGTACCGCCTCGTGCTGTACTACCTCATCATGCTTCTTGTTGCGACGACCTTCTTCGGTTTCTTTGGCATTCTTCCCTATAATCCCGCAAATCTTGTTTTCTCGATGGTACTCATTCTCGCGGTATGCTGGCTCACCAATTTCATATTTGCAAAAAGTTTCGGTGCAACACCAAATATAGAATCCGTATATATTACCGCCCTGATTCTTGCGCTGATTATCACCCCCGCCACTCCCGACAATTACACCAATATCGGCTACCTCATCTTCGCATCAGTATGGGCGATAGCATCAAAATATATTTTTTCGGTTGGCAAAAAACATCTCTTCAACCCAGCAGCGTTCGGCGTAGCACTCTTAGCAATCATTATAGGGCACCCGGCAACTTGGTGGGTCGGCGGCAATCTTCCGCTCCTCCCTTTCGTATTTCTGGGCGGTTTACTCATTGTACGCAAAATCCGCAGATTTGATCTCGTTCTCGCCTTTTCATTCGTAGCGCTTTTCACTATCGTTCTGACAACACACAATGAGACGTACCTGACTCCGATCACACAGACATTCCTTCATTCTTCTTTCTTCTTTCTTGCCTTTGTAATGCTTACCGAGCCGCTTACCATGCCGCCCACTCGGTTATTACGGATTCTGTATGGGGCAATCGTTGGTTTTTTCTTCGCGCCTAACATCCATATTGGATCCTTCTATTTCACCCCGGAACTCGCATTACTCATCGGTAACATATTTGTCTATATCGTCAGCCCCAAAGGACGTTTTCTATTGACGCTGATTGAGAAAAATAAACTTGCTGATGGCGTATATGAATTTGTATTCGCTCCCGATCGAACTTTTGCCTTTCGTCCGGGACAATATATGGAATGGACACTCGGACATCGCTTTGCCGACGATCGTGGCAACCGCCGCTACTTTACCATCGCGTCATCCCCGACCGAAGATACCGTGCGTCTTGGTGTAAAAGTATATGAGCCAGAAAGCACTTTCAAACGGGCGCTACAGACAATGCAGATGCACGATACTCTGTCCGTCTCAAGTCTCGCGGGAGATTTTGTGCTCCCAAAAGATGCGACAAAGAAACTCGTGTTCATCGCCGGAGGCATCGGGATCACGCCTTTTCGGAGCATGGTGCAGTATCTTATGGATACAAAAGACCCTCGCTCAGTCGTGCTGTTGTATTCAAATAAGACAGCCTCTGAAATATCCTACAAAGATGTTTTCGACAGGGCGGCCCGAGAAATCGGCATGAAAACCGTATATGCACTGACGAATGAACTTGCTCCGATATCCGACACCCACAATGGATTCATCGATAGCTCCCTCATCACCCGAGAAATTCCAGACTATAAGGAACGTATCTTCTACATCTCCGGCCCGCATGGCATGGTAACAACATTCGAAAAAACGCTGCGCCAGATGGGCGTATCTCGCTTCCAGATTAAAACCGATTATTTCCCCGGATTTGCGTAAAAAACGACACTCGAGACTTCCTCAAAATATGTACACTGCCGGCAACTCAACGATCAAAGTTGAGCCCTTCCCTTCGCCTTCCGATTCGGCACGGATGGTGCCGCCATGAGCGACGATGATATTCTTGGCGATGTAAAGGCCGTAACCGGTGGAGTGCACGTTTACCTTTTGCGAATCCTTGGAAAAAGCGTCAGTCCTCTCTTGTTCGTTGCATGTCTTGCTCTCTCTTTGGCATTCTGAAATATGCTATTCATCCTGTAATGACAAGGCTGTATTTAAAAGAACCGTAACGACTTGAGATATGGCGTATTATTTCCCTGACTACACGAAATGCTGGGTATCTTGATTATAAACTTTCGATCTGTGAAGAATCTAAGGTAGCAGAACTCACTATATCTGATTTATTTATATCCAGATTATCCACAACTTTATCGTTCACCGCATTAAATCCTATCCGAACCATATCCTTACTTTCTTTCATCAAAACTCCATTGCATTCATACTCCTCATTATCGCTGCCTCGCAAGATAACGCTCACTATACTATTCTCAGAATTAGGTTCGTTAAGGAGTTTCTTCATAAGAATTATTTCGTGATGGTGATATCAGTGATGAATGACGTCGGTATCATTAGATAAGTAGGTCTCTCGCCACTCTTCGGATGATTTCTGATGGGAGCTGGAGACATGCGCATAGTTTCCGGTTCTTTCAGAACAACATGGTCATTCCCAATTCTATACAGCGCTCCTTTTGAGTGCATAACTGAGCACTCGTATATTGGCATATTGGCTACAGATATCACATCACGCCAGACTACTGTAACTGACGTGCCTACTGCAATATCTTTCAACATATCGACCGAGGACGTTTCGGCGACTGGTATCAATGCGGCATCTGGGATAATTAAGCCTTTCACAATGGGTTCTTTTTTGTCCATCGATCTCTTGATGTCTGTACCTCTTTTTTTTATGAAAATAATGACAACATTACCTCCATTCCTTTCCACATATCCGTACGCCTCATGCAGAGGCAGACGCGTCTCTTTAATATCCTTAGCGTAAGTATAATATGCGTCAACGTATTTTATATTGTAGACTTTATCCATTCTTTCTTTTATATGTTTGTTGTTAATGATAATACATGTTTATAGAAATGCTAAAGAGAGGAGGTGAAAAACTCGCCTCCTCCCTTTCTTTTGCTGATTGTGGCCACCGTTACTTCTAACTGAAAATGGAGCTCCAGAAGCCACCCGCTTCTTTGCCAGAGTCGGTGTCCCTACTGAAACGTTCACTGTTCTTCGCATTGTTGCCTCGCTCAAAAACTCCGTCTTTTTCGGCATCATCGCGTGCAGTGTGCTCAGCCTCAGAGACTTTGCTGCTGGAATCTCCGCTGTAGTCCGACGTATCCTTATCCGTCCATCCCATGCCTCTCACCCCCTTTCAATAAATGAGCGTTGCTTCGCGTCTTGGAAAATCCGCGACGGGAGACAATCTGATGCAACGATACCCTTTATAAAACTTCTGTCAATAGGTTTAATATACCCATAGTTCGAAAGTAAGAAGCTGCCTATTCTGTTTCAAGAAAACCATCTTCAGCAACTGATCTCTATAGTCAAGCAAAAGAAATACACGTTTATTCATGCTGCTTGTTTATATTTTTAGATTCCTCTAAAAAGAGAAGATCTCTAATAATATTGAAACCCGTATTGTAAAAAGCGACCTTACCCGACTCAAGTTCCAATTTTTGTCTTTTGAATATATCAAGTGCCTCTTCGAGGGTGACCCATTTCGTATACATACCCACCGCAGTCTCATTTTCCGTATGTTTTGGATCTCCTTTGTTCCCGATTACTCGAGCTGTATAGCAATAATTAATGCAATGTTTTTTATCCCGAGGACGATAATCATCGATGCAACCAACTTCGTCTAAAATATTTACTACACAACCAATCTCTTCTAGGCATTCCCTAACAATTCCTGTTTGTATATCTTCACCATCGTCTATTCCACCGCCCGGGAGCAATAAAAATTTATTCTGTTTATTTCCGACAAGGGCGACTTTATTTTCTCCATCAAGGACAATCGCCTTCCCAGTTGCTCTATCGGAATACTCAATACCCTCATCGGACTTTTTTTCTGGATATACATCTTTTTCGTGCAGAGTGGCTATCTTTTTCATATATTTTGATTGAATGCAATACTACTGTCGTCTTGCCAACACCGTCAACGGTACATTCAACAATGTTAATGCACCGCCTCCGAATTCCCCCTTAATACTTAAGCTACCGGCAGTTCAACAACAAACGTCGAGCCCCTCCCTTCTCCTTCGGACTCGGCACGGATGGTGCCGCCATGAGCGACGATGATATTCTTGGCGATGTAAAGGCCGTAACCGGTGGAGTGCACGTTTACCTTTTGCGAATCCTTGCCGTGACCACCTTCGGTAAAGAGATGTTTCTTGTCCTCCTCGGTGATGCCGACACCGGTATCTTTGATGGCGAAAATGATTTTCCTATTCTCCTTTTTGAGCGAAACAATGACAGAGCCCGAGGGCGTGTAGTTAATCGCATTGTCGAGCAAGTTACGCAGCACATGATCGCTGATCTGCGTCCGATCTCCGGTCATCTGATACGGTGATTCATCCGCAACAAAAGAAAGTGCCAGACCTTTCTGGCCCGCCACGTGTTTCGCTCTCTCTACCATCTCTGCTACAAGCGTTTTCAGGTCGAACGGTTCCTTCGCATACGCCACCGTGCCCTTCTTCAGATTTGAAGCTGTGAGAATATCTGTTACCGAACGCTCACCACCGCGCGACTGTTGAAGCGCCTGTTCAACAAACGGTTTAAGCGTCTCTGGCAACACACCGAAATCGCCATCGACAAGCGCGGCAAAAGCGTTTGCATCTTTGGTCAAAAATCCTTTCACCTCATGCCCGATAAAGTGAAAAAGTACTTCTTGTCGCTCGTTGATCTCTTGAAGTTCAGCCGTAAGATTCTTAAGACTGAGCGTATCTTGCACGATCTTGACGCTCCCAAGTAGAACAATGGCAAACGCGGTGATATTGATGATAATCTCCGTCGCCTGAGTAGAATACAGAATATTTATAAAAGTAAAAACGGTCACCATAAAACCTAGAAATGCTGTCGTAGCGACTTTTAAATTAAAAAGATGATGACGATGAACAGCGTAGGAGGTCATCATGACAAACGGTAGCAAAAAGAGCGCTCCGAAAGGTATAAATCGAGGATTGTTGAATACCGCCGGAATAAGGAAATTGAAAGTAAGGAGTAAGATGAACGTCAGGATCATTCCGAAAAGCATTAAAGAGTACGGGCGACGTTGAGCCTTTGGGGCCTGAATCGTTTTATAAACCAACTTCCAAATGCTCGAGATGATGAGACACAGCACAAGTATTCCGAAAAGAATGATAGCGGGGCCATTCTGTATTCCACCGATTGTTCCGCCGGAATCAACCACATTTATCCGTTCAAAAACGTATGGAGTGAGCGTCAACAACGAGACGACACTTGTAATAGGTATGAGCAGATATGTATACCAGAACGATCGGCGATATTGATTTTCTGGAAAAACGGACGCGAGGTGAAAAAAGGTAAACGCATGCCATGTGGCAAAAAACATGACTCCGCGAAGAAGCCAGAGAGCCATATCGCCAGCCAACAACTGATAGTAGGAATAATTGAGAATACTCCAACATGCTGTAACAGTCGTGAAATAGAAGAAGGCTCGATTCGTCGTTGACTGAACATTATTAAACAGGATGACAAACCCGAGCAAACAAGTGCCCGCGATAGCTACGCCGACAGACAACAAATCAAGATGCGCGAATGTATCCATAGTAAGTTAGCGTATGTCTTCAATAATAGGCTCTCGACGAAAGGATACCGCGCTCGGTGCGGCAGCATAACCCACGCGAAACATAAGAAATGGTTCACTCGAACCCTTCAGATTCTCTCGTATCCGAGCATATGATTCTAGCACGGATGCACGCTCTCCAATGGAAAAGATCGATGAAGTCTCATGTTCCATGGCACGTGCAAGAAATAGTAAGCCAGTCACTATTTGGAAAGACATACCGCGTACTGCGGTATCAAGCCAGACCCGTTCGAGCAAACGTCCAGCTTCGATATAACTCGTGCGATCAAACCGATTGACGGCAATTACTCCAAATGCAGATGCGCTCGCATTCTGCTTCGCGTTCGTTTCAGCAACCATTTTCGGAAAACCGATTCGCGCAAGAAAGCTTGCCACTGGCCAATACCGTAATACCTTGAAAAGCACTTGTGCTGGTAGTGGGAGCTCAAGCGTTTTTATATAAAGACCAGATTTTCCTTCAATGTTTCGCTCTTTCGACCAAAAAATACTTTCGAAGAAAAGTTTGTGAATCGATTTATTTTTAAGAGCGATTTCCTCCATTGTCGTAAGTGCACGAGAAATAATGCCCATTAGCTTCTGATCTTCCACAAGGGAAAAAGATACGCTTGTTAATTTTCCGACCGCATTAAAAAGAGCTTGTTGGTCATCTGGTGCGAGCGGCGTCTTCTTATATGCCTTCCGATTCGAGTGTCGAAGTGTAATCGCTTGCTGAAGTCTTCGTTCCACTTCTGAACAATCCCCTTCCTTATGAAGAGTGAACGTCGCGATAAGAGAGCCTTCCTTGCTGTATCGTATTTCGGGATTAAATCCCAACACTTTAGCTTCGAGCTCGGCATTCTGAATGGCCGCACCGAGTGCGATAAGAGTGCCACTTTCATCGACATTGAGTAGCGCATTGTCTTTCTCGGGTATTGCATGGAACTCAAGCATGTCTGGAGCACGAAAGACGAATCGCCATGGCTGTGAATTATCCCCTGATGGCGCAGCTGCTGCTGCCCTACATATCTTCGTTATTTTTTCCTTGTATGCCGCATCCATACATTAGAGTCCAATCGTTGCGAAGAAATCCGCACGAGCCTTTTCACGAGCATCCTTTGCGTGAGGTGCGTGATACGACGGATCAATGAGCGCATCGAGACTAATCTCGCATTTTTCTTCATTTACAGGCTGACCAAGCGCAAGCCGTTTCAAAATATAGGCAATAGCAACACCCGAGAGCGTCGCGGCGTCCCCAAGCTGCGGCCAGGAATAAATTTCGCGACCGACCTGAAGAAGCGAACTCATCATGCGCTCTGTCACGAATTGGGGACCAGCGATCTTTGTCGCGAGTTTCGGCAAGTCAGACGGCGCGAAGGATTTGAACATCTCCAGATTCACATCGCCGATAACACCATTGAAAAGCGGTTTCGTCTTATCCAAATCGAACCGTTCTACTTCAACAATGACATTGTCCCCATTATCTGTAGCCATAACAACTGGTATGCCGCGCTCGCGTGCTGCAAGTCGAAGCCGAATCTTGATCTCAAGATTGTCAGTCTCTTCGACGAGCACATCCGCAGCAGAAAGGAACGCATTCAAACTCTCCTCATTGACGCCAGAGGCGAACACTTCGATTTCAGCATACGGATTCAACTGGTATATATATTCACTAACAAGATCAGTCTTCTTGCGACCAATAGCGAGAAAATCAACCCGTATGCGGTTTAAGTTCGATGGTGAGACTTCATCCGGATCTGCAATCTTTATATGCCGCGCACCACCCATAAGCGCAAGAGTGAGCGCTCCATGACTACCTACACTCAGTCCCGCATATGCAACAGTAAGGTCGTATAATTTAGACTGTTCTTCCTTCGTGATGATATTGCGATTACGCGCAGTACGTATTTCCTGATGCTCATCGTGTGGTAAATAATGTGCGAGAGTCTTATTCCAAGGAAAGAAGAACCATTCGCCGACCTCTTCAAGTGATTTCCCTTTAGTATAATCCGCCGTAAAAACAGCAGCTTCTTCTGCGTGTTCTTTTATGAATTTAAAACGGGGATTGCGGATGAGAAACAGATCCTCTAAAAGGAGGTCATATCGGTCGACGACTGAGGAAGGCTGAAGTCGCGAACGAAATGCTTCTAATGACTCATGCGAACGATCGAGTTGTTCTGGTTTCATACCAGAAATAGTACCACGAGTCTATTTATAGATGCCGAACTACCCACCGCTGCTTACCTCCCGGCTTGAAATACAGAGGGTCCTCATAATGCCAGAATACGAGTTTCGGTCGCGCGCGCTTCCCGAGAAAATTACAGAGTTCACGAAACTCAGAATTTTTCTCGCGCAATCTCTTTACAATTTCTGCAAGCAGCTTTGCGGTGAACACTCTACTAACTTCCTTGTTCGGCTTCTGTTCGATATTTATCTCCAAATATTGATCATGATTCGCATCATATTTCGTAGCCAGAGCGAGTTTACCCGTCAGACTATCGACAAAGCGCTTTTCGAGGAGAACTTCCTTGATTGTCTCAGGGTACACCTGCAGACCATAGAGTGTTGTCGCGGAATCGACACGATCGAAAACGTATACAAACGGAAGTTCGTACACCTGTTTCCGGATGCCAGAAGATTTCGCTTCTTTCAAAAGGTCGATACCGTGCTTCTTATATCGTTCGACAAGCTCATTAAATGTATAGACTCCGCCGTGATCCCCTATGGAATACCGAAGAAGAGGGATTGCACTGTCGCCTGATATGAGTATTTCTCCATTAGAAGCTTCAAATGAAACAAATTCCGGCACATATTGTGCAAGTGTTGGTGTCTTCATTGTTCCACCAAATATATCCGAGAAAAGTTTTTCATCCTTCATCGCAAGCCGGCGAGCAAGGATTGAGAATGGCGTCTCAAATGCCATCGTGCCGATATCAGCAGCTCCATATATATTTGATGTATCAGTAAGAGGATTCTCAATGCCGACCTTCTTGGCGAGATGATCACGGAAGTTTTCTGAGAATGCTTCTGCGGCAAACAAAAGACACACACGATGCTTCTTAAAAGAAATACCCTGTGCAAGCGCCTCATCGATGACATCTTTAAGAAACGGGGGGTAGCCCGTCAAGATCAGTTGCTCATACTGCGGAGCAAGATCTGCGAGAATCTTTAAGATTTCTGCTTTATTTATTCCGGGAGTGAGAATCGAAACCGGATAACCTCGACGACCCATACGCTCATATGCTTGGTACGTAATCACGCCGCCGATCCATACACCCATACCAAAACAGACTATAGCGAGCGTTGACTTATCTTTCTTAAGAGAACTGGCACTAAAAATAAGCTCGTGAATGAGCGACGATTGGTCGTCGACCTCATGTGAACGAGCGAAGTACGAAGGCTTACCTGTC
>ERZ1292625.4671-Hain-H41-01um-R1-4671-length-10094-cov-4_pt1 | contig 10094 bp, 7 predicted proteins | sample MGYA00564400_ERZ1292625 | MGnify/ENA primary metagenome ERZ1292625 (study PRJEB36523, sample SAMEA6512639) | groundwater metagenome | collected 2019-01-08 | study: AquaDiva: Metagenomics assemblies of 32 groundwater samples
GAAAAAAGCGGGAAAGACCCTTTTCGCAACGCATTATCACGAGCTTACGCTGCTTGAAGAACTTCCCGGCGTAAAGAACGCGAGCGTGCTCGTACGCGAACACAAGGGCGAAATAGTGTTCATGAAGAAGGTCGTCGCCGGCCCCGCGAAGGCGAGCTACGGCATTTACGCGGCGAAACTTGCCGGCGTGCCGGGATCGGTCACGACGCGCGCGGAAGCGATACTCGCGCAGCTCAAACGCGACGGCGAAGTACAGGTGAACATCCTTGAGAAAGGCTCCGCGGGAAAGGCATCGAAGAAAAAGGATATGCTGCCGCTTTTCGCCGATGAAGCGAAGGAAAGCGAGATAGAAGCGGAGATAAGGAAGATCGATGCCGATACGCTCACACCGCTTGCGGCGCTGCAGATGATATCAACATGGAAAGAAAGATTGCATTCCGGCGATCAAAAATAAGAAGGGAGTTGTTATGTATCACAAAAAAGGCTTGCTCGCGGTATTCGTCCTCATGGCATGTACGCTCACCATGAAGGCCGAGGATATCTCGGGCGGCGCTGAAAGCGTATCGGCTGACGCACTGGTGATAACCAATGTCGTCACCAACATCATCACGAATTACCGCGACGGCAGGATAGTGCGGGAAGACCCGCTCACGATCTATCATCCGTCATACATCGCATTCGGCCTGCAGAAGGACCAGGTAAAGGTGCAGCTGAGCTTTCAATACGATATCCTGCATTATCTGAAGATACGCGGGCTTTTGTACGGCGCGTATTCGCAGCTCATGTTCTGGGACCTGTATACGCTCTCCGGACCGTTCCGCGATTTCACGTTCAACCCCGAGGTGTTCCTGCGCTACGAATCCGGATACAACCCCTTCGGCAATGTGCGCACGTTCCTCCTCGATGTGGTCCAGCTCGGCTTCGATCATCGATCGAACGGCAAGGACGGAACGAATTCCAGAAGCATAGACCGCCTCTATGCCTTCCTGCAGCTCGCGGTCGGATCCGTGTTCCAGGTCGGCATCAATGCGCGGTACTCGTATTATTTCAGGATAGAGGACAACCCCGATGTTCGGCTTTTCATGGGCAGCTTCGAGTTCGTGGCGTTCGTTCGGATAAAGATCGATCGGACGGAGATACTGAACATCGACGGGCGATTTTCGTTCGGCGATTCTGTCAGCTTCGGGCTGACAACGGAGCGCTACTGGGCCGAAGTGACAGCGAAGGTCATATCGCCCCTGCCCGGCGTGGGTTTCTTCGGACAGGGATGGGTGGGCTACGGCGAATCGCTCATCGATTACAATAAATATTCATGGTCGATACGCATCGGGGTCGTTGCACGGAGCTGATACGATTACCATTCATCGGTACGGAACGGCGATGCCGGCAGTCCTGACGAATCGGTAAGATCGCATGCAGGATCGTTCTCCCATCCGTAGCGCACGGCGAACGGACGCGCGACGAAAAAGCTTTTCACGACAACGCTCGATCCATACGCGGCCGCTTTTGCGGGATGGAATTTCTTATCCGCAGCGGCGATGGCGAACCCCTTCACCGCATCCTTATCCGCTGCCATGAGTCCTTCGCCGGTGTTCTCAAATGACAATCGTATCTCGCCCCCGTTCACCTTCATCCCGGAATACCGCGGACCGGTGAACAGTGCCGTTCTGTCATATGCCATGTTCAGTGCAGCGAGTGCGAGTCTATGGCCGACATCGCGTTTTCTCGCCGGATGTATATCATTCGATTCCCCGAGATCGATGGTCACCGCCATGGTCGTCGCTGAAAGCGAAAGCGCCTTGAGCATCGATTCGCGGATGTGAGCCCATGCCGCGGGTACATCTCCTTTATAATTGGGAAGCTGTACGAAGATGAACGGGAGCGCGCGCTCATCCCACACACCGCGCCAATTGCCGATGAGCGCGGGCAATAGCCCCCGATAATTGACCGCATCCTCGACGGTCGCCGCATTGCTCTCACCCTGATACCAGAGCACGCCGCGTATCGCGTACGGGACTATCGGCATGATGTGTTTTTCATACAGCGTGACGGGAAGCGCACGCCCCAGTCGCCATTTATTGAGCCTGGGCGGCGGCGGCGGGGACTTCGGGTCCTGTGACCATCGGCGTATATCCTCTTCATCGGCAAGGGCCGCGGCGCACACCTCATCCGTTGCCGCGAGCGAGAGTATCGCACGCCCGTTGGGGCTTATGGAAAGCGACGAGCGCGACATCCACGCCTCGATGCGCGTGCCGCCCGCGCTCCTGTCGATGATACCGACGGGAATCGAGAGTTCATCCGCTATTTTTCGTGCGAAGAAAAAGCCGACGGCGGAAAATGACGGCAGGCTTTCTGCTGAGCATACGAGCCAGCCGTTGCCGCGATTCATGCGGATAGTGGGGTTATTTGCGGCAGCAAGCGCTTCATCCCGTTCGGCGCATCCATTGATGCTGAACTGCATATTCGACTGACCGGACGCGAGCCATACTTCACCGATGAGAACATCATTGATATCGAGCGATGCCCCCGCAGAGGCTGCGGAGAGAACATGCGGCCCGCCGGCCGTAAGCGGATCGAAGACGACACGCCACTTGCCATTGACATCGGCGCGTGCGGTCTTTGTCTGACCGGCGAGCATTACCGACACATCGGCGTTCGCATCGGACCTTCCCCATACAGGCATGGGTTTTCCTCGCTGGAGGACGGCGTGGTCGGAGAATATCGGGGCGAATGAGGGCGGCATCGTTCTTATTTCTTTCGGCGCGACTTGGTCTTCGCATTGGAGAAATATATCTTCATCGGTTCAAAATAATATTCTATCCAGCCCTCTTTATACTGTGCAGCCTGACCGTCGGGGATTTCGGTATGCACCAGTGTGATCTTCGTTCCGCCTTTCACCGGCGCAAGGAGCACTTCCAATTCTGAATCGGGGCTGCCGTCCGGGAATTCCGCGGTGCGCCATGACTGTACGATACGCTTGTGCTTTTCAAGCGAGAGCGTCGTTCCCGAAATATAGTCATCCCAAGCGGTGAACGCCCCGCCGACCTTTGGGGCTATCTTCGCTTTGCCGCCGGTGAAGCTGCCGTGCGCCTTGCTGTCAAGCCATGCCTCGAACACTTCTTTCGGAGAGGCGGGAAGAACAGCCGATACTTTCAGTTTTTCCGGCATCTAGAGCGGGAATACCGCGCCCTTATCCGCTGATGACACCATCTTCGCGTAACGCGCCATGTATCCCTCTTTTATCTTCGGCTCGCGCGGCTTGATGCTCGCAAGACGCTTTTTTATCTCTTCATCGGGGACTTCGAGCGTAAGCTTCTTCGCCGGTATATCGATGGAGATGATATCCCCTTCGTTCACCGCTGCTATGGGGCCGCCGAGCGCCGCTTCCGGGGAAACGTGTCCGATGGATGATCCGCGCGTTGCGCCGGAAAATCGTCCGTCGGTGATGAGCGCGACATCCTCGCCGAGACCGATGCCGGCGATGTTCGCCGTGGGAGAGAGCATCTCGCGCATGCCGGGACCGCCGGCAGGACCTTCGTAGCGTATGACGATGACATCGCCTTTCTTTATCTTGCCGCCGAGTATTGCCTCGCATGCCGACTCTTCGCTTTCGAACACGCGCGCGGGGCCTTTGTGCCGGAGCATTTTCTCGACAACGGCAGCCTGCTTCACGACCGAGCCGGCAGGCGCGAGATTGCCGAAAAGCACCGCAAGACCGCCGTCCGCGTGCACCGGTTTATCGATGGAGCGTATCACCGCAGTGTTCTTGTTCTTTACACCGATAAGGTTCTCGCCGAGCGTTTTCCCGGTGACCGTTTTAACGTTCGTCTTAAGGAGATTCTTCTTTGCAAGCTCGCTCATGACGGCATAGACGCCACCCGCATGGTACATATCTTCCATATGGTGCGGTCCCGCGGGCGCAAGCGAACACAGATGCGGCGTGCGCGTGCTTATCTCATTAAAAAGGTCCATCGTGATGGGTACGCGGGCATAATGCGCAATTGCGGGGATATGAAGCGCGGTGTTCGATGACCCGCCTATGGCCATGTCCACCGTGACTGCGTTCTCGATAGCATCGCGCGTCATGATGTCCGACGGGCGTATGTTCTTTTCGACGAGTTCCATTATCTTCATACCGGTGTATTTGCCCAGACGCATGCGTTCCGAGTACACGGCCGGTATGGTACCGTTGCCGGGGAGAGCGACACCGAGCGCTTCGGAGAGGCAGTTCATCGAATTGGCGGTGAAAAGACCCGAGCAGCTTCCCGCGGACGGGCAGGTGCACATCTCCATTTCATGAAGCTCTTCTTCGCTCATCTTGCCGACGGCGACCTTGCCCACCGCTTCGAACATATTATCGAGCCCGAGCTCGGATGTGCTCATCTTGCCGGCGAGCATCGGTCCGCCGGAGACGACGAGTGCGGGAATGTTGAGCCGCGCCATGGCGATGATCATGCCCGGCACGACCTTGTCGCAGTTCGGAATAAAGACCATGCCGTCGAAGGGATGTCCCTTTGCGACTATCTCGCAGGAATCGGCGATGAGTTCGCGGCTGCCCAGGGAGTATTTCATGCCTTCATGGTTCATCGCAAGGCCGTCGCAGACGCCGATGGTGGAGAACTCAAGCGGCGTTCCGCCTGCCATGCGAATGCCCGCTTTCACCGCTTCGACGAGCTTGTCGAGGTGAATATGGCCGGGGATTATCTCATTCGCCGAGTTGGCTATGCCGATGATAGGGCGATCGATCTCTTCCTTAGTGAGTCCGAGTGAATAGAGGAGAGAGCGGTGGGGCGCTTTTTCAACGCCTTTTTTCATTGCATCGGAACGCATAGGGTATCCTTGTAGGAAGATGGATAGGATTATATAAATCATCATGGATAAAGTAAAGCGGCATGAGGAGTTTGTAGAGCACTATCGGCTTTTATTGATCTCTCGCTGGAACTGCCCCGGCGTTATGCCGTTCGCTTTTTTGAACGCCCGTGTAAAAAATGAGAGACTCGAGTAGCCAACATCGTAGCACGTATCGAGCACAGAACGGGTGTGAAGCAAATCCTTTGCTTTTGTCATGCGAAGTATAGTGATATATTCGAAAACAGAAAAACCCATCGCCTCTTTAAAAAGCCGCGTGAAATAGAATTTGCTTACCCCTGCGTGAGCGGCAATGTCCGTAAGCCGGATTGTCGAATGGAAGTTGGCCTTCAGATACGATACCGCACGACCCACAGGGGCGTGCTCCTGATAATGTTCGTAGTGGGAAATTTTTTCTTCAAAGTCCCCGAGTACCTGCTGGAAGATGAGCGTAAGGAAATCGATTATAGCGTTCGTCGTATCTGGTGACAGAATGCGGGTTTTGCGATAGAGGGAAATGAGTTCAGTAGGCGATTGCCCTGTGTTTCGCAGCATACGATGTATTTCGGATGCCCGCAGGCGGTCTGCGGCACGTGTGAAGAATTGCCCGGTCAGCAGGGCGCACACGAATTGTTTCCCGATGAGTATGGGTATGACTATCTCGGTAAGTCCGAAGTCACAGCGATAGACGTACGGGGCGCTCGTTTTGCGGATATGGGCGAACGCACGTGCGGTACATGCAGCGCATGCAGCGAATCCCGAACGCTCCTGCTTCAGCTTCCGGCAGAACGGGTTCTCGGCGGCACGATCGTAGAACGATGCTATCGGCACACCGTCCGCGCCGTCGATATCGATGACAAGACCGGTTATCCGGGAGAACATTATGCACAGGTCCTTGATCCGGGGGCTTCTCAGGAATGCGGCATAGCGCTGCGTATTATCGCCCGTTGGCATGGTCTGTTCGCTGCTCATACGCTTTGAGTATATGGCCTCGGCAAAAAAGAGCAAATTCCCGATCGGGTTTCGCGAGCAACATCGGGCAAATTGGCGGCAATAGGCAGCAAGAAAGCCGACACGTAAGTATTATACTTACAGAAGAATCAAGTGAGGAAGTCATATATGGTTAAACAGCACCCATTAATATTGCATATATTCGAATGCGTAACTCGTCTCCGCATGAGTGGACAGCAGAATACTGTGCAGTATAATGCTGTCAGCAGTAATAGACTTCTTAAAAAAGGCTGCTATTGTCCCATGAACAGCAGCGCGTGCCGGTGCTAACCTACAATGATGAAAAACAAATCGAACAAATTTCCTATTGCCTATACTGTCGGCATCGCCGGATTGCGGCGAGGCATGTCATTTGTAGAGCTTTTCAATGATCATAGCGAAACACGCGTTGCTGCGGTATGCGATACTGACTTTGCCCGTGCCGAAACTGTCGCTGCTGATCTCGACATTGAACGATCGTACCGCGATTTCGAATCGTTCATCCGGAGTGATTTTGATATCGCGGTGATCGCAACACCTTTTCCGCTGCACGTCGAGCATGTAATAAAAGCGCTTGAACAGGGCAAACACGTGCTTTCGGAAGTGCCGCCCGCGTATACTGTCAATGAGGCAAAACAGCTCGTCAGGGCAGTACGGAAACACAGTAATCGCAAGTATATGATGGCGGCAAACTATAACTACATCCATTTCATACGGGAATGGATACAACGTGTTCGCGGCGGGGCGGTCGGAGCAATTACCTATGCAGAAGTCGAGTATATACACCACATACCGTCGCTTCTTAAAACGCCCGACGGTTCAGCTACGTGGCGCACCAATCTTCCGCCGATAATGTATTGCATGCATGACTTAGGTCCGATTATAACGATGTTGGGTGAGCGACTCGTCGATGCGACCGGGTTTTCAACCGGCGCCCGTATTTCACCGGAAAATGGAACCGTTGATATGCAGCTTGGGGTTTTCCATTCGGAGAGCGGTGCAGTAATAAAACTGCTTGTCGGGTTTTCTCACGAGCGAGGGCGCGACCATCATTTCATTTCAGTTTACGGAACCAAGGGCTGTATCGAGAATTCCCGCTGGAATCCCAATACAGAGGGATATGTGCACTTCAAGGACGCCCCCGCGACCCCGTCCTTAACTCCCGCTCAGATAACGATAAACGATCCGCATGCGCCGGAGGAAGCGAATAAAGGCGGGCACGGCACCAGTGAATACTATTTGATACGTGATTTTATAAGTTCTATACAAAACAATACGAAACCACCGATCGATGTGTATACAGCGCTTGACTTCGGGCTGCCGGGAATATGCGCCGAACAATCGATACGTGCTGGCGGAAAAAAGATCAATATCCCAGACCCGCGAACATGGTAAATGAACAAGGATGGTATCAACGATGGAAAATAAAATGATTTTCTTGTGCTTCGGCGAGATACTGGATATGATCCCCACGTATGTTGTACGCATGCGAGCGATAGGATCCACATTCATACATAGCTATTGTCGATCGAGCATACTTGCGTTGACTTGCGCACTTGCTGCATTCGCACATGGGTATGCGACTTCGCTTGCTGTCACTAAGCCCGGAGTCACATTAGTGGAAGCTGAGTCCGGCATTTGCACATCGCCGATGACGGTTGAAACTGATGAATTGGCCTCCGGAGAAAAATATATCGTTACCCCAAGGAGTGCCGGAGAGAACACGGGCGACTGTTTACTTTCATTTACTGTTGCCATACCCGGCGACTATACAATATTCGCTCGGGTAATAGCCGAAGACAGCAGAAGCGATTCCATATTCGTCATCGTCGATAATGGCATGCCTATTACCTGGGATGTTAAAAATTGCAGTTCGTGGCAATATGATGGGATTCGTGATCGTATTGAAAAGGCGGTAAATTACAAGCAGCGGTATACATTTACACTTGCGCAGGGAAAGCACACGCTTACACTAAGGAACCGTGAGGGCGGTCTTAAAATCGATACGATAATTATTGCGAGAAAAGATTCCGGATACGACCCGTCGACAATACTTTCTATTGTCCCAATGCCACTGCCTATCGGACAGCGCTATGATTTCGGCAACACACCGCACTATGTGCCGGAAACAAATCTCCCCGGCCTGAGCGAAGAGAAAGCGTTCAGCAGATTGAACATCCGTGATTTTGGCGCCGTTGGCGACGGCACATCACACCCCCTGAGTGAACTCTACAGAACGCAAAACGAGATCGATATCCGATATGGCAAAGATCGCTATCGTTCTGAGGATGAGCGAGACTTCGTCGGACTCTGCGAGGCTATCCGATATGCACGCGCCAATCGATATATTGGGAAAACGCTTGACGAAAAGGTCTCAGCGACACAGAATTGGAAAAAAGATTATCAGTATGGTACAAGTCCTGTCTATATGCCCAATGGACAATACATCATCAATCGTACGATAAAAATACAGGACTTTCGCGGATTTTCATTGTCCGGCGCAGGTCCTGAAGGAATGACCGTGCTCTATTGTACCGAGCCAGTGCCACTCTTCTGGATACAGTATGCTGTTACGCTCTCATTCCGTGATTTTACGATCAGCGCCGGTCCCGAGCATGAGCGAAATAATAGAACTACCGGTTTCTACATGGTCAGTTCTTATCCAAAGGATAAGAATAGTACAGGACGTCCGTCAATGTATCTGAATCGATTTGAAAATATAACCTTTTCCGGTCTTTACCAGGCTGTCGATATCGCAGGTACCGACATGGGCGATACACAGCAATTTTATTCGTGCATCTTCAGAAAAAACGGGATCGCACTGCATCTGCGTAATGCACAGGCGTTTAACATCGATTTTTTCGGATGCGCATGGTATGGGGCGCACCGTCCAGAGAACACCGGACATGCCACTGCATTCCTTGTCGAGGCTGGCGGATTTATCAATGTGTTCGGTGGTTCGATGACCTGTATTGGCTCTCTATTGAAACTGATGCCGAACAGTATCTATAACGATGGGTGCGGTGGCGGGCCGACAATAAACCGAAGCAACGGTAAATTCAACATCATGAATGTGCGTTTCGAGTGGGATAAAGATGAGCCGCTTCTATTCGACGCCGTCGATGACGGCACATTAAGTGCTCAGATCAATATTGAAAATTGTGTTGTGTGGAAAACAGCAAGTGCCATTGAAGCTGGACTTAAGTCTCCGCTTGGCGTTTTATGCAGCGGAATGAATGTGACCATTCGAAATATGAACATACCGAACAATACAAATGCATTAATTCTCGGGAATATCCAGGGATTTACTGAACAGCGGCGCAGCAAGCTGATCATCGACAATGTTGTCGGTGACCAACTCTTGTATGCTGAGACCGATGGAACGGAGCAGCTGAGGGAGTCGAATCGGTGGCAGATCGATCAAAGCAAGCTGATCACTGCACCGGGAAAGTGGAAACAAAGCGTCGATCTTCGTACACCGTAGGAATAGCGCCCTCGGAGCCTGCAATGAAAACGATACCGTTCTTTGCCGATCTAAAAAAAGCGATGAATACCACTATCCCGCGTTTCAGAAAGTCAGTACCGAAAAGCAACGAGATCTGCCTTTCCGACACATGGGGCATAACGCTTCCCGAAAATGCATCGCCACGGGTCGTTCAGGCGGTGAAGGGATTGAGGGCGTTCATGAAGGCGTCCGGCGTCACCATCCATGAACGGCGCATGGCCGTGAAAAACACCATTTCACTTATATGCAAAGCAAGCAAAAAAGCAGAGTCGTATTCCATAGATGTTACTCGTGAAGTGATACGAATCGAAGGCGATGACAGCGGCATCATGTATGCTCTTTTCCATCTGGAAGATATCATGCGCGTACACGGCGCTCCGATACTGCCTATCGGCACGATATCGAAAAGTCCATCGCTTCAGACGCGCATTCTCCGTTCACCCATGGCGTTTTTTTATGCGGATGAATTCGCACGACAGAAGATCGCATACCCTGACAACTATCTCAACAAAATCGCCCACAGTGGCTTCAACGGTATTTGGCTGCGCGGAAAGCTATCCGACCTGGCCAAGGTCGATGTATTCCCCGAGTTCGGGGTCGGTTCGGATGAAAAGATCGCTGAGCTCAATGACCTCGTTGTACGAGCATCACGGTACGGCATCAGGGTGTATCTCTATTTCAATGAACCGCTTGCAATGCCCGAGAACAGCGCGTTTTTTGATTCGTATCCGCACGTCAAGGGGCAGTTGCA
>ERZ1292625.4672-Hain-H41-01um-R1-4672-length-10093-cov-5_pt1 | contig 10093 bp, 7 predicted proteins | sample MGYA00564400_ERZ1292625 | MGnify/ENA primary metagenome ERZ1292625 (study PRJEB36523, sample SAMEA6512639) | groundwater metagenome | collected 2019-01-08 | study: AquaDiva: Metagenomics assemblies of 32 groundwater samples
CGATCGTTGCGTGTGGTTCGGGCAGGGCATAGGGGCGAATTGCTGGTATCTGGAAGAGGAAGATCCTCGTGTAATTATCCGAGCCGGGGTCACTCCCGGAGAGCCGCTTTCCGCTTCGGACTATTTTACTATTGCTTATTATGACTTTCCTCCGGGACGCGATGCTGGCTTGGGACTCGTTGCATATGAAAAAACAAAACGATATTTTTCTGATTCTATCCCGCCGGAACTTTCTCCGCTTTCACCAAGCGCCCTAAATGCGTCGTGGAACAAGTTTGAATCAACGATACATGCAACGTGGGGTACTTCAACCGATCCGGATACGCCAGACAGAGATATTGTTTACGAATCCGCAGTTTCAACTAATGGAGACTTTGAAAATGCCGAATGGCGCGATCACGGAGCGGTGCAGGGAGGACTCGGAACAAGCGCCTCGTATGTCGTCTCAAGTGCCGGAAAGCACTTCCTCGGAGTTCGCGCAAAAGATGTGGCCGGAAGCGTATCTCTGCCCGCGATAGTAGAAGTTACCGTTCCGGAGCCGTTTCATGAATACACAAAAACGCCGTTTCTTGAAAACGGGAGCCAGGATTTTTCGATTCGTGAAGGCGGCGGTTTAAGCGAGATTCAGATTTTCAATGCTGGGTCCGATCTCCGCGTACCGAACCCGAGCGGCGTGGAGTGCAGGTTGGAGATTTACGAAATCTCCGATGCCGGACAGACACTCGTTGCTTCCGCGGATGATTCGCGCCGCGGTTCCGACTGCGGTGCATACCCGATATTTACCTTTTCCTCGCATCCAAATCTTGAGACAGGGAAGGCTTACCGCTGGATGTTCTCGCTAAACGCCGGCGAATACGCAAAGGTAAAGTTTTATGGCAAAGCTGTTGATACCGCAGGAGGGGTTTTCAGCAATGGAAGCATTGCAAATTCATCCTTTATAATCCGAGGAGTTTCGGGCCTCCTTCTCAACAACGAGTGAGGGCGTTTTTCTCCGATTGACTCGGTGGCGCTTGGGCGAGTATGCTATTTTTAGAATCTTGAAGCTCAAGAAAGGAGAAGCTCTAGATGAGCTTTCTTGAACCCATTGGGCAACTACTGCAATACGTTTGGGATCTGATCCCAAAGCCATATCTTATCGCCTGTACGCATGAAGGAATCAAGTTTGTGAAGGGCAAGCCCGCAAAGAAGCTTGTCCCTAAGATGTATTGGTATTGGCCGCTTACTACACAAATGTGGTCTGCTCCGGTGGTGAGACAGGCAATTAAGCTGAAGTCGCAGCCACTTTGCACCAAGGACCTCGTTCCCGTTTCTGTCTCGGCGATTGTTGTCTTTGAAATCTCTGACATTATGAAATTCGGAGCGAAGGTGTGGGATGGCGAGGAGACTGTCGGAGAGGTCGCGGAGGCCGCAATTCCAAGAATTGTAACGACGCATACACTTGCCGAATTGCAGGTTTCACTCCAAGGTGGAGATGTTGGTCGCGAGATGAAGGAAGATGATGAGGTCGACGTTGCCGATCAGATCGGAAGCGGAAAGTATCTCGGAAACCCGTACCTCACAAAGAGCATGAAGGCTTTCTTGAGATCGTTCGGCGTTAAAGTTCTCTACGCTGCATTTACCGGACTTGCGCCGACGCAGGTCATACATGTGACTGGAATGGGCGGCCCGATACTTCCGGTAGCCAGCCAACCCAGCTAACCCCTTAAACGGGGTTTTTATTTTTTCAACTTTACTCCTGAAGCGCTGGGAGAAGAACGGGACCGTACGTTTGAATGACGCTTTCTCCGCTCCGTGCCTGGAGCCGGTAATATTGATCTTGGTTTATGGTGAGGTCGAGGAGCGCGATGTTCCCGTGTCCTGGTGCGGCGGGATTGTTTTGAACAAGCAGTTGTTCCCACGGACCGGATGCTCCCGAAGAGCGTGTGACAATAATATTATCGGTTGTAAGGGGGAGATTTTGCCAGTTTATTTCAATGTTGCGGTTGTTGATATGCTGCACCCAGAAAAGATCGCTTGTGGTTGCAAGCACTCCCGATATTTGTCCGTCTGGAGTGTAGTAGACGTCTCCCCCTGGCGGCGGCGTGGAGCTCGGCGTGCTTGTCCCCGTTTCGCTTTGTGTTTGAGGCGTCGAACTCGTGCTCTGCTGGTCTTGGTCGTTCGGGTTGTTATTTTGGCTCTGTGGCTCAGAACTCGTCGGAGAAGACGGCGGGGACGGTGGTGGCGGAGGAGGAATCGCGCTGCTTTCCGGAGACGACCAAAATGTTACTTCTGCGCCTCCGGAAACAGGAGGAACGCCGCCTGCTTCTGCGTAGAACGAATACTGAATGGTAAACTCGTTGCTTGAAAGAATTAGCTCTTCTGATCCGCCACCTGGATTTTCAATGGATATTGTTTTCCAGAGCTTCCAGTCGGTTGTTCCTTTTTTTGCGCGGAAGATGCGCAGAAGGTTCGTTCCTTCGGGAAGATTACTCCAGGTGATTTGAACTTTTTGTTTTCCGGTCGCGTAGAAAGTAACTGCTGGCGCTGGTTTTGGAGCGGGCACGGTTGGCGCCGGCGCGCCTTCGCGGAGCGAAAACGGCTTCAATTTTTTAAGAGAAAAGACGTAGTACGCCGTTCCCCCAATGAGGATGAAAACAACGATGAGCCACATAAGAAGCGTCCGTTTCATTGTTTTTATTATCGCATATTTCGCTCGAACTTTCTCCGAAAAGCTTTGCAGGTGTACAATTTACATATGAAGATAAAGAATAGCGAATCGCTTGGCACAAGCGAGCTAAGACGTGCGGCTCTCGCGATTGCCGAGGCAGGACTTGACGCGATTGATACGAAGAAAGTCATTCGGAACACGGTTTCGATAAGTAGCGAACACCTTGCGATTTCCGGAGAGTCTATCGCGCTTTCTTCAATATCAAACATCATCGTTTGCGCGGTTGGAAAATGTGCGGCGGATGGGGCAGAGGCGCTCGAAGAGATTCTTGGCGACCGCATTTCGGGCGGGGTTGTGATCGATGCGAAACCTTTAAAAAAGTTTGCGCGACTCACGGGATACACGGGAACTCATCCGTTGCCATCCAGAGAAAACGCGAAAGCAACGAAGCATCTCATCGACATTCTCGAGGGTGCGAAGGAGGACGATCTTGTAATCATGCTTATTTCCGGCGGAGGCTCTACGCTTCTATCGTCGCCGCAAGACATTGAACCCGAAGATGAGGCGGAAATATTCAAGCTACTTACGAAACAAGGAGCGACGATTCAAGAATTAAACACGGCACGCAAGCATCTCTCGTTTGCCCGCGGAGGATATCTTGCGAAACACGCATATCCGGCAAAGGTAGTTTCGCTTATTTTCTCCGATGTTCCGGGAAACGACTTGCAGTTCATCGCATCCGGCCCCACGGTGAAAGATAGAACCACCATACCGGAAGCAATGGAGATTATCGAAAAATATATACCACGCGGGGAAGGGCGGGGTTATGTTCGTGGTCTTATTGAAACACCGAAAGAGGATAAATACTTCAAGAGAGTGAAGAATATCATCTTGGTTTCTGGAGATGTCGCGCTTAACGCGATGGCAGAGAAGGCTAAAGAAGCGGGGTTTCGCCCAGAGATATGTGCCACTTGCCTTACGGGTGAGGCGCGGATGGTCGGCGCAAATATTATCAACCATCTGCACGGAGCTGCTTCGCGAACCGCTCATCTTTACGGCGGAGAGATGACCGTGACTATTCGCGGAAGCGGCAAGGGGGGGAGAAATATGGAATGCGCTCTTGCCGGATTGAGCGTTATTCGGGATGGAGAGCTGCTCCTTCCGTTCGCTTCCGACGGAAAAGACTCCGCCGAATTCGCGGGCGGGGTGTGTGATATAATAACCAGGGAGCATGCGATACAGGCGGGTATTGATGCGCAGTCATTCCTTGCAAACAACGACTCATTTCATTTTTTTGAAGCAACTGGAGACAATCTCCTGACAGGCCCTACGGAATCGAATGTTTCAGATCTTTTAATCGCAATAAAAATATAAATATATGGAAAACAACAAAAAATTCATCTTGTGGTTCGATGAACTTACCATCAAGGATGTTCCGCTCGTCGGAGGAAAGAACGCCGCGCTCGGAGAAATGTATCAAAATCTCGTTCCGATTGGAATAAATGTTCCTGGAGGATTTGCCATAACCGCAACTGCGTATCGTCACTTTCTTGAGAAAACAGGACTCAAGGCGAATCTTAAAAAAGCGCTTTCCGGGTTGAATACAAAAGATATTCGGGGACTCCAATCGCGTGGTAAAGCTGCACGAAGCATGATTCTAGCAGCGAAACTTCCCGATGATCTTAAGGCAGAGATAAAAAAAGCCTACGAAAAACTCGAAAAGAAGTATGGGAAAAGGTCCGATGTTGCCGTGCGTTCATCGGCGACCGCAGAGGACCTTCCCGGCGCATCTTTTGCCGGACAACAGGAGACATATTTAAATGTGGTAGGTTTCGAGGATGTTCTTGTGGCGACCAAGAAGTGCATTGCCTCTCTTTTTACCGATCGCGCAATTTCATATCGTACCGACAAGGGTTTCTCGCATTTTGACGCGGCACTTTCCGTAGGTGTCCAAAAGATGGTTCGATCAGATCTCGCCGCGAGCGGCGTTATGTTTACACTTGATACCGAGACGGGATTCGAAGATGTGGTCGAGATTAATTCCTCGTACGGCTTAGGAGAAATGATTGTCCAGGGAAAGGTTACTCCGGATGAGTTCATCGTATTTAAGCCTGCGCTTGCGAAGGGGTACCGTTCAATTATCGGGCAGGATCTGGGAGACAAGAGGCGGAAGATCGTGTATGCGAAGCGAGGAATCGTTGAGGTTCCGGTTTCCCCGAAAGATCAAGCAAGCTTCAGCATTTCGGAAAAAGAAGTACTTACCCTCTCGAAGTGGGGGATGAAGATTGAGGAACATTTTTCGAAGAAACACAATCGGCATCAGCCGATGGATATCGAGTGGGCGAAAGACGGGAAAACAAGCGAGCTTTTCATCGTGCAGGCAAGACCGGAGACGGTTCACTCAAGCGGCGACAAGAATGTGTATCGAGAATATCGTCTTTCCCGCCGCGGAAAAGTTTTGGTAAGCGGAATGGCGGTTGGAGCAAAAATCGGGTCGGGGAACGTGCGTGTGATATTGGATGCAAAACGTATTAACGACTTTAAAAAAGGAGAAGTTTTAGTGACCGAAATAACCGATCCGGACTGGGAGCCGATCATGAAGATTGCCTCCGCGATCGTAACGGATAAAGGAGGAAGAACGAGTCACGCCGCAATCGTTTCTCGTGAACTTGGTATTCCCTGCGCGGTTGGAACGGGTAATGCGACGAAGGTCCTAAAAAATGGAAAACCGGTAACCGTTGACTGTTCTATGGGGCAGACGGCGACCATTTACGAGGGAATATTGCCATTTGCAGTTCGCGAGCATCGCCTTGACCACATGCCGGAGACAAAGACGAAGATCATGGTAAATATCGGTTCTCCCGATGAGGCGTTCAAGAACCATTATCTTCCCGCGAAAGGCGTTGGCTTGGGGAGGCTCGAATTTATAATCGCATCGCATATCCAGATGCATCCAAACGCACTTATTGATTACGCAAGGCTTGCGAAGTCGAAAAAAACGAGCGAGCGGGCAATCGCGAAGAAGATTGACGAAAAGACTCCTGGATACACGAATAAAGCAAAATATTATGTTGATGAACTGGCCGAGGGTATTGCAAAGATTGGTGCCGCCTTCTATCCGTACGAGGTGATTATCAGATTCTCCGACTTCAAGACGAATGAGTATCGGAAGCTTATCGGAGGAGAGCTTTATGAACCGGTTGAGGAAAATCCGATGATCGGATGGCGTGGCGCTTCGCGTTACTACGATCCAAAATTCGTAAAGGCGTTTGGTCTCGAATGTCGAGCAATGAAAAAAGTCCGAAGCGACATGGGTCTTACGAATGTCGTTCCAATGATTCCATTCTGCCGTACTCCGGAAGAGGGAAGGCGGGTACTTGATGCGATGAAAAGTCATGGACTTTCGAAGGCGACCGACAAGAAGCTCAAAATATATGTAATGTGTGAAATCCCGTCGAATGTTATCCTTGCCGAAGAATTTTTGAAATTATTTGATGGCATGTCGATTGGTTCAAATGATTTGACACAGCTTACGCTTGGCCTCGATCGCGACTCTGGAATTTTGAGCCACATTGGCAACGAAAAAAATCCGGCAGTAAAGAAGCTTATCGCAGATGCCATAAAGGCATGCAAGGCGAAGAAAAAGTATATCGGCATTTGCGGGCAGGCTCCATCGGATCATCCGGAATACGCGGAGTTTTTGATCAAGCTTGGAATAGAGAGCATGTCGCTAAACCCCGACTCGGTAATCTCGACGCTTACTAGGATTGCAAAGAGCGAAAAAAAGTAAAGAATATGAAACTTGCATTTTTTCAACTCGAAGATTGGGAGGAAAAAATGATCCGCGAGAAGTTTCCGGCAAACGATCTTTATATAGATCGGAACGCGATCAACCTTGAGAAGCTGCCTGACGTAAATGATGCGGAGGTTCTTGCGATTTTCGTAAATTCTCGCATAACCAAAGAAGTCCTGGAACGTTTCCCGAAGCTGAAACTTGTTACAACGCGATCGACCGGATTCGATCATATTGATCTTGAGGCATGCAAGGCGAGAGGTCTTACGGTGTGCTATGTTCCCGGGTACGGAGACAATACTGTCGCAGAATTTACGTTTGGCCTGATTTTAAATCTTACGCGAAAGATGTATTGGGCGATCGATCATGTGAAGCGAGAAAAGTCCCTCGCTTTTTCGGTAGACGCTCTTCGCGGCGTTGACCTCAAAGGGAAGACTTTGGGAATCGTGGGAACGGGAAGAATCGGAAAAGAGGTAATAAAGATCGCAAAAGGATTTGGAATGAATGTGGTTGCGCACGACATGTTCCCAGACGCTAAATTTGCGGAAGCTGTTGGGTATCCATACGTCACCCTTGAAGAGCTTTTACGGCAAGCGGACGTGCTTACTTTTCACTGCCCCTACACGAAAGACACGCATCATATCGTGAATATGGAGAACATCAAGCTCGTGAAGCGTGGAGCATATCTTGTAAATACGGCTCGAGGTGGCATCGTGGAGACCGCCGCCATGCTTCTCGGCTTGAAGGAAGGAATACTTTCTGGTGTCGGGTTAGATGTTTTTGAAGAGGAGATTGCAACCAGAAGCGATCTTGCGCTACAAGGTCTTTCGGCTTCTGCGGCAGAGGTGGTTCGTGAGAACAAGGAGTTGATCGAGATGCCGAACGTACTCATGACTCCGCACAATGCGTTTAACTCGAAAGAAGCACTTGAAAGGATTCTTGAGACAACGCTTGCAAATATCCATGCGTTTCAGGAAGGTACTCCGCAAAATCTTGTTCCATGAAGATAAAAAAACTAAGTTCGCGAGCTATTTTCGACTCCCGAGGCGAGAGAACGATCGAAGTAGAGCTTACGAACTCCCGTGGAGAAACTTTTCGAGCATCGACTCCGTCCGGAAAGAGCACGGGAAGTAATGAGGCTACGGTCTTCTCCGCGAGAAAAGGGGTTTTTTCGGTCAATCGTATTGGTCTGGCGCTCTGCGGAAAGAGCTTCTTCTCTCTTTCCGATCTAGATGCTGCACTTCTTTCTCTTGATGGAACGAAGAGCAAGTCTCGTCTTGGCGGAAATGTGATGCTTAGCGTTTCCATCGCGGCTCTTCGCGCCATGGGAAGCGAGAAGCGCATAGCTACCTGGCAGGCGCTCCGAAAGGAATTCTTCAAAGGAGTTTCCGAAAAAAAGAGGCCTCATGTCTTTTCAAACGTTATAAACGGAGGGGCGCACGGGAGGAACAACCTTTCAATTCAAGAATATATGATTGTAGCCCGACCAGAATCCTCCTATGAAAATGCGATTTCATCTCTCATCGTGGCATACCAGAAAATCGGCGAACTTCTTGCGCGGCGGGGTTTTCCGTCGGGCGTACCCATTGGAGACGAAGGGGGATACTCGGTGCAGTTCAAGAATAATTTTGAACCGATACAGATACTTGAACGCGTACTAAGGGAAACGAAGATGTCGCGGTGGTGTGGCATCGCAATTGATGCTGCGGCAACAGGTTTCTACAAAAAAGAAAAATATCATATCGATGGAAAATTCCTTTCGGAAGAGGCGCTCTCCGCGCTCTATTGTCGCTACCGTGGAAGGTCAAAACTTCTTTTTTCGATAGAAGATCCTTTTTGGGAGAAAGATTCATTTAGCTTTGCCGCGTTAAGACGTCTCGACCCTTCGCTCTGGGTCGTTGGGGATGATCTTACGACAACAAATCCGGCGAGCATCGATACGGCAGGAAAGGAGGGGCTTATAAACGCAGTTATCATAAAGCCGAATCAGATCGGGACGGTTACGGAGGCATGTTGGGCAATGAATGCCGCGCGGAGGCTGGGAATAAAAACGATCGTTTCGCATCGTTCCGGAGAGACGGAAGATGCCTTCATCATCCACCTTGCGAAGGCAGGGGGGGCGGATGGCGTGAAGATCGGTGCTCCGACAAGAGAAAGGATGGTGAAGTTTAACGAATTGATGCGCATTTTTTAGGACCAAGTCGAGCCCTTTATTTTTTGTACGCTGGATTTTGATCTGACGATTTTTTGTGTGGTATACTTTCGGAACAATTTAATAGTTGGTATCGCGAGAGGCGGGGAGAGTTCTGGTTCTATGATCCGCCCAACAACCCCTCAAGGATGACTCCTTGAGAAAGGTGTTCCATCCAGCCCGTGAAGGGGAGATATTCTAGTCGACTACTCTTTCCTTTTGCGAAGGGGTTTTAAATTAAAAAGAACAACATGTATTACCCAAAAACATTTACCGTAGAAAGCGTTACGTCCGGACACCCGGACAAGGTTTGTGATCAAATTTCAGACGCAATTCTTGATGAGTGCTTGAAGGGAGACCCGCAAAGTCGGGTTGCAGTCGAATCGTTTGGCGGGCACGGATTACTTGTGGTTGGCGGCGAGGTCACAACCCGTGCAAAAGTTGACTACGAAACAGTTGCTCGAAGCGTATACCGAGATATCGGGTATGAAGATAATTTGCGCGTAATAGTGAATATTGCAGAGCAGTCGCCGGACATCGCTCAAGGAGTAAATCCAGGTGGTGCGGGAGATCAGGGAATTATGTACGGATTCGCTACCAACGAAACGTCCGAGTATCTTCCGGAAGCGATCGTGAAGGTGCATGCGCTCGCGAAGGGCCTTGAAGACATGAGGAGAAGCGGTGATTTTTCATGGATTAAACCGGACGGGAAGACACAGATTACGGTTCAGGGCGGCCGTATCCGGGCGATTCTTGTAAGCACACAACACGACGAAGTTATGAGACAAGAAGATATTAAGCGTATGCTTTCCGATCATCTTATCCGTCCGCTTGTGGGGAACGGAGAGTACGAGATTCTCGTGAATCCGACCGGAAGTTTCGTTTTGGGCGGTTTCACAGCGGATACGGGGCTTACCGGAAGGAAAATTATGGTTGATACCTATTGTGGCCTTGCTCCGCATGGTGGCGGATGTTTTTCGGGGAAGGACGCAACGAAGGTAGATCGATCTGCGGCATATATGGCACGACTTGCGGCAAAAAGCATGGTTGCGAATGGGAAGGCGAAAAGATGTCTTGTTTCAGTCGCTTACGCCATTGGCAGGGTTGAGCCGCTTATGGTGGAGGCAATAGATGAGAACGGAAAAAGCATCGCAGGAGAGGTGGTTCGAGGATTCGACTTCCGTCCAGCCGCTATTATCGAGCGTCTCAATCTTCGAAGGCCGATCTATAGAAAGACGGCTGCATACGGCCACTTCGGAAAGGCAGGGCTGCCGTGGGAGACGGTATAGCACCAGATCTGCACAGGCTTCACGAGTATCTGCGTTTCGGTGCCTTAAGAAAAAAGCCTTTGTGAATAGTCTCCGATCCAGGGAAGCGGAGCCGTTTTCCCACCGAGGGCATTTCGAACACCGACGATAAGCTCATAAACGAGCACGAATCGGACGATCCACACCGGAAGGCC
>ERZ1292625.797-Hain-H41-01um-R1-797-length-42994-cov-8_pt1 | contig 10085 bp, 22 predicted proteins | sample MGYA00564400_ERZ1292625 | MGnify/ENA primary metagenome ERZ1292625 (study PRJEB36523, sample SAMEA6512639) | groundwater metagenome | collected 2019-01-08 | study: AquaDiva: Metagenomics assemblies of 32 groundwater samples
CCGGGGTCATTGTGGTCAGGGTCAAGGTGTTCAGGATGGTCATTGTGGTCAGGGTAGAAGTTTACTATGTATTTTTAGAAAGTATAAGGAGGGTAATATGAACAAGCTAAATTGTAATGAATACTTTAATGGGGAGGACACTCTACGCTATGAGCAATCGTAAATATAACGTCAAGGTTGGGGATATAGTTTATCTCAGAGTTATTAGCGGGTTAGAGTGGTCTACCTACCGGATAACGATAACGGAGGATGACTTCAAAGGGAATGGGTTAGAAAACGTATTCCTATTTGAGACTACTGGAACGGAATGTGATGAGGAATCACCTACGGAGGTTGTATGAATTATGCGCAGGAAATGATGGATAATGTGGTTGAAATAGGTTATCTGTTTGCAGAGTTAAAGAACAGTTTCTTACAAAAAGAATTGTATGAGGAGATTAAAGGAATTGAAAAGCTTGAAAGAGAATTTTACCAAATGGTTTATCCTGTATAAAGGAGAATATGATTACGATATTGAGTAGTTCAGTTTAACAGTCATAAAACTCACTATATATTTTTATAGTTCAGTTTAAAGAGGGGGTTGTATGAAAGTATGTTCATATTGGAAAGAATTGGACAATGAAAACGAATCAAGCATAGAGTATTGCAGGCTGGTAGAGAAAAATACTACTTGTTCAGGAGAAGAAATAAATTGTCTGGATTTATTACAGCTTTTTAAAACCGATTATACGGCATTCATTTTAAAAGCAGCGGGAAGATAATGATAAAAACAGATATTATTTTTAGATATATCAGTTTTGGTTTTTTTCTTATATTATTCACATTTATTTCATTTTTTGTCGGGTGTATACACGGAGAGGAAAGTATAAAAAAAATGCAATATGATATTGCAAGAAAAGAAATTAGAGAGTTAAGGAAAGATGTTGATGTTCTAAGAACTCAAGTTAACCAACTTGCGCCGTTATTAAAAAATTAAGGAGGTTGTATGGAAAATGAAAAACTGAATGACATGAGGGATATAAAACAAGAAATCATTTCACATTATTCATTTGAACAGTTAGAAAGGATTTCTGAATCAATCGCAAAATCAGGATTATTTCAGAATATTAACTCAAAAGAGAAGGCGTTAACGTTGATGATGTTGTGTCAAAGTGAGGGATTACACCCTATGCAAGCCCTTAAACGATATAATATCATACAAAATAGACCTGCTTTAAAAGCTGATGCGATGCTCGCAGATTTCCAAAACCACGGGGGAATTGTGATGTGGGATAAATACAACGATGAAGAAGTTACAGCAACATTTACACATCCAAACAAAACAAGAATCACTATTACGTGGACAATAGAAAGAGCTTCAAAAATATTCCAGACAACTCGTGATGAAAAAGGAAATTTTGTTAAAATATCTTTAGCTGAAAAAGATAATTGGAAAAACTATAAACGGGAAATGATGCGGGCAAGAGTGATAAGCGAAGGGATTAGAACAATTATGCCCGAAGTTGTTGTAGGTATGTATACACCCGAAGAAATCTCTGATTTTACCGATATTTCCGCTGTCCCTATTAATATTAAACCTGAAAAATCAATACAATTAGTTGAACCTAAAGAGAAAATTTTGCCTGTTGTGATTGAATCTAAACCTGATGTCAATGTGAAACTTTTGCAAGAAGAGAACAAAAAACCCATTAAAAATGAAACAGAAAAGAAGATAGATATATTAAAAAAAGAAGTAGATGATGAACCTAAAAGAATTGTATCTAAAAAACAAATATCTGAAGAAATAAATAAAGAGTTAAATAGTTTAAGAAAAAAGTTAGGTGAAGTGGCTTTTATAGATGTATTGATTGATAATGGATATAAAACAATTAGAGATATAAAATCTATTAAAGCTGCGGAAGAGCTAATAATAAAATTTAAAAATAGGAAGAAAGATGATAACGTATAAACCTGAAACTCACGAGTATTTTGATGAAAGCGGGAATAAAGTTGATTCAGTGAATCAAATATTAAAAGCAGAAGGAATCATTCCTGATTTTTCCCTGTATCCTGGCGCTGAATATAAGCGGGAATTAGGAACAAATTTGCATTCAGCTATTAAATATCATCTAAAAAATACTCTTGATGGTGATACTATTGTGCCGCCTCTGTTAGATTATTACTATCAATTCCTTAAATTCTTTAAAGAGAATTTAAACTTAGAATATATAGCAATAAGAGTTTTAGAAGAACCACTGATTTCAAAAAAGTGGCAGTATGCAGGAACGCCGGACATCGTTGTCCAATATAAAGATAAAAACATTTTGATTGACTGGAAATGTTCTAAACATCTATACCCGATGTATTTGCTGACGCTTCCTGCATACTCGCTTTTGGTTGAAGAGAATTTAAACATTAAAATAGATACAATGTGGATGGTACAATTTAATAAGAATGATTATAAAATTATTCAGATGGACAAAAAATATTTACAGGTATGGCAGGCGGTTTTATTGAGTTATCAGTTCAAAAAAAATAATAACTTATTAAAGGAGTAATAATGGATACTAAATTAAAAATTATTGATGTTGAATGCAATGAAATTAATGAAAAAATTGATACATATAAAATTGTCAATTCAGGTGATTACGAAAAAGCTGTTCATTTATTAAAACAAATGAAAGAATTATTAAAACAGTTGGATGAAAGAAGAAAAGAGCGGACACGGCCACTGGATGAATCAAAAGCATTGATAATGGAAGATTATAAACCGACACAGGGTAAAATCGACAAAATAATCAGTGTGTTAAATAAATGGATTTTAGAGTATCGTGTTAATGAAGAAAAGAAAGCCATAGAATTACAAGAAAAGTATGAGAAAGAGGCGAAAAAAAATAAAGATATGTTTGTGCCGGCTGTTACTGCTGATATACCCAAAACTGATATAAAAGTTAGGAAAACCTATCAATTTAAAATTATTAATCCTGATAAAATTAAAAAAGAGTTTCTGATTCCTGATGAAACTAAAATAAGAAAATTAGTTGAAAGGTTACACGAACAGGCGATAGATTTGGTTGGTAAGGGCTCAATAGAAATATATATAAAAGAAACAGCATTTTAAAAAAGGGGGTTATATGAAATATGAGAGAGATATGTCTATGATAAAAGAGAGAAAACTAAAAGAAACTCATCCAGAAGGATGCTATGATTTTCTCGTTGAAGTGAAAGAAGAAAAATATTCAAAAGATGGCGACCCTATGATATTGATTTATTTACACAGTATAGATAAAGAAAAAGATTATTTTTCTGTTCAGGATAGGATTTTAATCCCCGACGATGTTACACGACAAATCTTAGGTAGAACACAACATTTTTTGCATTGTATAGATGAGGTGTATGATAACGTGCCAGGTTCATCGTGTATAATTGACACAGAAAATTGGCACGGTAAAATGGTTAGAGCAGAAATTATTCACGAAGCTCCAAATCAGTTTCATAAATATACAAAAGCGGTTGTTAAACAATATTTGTTACCTGAACAGACTATTGAAGAAAAATTAGAATTTAAAGAGGAGTAAAAATTATGTTTGCAATAGTGAAAGATTGTGAAGGTGAAAAGAAATTTACGAAATGGCACAATAGATTAGAAGAGGCGAGAGAAGAGGCAATACGATTATCATCGAAAGAAAACGGGAAAAAGTTTATGGTTTTACACTTCATTGGTTCTGCGCAGGAAGAAAAAAATATAAAATGGGCTCCTGCTGTTGAATGGAATACAGAAAGAATTTATTAAATTTAGCCAGAAAACTCAAGGGTCTTTAGCCCAAAGGTAGTTCACTTTATGTAATATATGAAAATTTGTTCTTAAACGTTGGTCTTTATAAATGATGAACGTTTTCTACAAAAGAGGGGAGTCCGGACGTGATAATGGGGATATAACCTGTCTGCCCCGACTGAGGTTATGTTTTTAAAAAGTTTTATTATTTTCTTTTTAAAAATGAATCAGAGGACAAAAAAGTAACTATCTTTAGAATATATTATAATCTTTCTTAACGTAAACTAACTGTAGACCTTAGGAAAGAGAGTTTAATCCCCTATTTATTTTTTCAGTTTTTAAGATAGGAGATAATATTAAGAAAATAAAGCATTACGCTTGGCCTAATACACAAGAAGAATCAAAACACATGGTATTAAGACAAAAACAAAATAGGCTGCTATGTGTTAATAATAAAGCAGAAAACCAAGTAAAAGCGGAATTAGATAAGATTGGCGGTAAATGGACAAGACAGGCTATTTGGGGCATTAGATTATATGATTTTTGGAATTCAAAAAAAGGCATAGCGATAGAATAGATGGTAAAGAACATGATAAAATAAGAGACAGAGTAAAAGATAGTATAGATTATAAAGTAAGCGGGATAGTTGTGTTAAGAATAGAAAACTATAATACCATAGACATAAGAAGGACAATAGATATAATAAAAGAATTAGGAGATTGGAATGAAAGAAGAGAACTTTTAGGCTTAAAAAAGATAAGACTTCACTCAAGAATTTTTAAAATGTAGGAGATAAAATATGAAAAAACTATTTCTTTCTGATATATTATTAAAGACAGAAGAATTTGATACCAAATTTCTTGAAAAAATTAAAGAAAGTCCTCAAGAGACAGGAGAAGATTATAAACAATTTGAGATTGATTTAGTTAATAGTTGGAATGAATTAGCGAGTAAATACGTTATTTTATCAAAAGTTTTAAAGCTTACATATGAGCGCAGAAATAGAATTAGAAATCTTTTTTATGATAAATTATTTAGAAACGAGTATAAAAAAGTATTATTAGAAGAAATTCCCAAGCATCCATTCCTGTTGGGTGAAAATAGTTTTAAATGGTTAGTAAGTTTTGACTGGCTAATTGCTAATGATTTTAATTATGTAAAAATTTTAGAAGGTAAGTATAAAATTGTTGTAACAGAAGCGGAAAAAATTAAGCGTAGAGCAGAAATTATGAAAAAAGCGAGAGGAGGGTAGAAATGGGAAAAGTTACTGATATTATGATTATTCGTCTGCCAAAATTTAAAGAGTGGCTTGAAAAATGGATGACAATTAATGATTTTAAAGAATTATCGGAAGTTGAGCAGCGTAAAGAGTATCTACGGTATAAGCACAAATTAGACGATATCGCAAACGAAAATGCAGAAGAAACAGACAAGGAAATAGTAAAATATCTTCAAAATGTTGATTTGTTAGAAATGGAAGAAAGTAGGAAAAGGTATTTTCAAAACAAAATAGATTTCAATAAAAAGTGTGATGAAGAATGGGAAACCATAAGATGTGGCAGTTTTTTTTATAGTTATGATCCTTTTGCAACGAAAGTCCAAAAGGAATTTGGAGGAAAATTTGTATGAAACATTTTTTCCGCAACCGTCATTTTATACCTTTTCCCTTGAATCGTTTAAAAAACGCTAGGAATTTGGTGTAAATATGGGTATTGTAGAGAGTATTAATCATAAAATTCCTCTATTTCCCAGCAATCATAACATATTCTATACTCTCCGTCTTCTTCTTCATATGGACACCCGCATTTTTCACAAGTTATTCGCATAATATATTACCCTCCTTTATTTTTTTCTAATTCATTACATATATTTGAATATATGTTTCTGAATTCTTTATTTATTTTATCGTTTTCTATCGTCATTTCTGATTTTTTGCTTTTTTTATTGGTAATTATAAGATAAACACATGTAAAATATTCATATTTCCACGTGTGTGTTATTCGTATAACGTATTTTTTCCATTCAAAAACACCAATGAAATTTATTTCCCCACTTTTTTTTACTTTATTAGGTAGGCTATATGGCAAAGATTGTTCTAATCTCAAAGTATCATCAAATTTTATTTTGTTTTTTGTCAATAACTTTTTGCATTTTTCTAACAAATCTATGCCTATTATATCATTCATTTTTATTACCTCCCCGACCCTTCCGCTTAATTATTTACTTCAATCACTACACAACTCCCCTCCACTATTTTTCTACCGTGTTCTTTAAATCCTCCTCTGCTAAAATACTCTCTAAACCTCTGTGAAATATGTCTTTTTGTTTCATATTGCCACATTTTTTTACAACTTCCTGAAATAACTGCTGTATTTCAAGAGCTTCTTCTTCATTGAAAGATATAGTTAAACTTAAATTCTTTTTAATTTTCATTTTTGCCCCCTTTTTTATTTGTGGGGACACAACTAAACGCCCCCTCACCTTTGAATGAATAATGATTATCCTTAGTAATAAGGATATGGTCAAGCAATGTAATACCCATAATCTCACTTGCTTTTCTTAAAGTCTCTGTAATGAGAAAATCTCCTGTAGAAGGCTCTAAGTTTCCCGACGGATGATTATGCGCAATGATTATTGAAGAACATGCCTTCATTATCGCAAGCCGATAAACTTCTCTAGGGTGAATTTGGCATCCATCGAGGATTCCTAGGCTGTTTAATTCGATGTAGTTAATTTTATTTCGGGTGTTTAATCCAATTACCCAGAAATGTTCTTTGTCTTGGTCTGTTTCGTGCTCTGCCGCCAAAATGCGCTGGAGAATTTTAGCTATGTCTGCGGCGCAAGTTATTTTTTTTTTGATATTTTCTTTTATTATCATTCCAAACCCCCTTTCGAATTGCCCTTTTTCGTTACGTCCATCAGCACTTCGTAAAAACATCGCTTAATAAGAGCAATTTTTCTATTTTCTTCTTCTTGTCTATTGAACTCTAACATTATAAATGTTAGGCCGACCAAAATTAATGTTATGATTATAGTTATAGTTATAAACATACACATCCCCCTTTAGAGAGGCGAGAAAATCTAGCCTCTCTGTTGTATATATTTATACTCTTTCATACTCGCCGTTTTCGGTGCGAGTATAAATTTCTTCTTTGAGAGAGAGTAATTTTTTTATTCTTTCATCAGCTTTTATTTTTTTGTTTTCTTCTTTTTTCTCCTCTTGCTTCCGCTGTAGGTAATCAAGGATATATGTCCATTTTTCGTGGTCAGTGTTTAATTCCATCACGTCCAGACGATTCAAAATCATCTGCTCTGTGACGTTACACGTGTCAAATTCTCCGACATTGTCAAAATACTCGTTCAGCCAATCCCTCAAGGAAAGCTTTGCATCTTCAGGCAGATTGTTGATGTAAATATCGCAATCTGTTGTGATGCTCTCGTAATTTTTCCCGACGCTGCTATAGATACAGTAGTTGATTTTGCTCCCCAAAAAAGGTTTACCGTTAGTATCCACCTCGACGTAACTTTTTTCCACGTCGATTTCAACCTCCATTTTTTGTTTGGAAGTAGCATCAATTCCTAGCAAAAACGCCTCTTTCCTGGCCTTATCGTTTAATGTATATTTAATTACTAATTTCGTTTTCATACAACCCCCTTTTTATCGTTATATGCTGTTCTCATGCAACTTCCTAACATCACTTCCGCTATTGCTTTTTTAAGTATTTTAGCGTCTATTGATTCTTTATCATACCCTAAAGCGTTTAAAGCGTCCGAGGTGTCTAGGGTTATGCAAAACTCATGATTCTTTAATTCATGAACAAGCGATTCAAAAAGGAAATTTTCTTCTTTTTTCCTGTTCTTTTTTTCCGTGTCGTGTCTTTTAAGCATAGTGTTGAAAATGGCTATTTTGTTTTTTAAGATATACCCACCAGAGCCTAAAGGATAAATTTTATTTTTCTCTTCAGCGGTTAACCCGATCCTTTCCATCCCTTCTTTAAATTGCTCTGTATTGAAAGCAAAAAATATGCCTTCAAAGTCGTCCAATTCTTTAGCTTGCCTAACCTTTAAATCTGTATAGTTTTCCATACAACCCCCTTTTTTTTGTTTTATTCATATACAATAGTGATATTTAACGATTTTATAACCGATTCCCATTTAGAAAAATTAAATCTGTATTTATAAAATACGTCCCATTTTGTAACAATTTTTTTATATCCGAATCCCGTGTTATCATCACTTCGAACAATGCTTTTGCATTCAGTCGAAAGAAATTTGTAAAATTTACGTTCTCTTGCTATTGTGTTTTTCGCTTGTTGTTTTTCGTTTGGATTCAGATGTATGATAATATTCATACAATCTAAACCTATTCTAAATTTTTCTTGATCTTCACGCTCTACGATAGCCACGTTTGCTATTAAATTGCCACAGTTTTCGCAATTTTCTCCAGACCCTTCAGCTAACTCACCATATTCCACATTGCACAATTTGTATCGTTTGCTCATATCTAAATTGCCATTAATCGCTTTCATACTAACCCCTTTTTTTATGCCCATAATCCATTATGTTTTTTTGTTTCAATTATTATTTTTGTTATTTTATTCCCTGGATACGGTCAGCGTAATTGACTGATTCGCAACCCTGGCTTCGCAATCTGTGAGAACAACCTGCCCACCCCATCCACTCAAATTTGCAGATATTACACCACCATCTTAACCGTTTCTCTCTTGCTTTGATGGCGTCTTTTTTGGTGGAGTGGATGCTAACCACCACTCCGTTTTTGTCTATAACTTTGTATTTCGTTTTCATACCAACCCCCTTTTTTTCTCTTTTGCAAACCGGGCAAAATTCCCCGGTTTTTTCACAGCCGTTTTTTTTTACCTCACCATATCTGTCCAGTTAGTAGGCGTAATTATACACTCTCCGATAGTCTCATAGTCATCAGACGCTGCCTGTGGTCTATAGTCTCCACCATAGCTAACATACCAGCGATAGTATTTGGCATCATCCTCTGACGCAAGGATACGTGTGTCTCTCTGATTACCAGGCTGATACATGATTGCTTCTGCCTTGCGGATGTGGGTGAGGAGTATAACTTCCTCTCTCCCTATATATTTATGGGCCGCAATAGAGTTTTTTAGTTTCATACAACCCCCTTTTTTTTCTGAGCCGTGATAGATACAACATCTATCTATCAGCTCAGGATAAGTATAACATATTAATATGATATTGTCAAGTATTTTATCTATTTTATTTATTTATTTTATTTATTCCATGTAATCCATATGTAGTGGTGGTTAGGCGAGAAAGAGGGGAAAAACCACAAGATGTAGTGTTTTAGGTAATAGAATCAGGGGTATAATTATATGGATGAGGCCGGGAAAGTGGAAATTAGAGGCCAATTTGAGCGATGGTTTTTTGTTGTTAATGTTTTTCTCTAATATCTATTGTTTTTATTGATTGATATTGATATTGTATGCATGAGTGATATGCATCAATATGCATGATTGATATGCATCAAGTTGTTTCCACATATAGATGTTCACTTTTTTAGACATATTTATTATAGGAAGTAGTGCGACATGTTCACTTTTTTAGACATAATGTTAATAAGCATTGATAACATTGACTATTTTTTATGTCATAATGACATATATAGATGTTCACTTTTTTAGACATATATATGTTATGTTAACTTTTGCTATCAGATTTATACCATTTTTTAGACATATGCTATTATAATAAGTATTTATGACATTATGACATCATGATGTTATGATGTGCTGCTTCTGCTGACTTTGTCCATCTTACCACCCCTGTTGGCAAAACATCTAAATTAATCCTTGGAATAGATTTAACAGCCTTTATCCCATCAAGATAAATTGAGCTCCGCTATAAACACCCCCCCCTGTTGTATTATCTAACCCCACACCTTATTCCTTCCCCAATTTTCAAACCTTAAATGATAAACTTTAGTCATAAACTCTTTCAATTTTCAAACCTTACTCTCCACAATGCCATTTAACTTCAAAATTTGCCCTAAGATTTAACATTTAGACTTTTAAGCGTAATAATTATGGGTTAAGTCTGTTTCTTTTAAAAAAACATATTTAAACCCACCAATAAACCCTATTGTAGCCCTGCCAATTATACCCATTTAACGATTCTCCTTTTTCTTCCCTTCTTTTCCCTTTCCTTCTTCCTTCTTTCCCCTGACCCCTATCATCTATTATCCTATCCTTTCCACATCCTATCTACCTATACCGCAGTTCAAGAGTAATATAATATACTAGATATAATATACTAGATATAATATACTAGATATAATATACTA
>ERZ1292625.4678-Hain-H41-01um-R1-4678-length-10083-cov-4_pt1 | contig 10083 bp, 10 predicted proteins | sample MGYA00564400_ERZ1292625 | MGnify/ENA primary metagenome ERZ1292625 (study PRJEB36523, sample SAMEA6512639) | groundwater metagenome | collected 2019-01-08 | study: AquaDiva: Metagenomics assemblies of 32 groundwater samples
CATATAGGTGATGAGGCCGGCTTCATAGAGTTTCTGAGCGACACTCATGGTGCGAGAAGGAGCAAAGCCGAGGCGAGTGCTGGCGGTCTGCTGGAGGGTCGAGGTGATGAATGGCGCTTTGGGTGAGCGCTTGGCTTCGGTTTCGGTCACGTCTACCACTACCCAAGATTCCTTTTTGCCAATTTCTAAAATCTTGTCTACCAGATTTTTTTCTCGAGGTTCTTCGACACAAGTTAAAACTAGGGGTGCTTTTGCGACAGTCTTTGTGTCGGCAGTGATTACCCAAAATTGTTCGGATATAAACGCGCGGATTTCTCGCTCGCGTTCCATAATGATGCGGAGGGCGGGGGACTGGACGCGGCCAGCCGAAAGGCCATAGCGCACTTTTTTCCAGATCAGGCCGGAGAGGTCGTAGCCGACCAAGCGGTCGAGAACACGTCGCGCTTCTTGCGCCTTGCGGAGATTTTGGTCGATGTCGCGCGGATGTTTGATGGCCTCGATGACCGCGTCTTTGGTGATTTCATAAAAGACCACTCGGCGTGGCTTTTTGAGGCCCGTCGCTTCAGCAATGTGCCACGAGATGGCTTCACCTTCTCGGTCGGGGTCAGTCGCTAGGAGAATTTCGTCTGCTTTTTTGGCGAGAGATTTGATTTCCGCTACTACCGATTCTTTGCCTTTAGAAATTTCGTAGGTAGGTACAAAGCCGGCATCAATGTCGATGGCCTTTTTATTACTCTTTGGTAAATCACGAATATGGCCGACCGACGCGACCACTTTGTACGCGCCGTCCAAATATTTTGAAATAGTTTTTGCCTTCGCCGGCGACTCAACGATCAAAAGTTTCATAGTGCCTAGTATTACACGATAGAGGAGTGGTTGGCAAATATTTCTTACTTTTCTAATTAATATAGTATACTTAGAATACTATGGTAGAAGACTTCCCTCAACCAAATCCTGATGATAGTGAATTAAAAAAAATATCTAAACCGGAACAGATAGCGGGTAGTATCGGTGATGCTAATATCGTCAATGATACCACTACCGCAAAAGAAAGAATGAAAGAGAGAGAAAAAGAAGATGCGGAAAGAGTAAGGGAATTGGGTGAGAAATTAAAGAGCTTGGGCAGAGAAGATATTATTGAAGAAATAAGAGTAGCTGATAAGGATGCAGACTCTCCTGAGGGTAGAAGTAGATCAAGAGAACTGCTTGTGGTTAACATTAAATCCGCTCAAATTGAAATAATGAACGGCAATTACTTTGGTTTTGAAGGAAGTCTGGCTTATATCTTTGAGCACGCTAATGAAAAACAGGTTGAACATTGGATACTCGAGCTTATCGATGGTTTTGATGAATTAAATGCGCCCGATAGAGAGTCGAGGGCTAAATCTTTGTTGGCGATAAAAGGTTTGGTCAATCGAAACTATTTTACAAAATATGCAGAAAAGTATTTACCAGAGTATGGTATTGATATATTAAAACTATCGACTCCGACTCCTGAAGAAGGATCTACAATCGACGCCTTGTTAGAAAAGTCTAGAAAAGAGGATAAAAGACCTCTCTGGAGAAGAGTTCTTGGATTATAAGCGGAATTACAAATGATTTAGATAGCGCGTTGACTATTGTCTGGTTGAACGGCTCACTGGTTTGCGAAGCAAACCAGTGAGCCGTTGGTTTTGTGGCATGGCTCTGTAGAGACGTATTTTAAAGGCTCAACCCAAACCAGTGAGCCGTTCTCCATGAAAGCCACGAAAAGTGCTCGGCGCACTTTTCGTGGCTTTTGTCTACCTTCTGATCGTGAATTGTCTGTGGGTAAATGGTCAGATACCTTTGAGTCAGATCAAAAGCTATCTATAGGTCTGTTCATTTCGAAACTGGATTGATTGTATGCGGATCTGATTTGCTGACAGTGAAAAGATAATTCTGATGTTGCCTTTGCGGATACGATATAGATTTCTCTCTCCCTGCATCTTTTTGAGATCGAGAGTCGAGAAATCGCGGATACTAATTTTTTCCAATACCTTTTCTATCTCCGCACGGTCGTCTCGTGTCAGTTTCTTTAAGAACTTATCTATCTTGTGCATTGAGTCGCTTTAGGCTAGACAAGATAACGGAAAGGGAGGCACCCTTTTTGTTAATTTTAGTGAGATCAGTGACAGTTTTCCAATTGCCTTCGTCACCCCATTCATCTACGGGAGTAATGGTAAAAATTGGTTGTGAACGGCGTACCACGGTAAAAGATCGCCCTTTTTGTACTTGGGAGATATAATTTTCGGTATTTTCACGTAGTTCTTTGAGCCCAATAATTTTGTTCATACCTAAAGATTATCTTAAGATAATCTTTAGGTCAAGCACCTTGTGAACAACTTTTCCGCAGAACCTCATTTCAGCTATAGCTGAAATGAGGTTCTGCTCTTATTTAGAAATTATAACTTAGATATTAGAAATTCATTTCCGTATCTGATTGTTCGTTGTCTATTGTAAGTTGTCTGTTAGATGAGTCGTATTTCTCCTTCACTCTCCTTAATCATCCCTTTGATTTCCATCAGTGAAAGTATAATGCTCACTTTTTGGGTGGGGAGGCCGGAGGCGCGGACGAGGTCGTCTCGGGTAGTGGGGGTCGCGAGCAGGCGGATGAGCGAAAGCTCTTCGGCACTCGCATCAGCATACTGTTTTTCGAAAGGGAGCGCGCTTTGACCTTCGAGTCCTAGAGCGACCAGCAAATCTTCTGCCGAAGTGATCGGTGTTGCGCCGATTTTTAAAAGCAAATGTGGGCCGGTAGAATTTTGAGAGAAAATTGAGCCGGGGACGGTCAGTACATCGCGATTGTAGTCGGTAGCGAGGCGAGCAGTAATGAGAGTTCCTGATTTTTGTTCGGCTTCGATGATCAGCACCGCCTTTGACAGGCCTGCCATAATACGATTGCGTTGCGGGAAGCTGTACGGAGTCGCTTTGAAAGTCGGGTCAAATTCTGAAAGCAAACATCCACCCGCATTCACAATTTCTTTCGCCAGATTTTTGTGCGAAGCGGGGTAGAGTACACTCGGGTCGAGCCCTGATCCAGGTACGGCGATAGTCCTTAAATTATTTTCAAGCGCCGAGCGGTGGGCGATAGCGTCGATGCCGAGGGCAAGTCCTGAGACAATCACTACTGGCTTGCCTCGAAGCCCTTTGATCAACATTTCACATACTTCTTTTCCATACGGGCTGTATTTTCGCGCACCGACCACACAGAGATGTACCGAATCCTCTGGTGGGAGCTCGCCGACGACAAAAAGTTGCTCGGGCGGTTTCGGAATTTCCAAAAGAGGTTTTGGAAATTTGTTTTTGGGGAGAGAAATGATGCGGTTGTTTTTTGAGGAGGACATGCTACAGTAAGTATAGCATTTTGTCCTTTCAACTTCGACACACTATGAAACCCAAGACTTTTCCCCAGTTGGTTGAAGAATATTTCCGGATCTTTATCCTCGCTGGTGAAATCGAGCTGGCAAAAAAGATTTTTCGAAGACACAAGGCACGCGCGCCCAGAGACGGGTCATTGTATGAAAGTCACCAGTGGTTACTCCATAGCTCATGGTTTGAAGATCTTTTGGAAAATCTGCTTCACCCAATTCCGCCAAAGAAGTCAGCGCCGGTGTACGTGCCGTATGGGGACGGAGAGTGTAATGGTTCTCCCTGCAACGATGCCTGATTTTACAAGCCCCTCGCCGACGTTTTAGTCGGACGAGGGGTTTTTTTAACGGCTCACTGGTAGCCAGTGAGCCGTTACCTTATATGGTGCCTCAGCAGAGCCACCAGATTCGGCTATCTTTGATGACACCGTCATCAAAGATGGTAGGAACACCCGAACAGCTGAACTAAAGTCAATTTGACATACATCTATTATACGCACGTGCGTATAATAGATGTATGTCATTTTACTTGAGAAAGTATCAAGATAGCTGGGTTGTGAGTCTGGGCTAACTTTGTTAGTATAGAGTCACTATGCTCGATATTAAGTTTATCCGCGACAACAAAGAGATTATTGATCTCGGTGCCAAAAAGAAGCACCTGAATTTTAAGGTGGAGGAGTTGATCAAGGCTGATGACGAGCGCCGAAAGCTGATGACCTCACTCGAGGCCAAGCGTGCCGAACAAAATGTCGTCAGTGCCAAAATTCCCAGTGCTTCTGTTGAAGAAAAAGCATCTCTCCTGGTGGCTATGAAAGAAGTAAAAGAATCTGCTCAAAAAGAAGAAGATCAATTGAAAGAGGTGATGAAAAAGTGGCAGACGCTGATGCTGGCGGTACCCAATATTCCCGATATGTCGGTACCGGAAGGCGAGACTGACAAGCAAAATGTCGAACTGAAGACGTGGGGAACAATTCCGGTGTTTGATTTTGATCCAAAGACACATATTGAACTGTTAGAAAATCTTGATATGGCCGATTTTGAAAAAGGTGTCGAGGTGGCAGGCTTCCGAGGATACTTTTTGAAAGGTGACGGTGCGCGACTGAATTTTGCGCTGTGGCAATTTGTGCTGGACTATTTTGCCGGTAAAGCCGATTTTGAGCCGATGCTGGTACCATCGCTCGTTCGCAAAGACACGTTGCTCGGCACCGGCTATCTCCCACAAGGTGAAGAAGATTTGTACAAGACCCAGGATGGCGACTATCTTGCAGGTACCGCAGAAGTGGCGACCATGAGCTATTTTGCCGAGACTACGCTCACAAAAGCTCAATTGCCAAAAAAGGTCCTGGCTTTTTCCCCGAGTTTCCGCAGGGAGGCGGGCAGTCATGGCAAAGATACCAAGGGGCTCAAGCGTGTTCATGAATTTTTCAAATTTGAGCAGGTGGTGCTGTGTGAAGCCAGTCACCAAGTATCTGTCGAGCATCACGAGGCACTGCTCGCAAATGCCGAGGAGCTACTCCAACGACTGAATCTCCCATACCACGTGGTGGTCAACTGTGGCGGCGACTTGGGACTGGGCCAAGTGAAAAAATACGACATCGAGACGTGGGTACCATCTGGACGCGTGTGGTGCGAGACCCACTCGTGTTCGTATTTCCATGATTTTCAAACACGCCGACTGAATATTCGCTACAAAGATACCGATGGCAAGGTCCGCTTTGCGCACTCGCTCAACAACACCGCCCTCGCCACGCCCCGCATTTTGATTTCCATTCTCGAAAACAATCAGCAGAAAGATGGTTCAATCTATATTCCCGAGCCGCTTCAAAAATATATGGGCAAGGCGGTCATTGGTCCCGCAAAGCGTTAGTTGCTAGTCTTGTAGTTCATTCTTTTTATGGCATTTGCCAGCACCGTACGTAACAAACAAAGCGCGTTGCAACGTCGAAAACGTAATCGGCTGTATCTTTTTTGCGGACTGATCTTTTTGTGCGTTGTACTTTTGATCGGCACACTTTCGTATGTGAGCCGTCTGGAGCAATTTTTGGTGAAGACGGTAGTGATTTCGGGCAACACTGTGACTGATGGGGCGCTGATAGAAGATGTTGCGCGGGGGGAGCTTCTCGGGAAATACCTCTGGCTCTTTCCAAAAGAAAACAGCTTCTTGTTTCCGGCGAAGACGGTTGAACAGAGCTTGCTATCAGAATTTTCTCGCGTGAAGTCAGTGTCTGTATCTCGCGAAGGGTTTGAAACGATGCGTATCGCAGTAGTTGAGCGAAAGCCACAGGCGCTTTGGTGCGAGGGATTTGAGCCGTTCTTATCTGGGGAAAATAGTACTGATTGTTATTTTGTGGATGAGTCGGGCTTTATCTTCAGTCGCGCACCGCAATTTTCTCGAAATGTGTTTGTACGGTATTTTGGAGGCACGGAGGCAACTAGTACTTTGGCGAGTACTATCATCCCCGATCGGTTTGCTGAATACGATTTTTTTGTTGAATCATTGCGGGCGGAAAAATTACCCATTACCGATCTTGTGCTTTTGCGAAATGGTGACATTGGGCTGTATCTCGAATCGGGCGTGAAGATTTTGTTTGATACACGTCAAAATTTAGGGACGGTTTTGTCCAATATTGAATTATTGATGGAGCGGGAAGAATTGTCGCTCATATCGAAGACACCAAGGTTCGAATATGTTGATTTGAGATATGGAAATAAGGTGTTCTATAAATCGAAAGGGGTCACTCAATAATGAATATCGAACCGCACATATGTTGTGTGTGGTTTGGGTAGCTTGTTATCAAAAATTCTTTTATGGTACAGTGGGGGATCAATGATTACTGGATTTTGGAAAAAATTAAAAAAGCCGTTTTTTGTGTTGGCGCCGATGGCGGATGTGACCGACTGTGTGTTTCGAGCGCTGATTGCGAAGTACTCTGGTCACGGAAAAGCTTCAGGGGGGCCTGATGTGTTTTGGACTGAGTTTGTGTCGGCCGATGGATTGTGCAACGAGATGGGGCGCAAGCACCTACTGATTGATTTGAAATACTCTGAAGCGGAACGGCCGATTGTCGCGCAACTTTTTGGAAGTAATCCGGAAAATATGGAAAAAGCTTCGGCACTGGTGGCGAGTCTCGGCTTTGATGGTATTGATATTAATATGGGTTGTCCCGACAAGACGATTGAAAAGCAGGGAGCGGGAGCGGCGATGATTAAAAATTTGCCACAGGCGAAAGAAATTATTCGCGCAGTGAAGCGTGGCGCACCGAATCTGCCCGTGTCAGTAAAGACTCGCATTGGTTATAACAAAAACGAAATCGATACTTGGGTGCGGGGATTGCTCGAAGAAGATTTGGCAGCACTCACTATTCACGCCCGCACTCGAAAAGAGATGTCACTCGTACCGGCGCGGTGGGAACACGTGCGTGAAGTTGTTGATTTGAAAAACAAAATGGGGAAAGATACGTTGATCATCGGCAATGGCGATTTGCTCGATATTGCTGATGCTCGAAAGAAAGCTCTCGAGACTGGATGCGACGGCGTGATGCTGGGTCGTGCGATTTTCGGCAACCCGTGGCTTTTTGATGAGCAGAAAGGGATTGCGGTGGGGCAGAGTACGGCTGATGATCGAGTAGGTCTTGGATCGGGGAATCATGCGGTGACTATTGAGGAAAGATTGAGAGTCTTGGTGGAGCATGCACAGGAGTTTGAGCGCGTACTCTGTCCGCACAAAAGTTTTGCGGTAATGAAAAAGCATTTTAAGGCATATGTGAACGGCTTTGATGGGGCAAAAGAGCTTCGAATGCAACTTATGAATACAGAGAATTCAAAACAGGTGAGTGAAATTATCGGTGAATTCTTAAAAAAGCCTCTATAGAGCCATATTTTTAATACTTGGGTAGACGAAACAGCAAAAAGCTTGACTTTTATATACGAGTATGCTATACTGGTACCAGACAGTCGAGTTGGTATCCGGTCGCAACAGATCTGCCAAAACAGATCGAAGCACCGGAGCTCACTGTGTGGTGGTGTACGCATTGCGCGTTTCTCGCCCTGAAAGGAGGGTAAAAACACACGGAAGCCAGTTTAAGGTGAGATCGTTCCTCAACGGAGATCAAAACCTGCTGGCCTTGTCGACAAAGTTCATTAAAAAATAATTAGGTTTTTTCCTAATTACACAGCAACGGGTCGGATAAGCCGACAAAAAATCACCATTAACCGACTGGAGACTGGCGCTGCCACGAAGGCCCCCGCTACGTCTCCGGTCACAACCGGAATAAAAGAAAGGAGGTAAAATGGATACGATTCTGTCAGATTTTGATTTCGAACCGCGCGTTTGCGACCCTGTCATTGTGCAGGGGGATGTGCACTCGGAAGTCTCAGTTGGTCGGGTGGGTTTGTCGGAGCACTTGCTCTGGCCGATCTCGCCGTCGTGGAAAAAATTCAGTTGAGAGTTGGGCGTTGGTGTTGGACCGAACGTATAGAATGATTGGTATCTTGCGCCCCCATGGGCCCTTGATATAACTTTCGGACTGTACTAGTAGGAAGCATGGCACAGCAGGCAGTGTCCCAACAACGCCCTAGTCCCAAACAACCACCCCGCTTTGCGATCTCGTCTCTAGAGATTGCAAAGCGGGGTTTTCTTTTATTACTACAGATTACTACAGACGAGGCGTTTCTCCATATTTTTGTATACTCTCTGCACAATGCCATATCAGCTATAGCTGATATGGCATTGTGCATCTTTCAACTGTATACTTCATACTTTTTATTCCACCGAGCGAGGAGCGTGTGGATACGTCCTTCGTGTACACAGCGTCCGAGTCGAGGGTGGATCAAAGAGTAGCAACTCTTTACTTAATACTGTATACCTCCATTTGTAAGATTGACAGCGTCAGGACACCTGTGTATAGTGCATCCAGAAACAGTCCCTTACACCACTATGAAGAAAATGATCGTGTCGGCCATCCTTTTGGCCTTTTCTGTCTTTGTGACTCCCATCTTTGGGGCCACGAATTTTGTCTCAACATCGATCGCGGGGCCTCTCGGCATCACGCTTTCGGTCTCAAACCTCAATGGCGCAACTTTGACGAATAGCTGGGAGCTCCAGCGTTCGACCAATGGTGAGTCGTTTGTTGGAGTGTCGAGCACCAACACCTTTGCCTTCGGTTCTCCCGATGGCAAGACGGTGGGGAGGGTTGTTCCGTGGGCGGCATTTATTCCCGGACAGTATCGCTTCGTTGCGATGCAATCGGGGACTAATCTCCACACGGCGACCACCAACTTGCTGTTTACCGCACAAACCGTGTTTTCCCAATCAGAAATCAGGGTGTCGGTGGCAGGCATCGCAAGCTACGGCTTTGTGGTTGAATCGAGCACCAATCTCATCAACTGGAGTTTCCACTCGAGCAATGCTCCCGGGGTGGCAACACTCGCGATTGACTCATTGACTAATCAGGTCCGGAAATTCTACCGGATCAAAACTACGTTTCCCCAACAATAGGGAAACCACCGCGCAAGATGCTTGCGCGGTTTCTTTTTGTGCTTGAATGTGTGGCCAAATTGACTATCTGTGTCTTATATTGTCTATCGTTTATGTCTTTATAAAAGACATGGATGTCTTTTATAAAACTATATATTGTCTTTTATAAAAAATAAAAATTATAATTTAAAAATAATGTCTTTAAATAAGTTGTTATAAAAGACACATTTTTACAAAAGAATAATTTTATAGCATAAATTTATACGAAAAACAGCATTTTTTTACCTTTTCTATTAAAAACCACCGGTAAAATGCTAAAAAACATAAAAAAATGTTGACGAAAATGAGTCGGTGAGTAGTGTGTACTCTGTGATACGAGATTTTGTGGCTAAAAATATGGCGATGAACATCAAGGGGCGTAAACCTCTTTTTGGTGCTGGGTTTTCCTATATTTCTAGCCTACTTTCTCCGCTCTTGGTTTTTGTTTTGACTCTCTCATTGTTTGCCCCACTTGTGCCAACCGAAGTTTCTGCAAATCACACTTCGATTTTGAATACCGTAAATATTACTTCAGATGCTACCTGGACGGTACCAACTGGAATTACCCAATATACTCTCAAAATCTGGGGGGCTGGAGGAAATGGAGGAAACGGAGGTTTACTGGGTGTGCAAGGATACAATGGACCGGGTGGCGGAGGCGGAGGAGGAGCCGGCGCATATGGTGAAAAAATAATTACCGTCACTCCAGCGACTGCCACGGTAACTGCTTCTATTGCTCAAAATAATACCGGAACCACGACTGTTACTGTCGGTGGAATGACTCTGGCACTTGGATCCGGTGGTAATGGTGGTGGTGGTCTTGAGTATTCTGGAGGTGGAAAGAAGCAGGGAATTGCATTTGGTGGTCCAGGGGGTGTTGGTGGTATCGTTGATCCTACGGCGGTGTCATTATTTGATTTTTATCAAAATGGCGCTAATGGTGCTGATGGTACTCCTGGTGGCTATGCAAACAGTATGTCCGGATACGGTTTTCCTGGCGCCGGAGGTAATGGCGCAAACGGCTATTCTGCACTTGGTTCAGGCGGTGTTGGCGGTTCTGATCCATCAGGTAGCCAATCATATTCATACGGAAATCACGTGGGAACAGCGGGAACTGGTTTTGGTGGTGGAGGTGGTGGCGGATCGGGGTATGGCGGTATAGGTGCCTTTGGGGCAACT
>ERZ1292625.4680-Hain-H41-01um-R1-4680-length-10078-cov-12_pt1 | contig 10078 bp, 10 predicted proteins | sample MGYA00564400_ERZ1292625 | MGnify/ENA primary metagenome ERZ1292625 (study PRJEB36523, sample SAMEA6512639) | groundwater metagenome | collected 2019-01-08 | study: AquaDiva: Metagenomics assemblies of 32 groundwater samples
TCAAAATCTTCGTTGTGAGCATACGGGACAAACGCTAGTTCTCCAACTTCTCCGGTACCAAACATTTCTTTCTCATTAAATTCTCCCTGCTCGCCACTTGCTGATTTTTCAAGTGACCAGAGTGGTTCGCCGTGCGAAATTATGAGAATATTTTTATTTCTGTATTTTTTCTCAATTTCAAAAAGAAATTCTCCTGTTCGGCGCCTAACTTCTGCACCATTTTCATTGGGATGAACTTCTCGCAAACGCTCGTCAACTATAATCTCGTCATCAGAAAGCTTGTGTTGTTTTTTAATTATTTCTACAGTTTCTTTTGCTCGTAAAAATGGTGAGCTGAAAACGAGGTCAATATTCTTGACATTCGCCCGCCCAACTTCTTCCCTGCCCTTCTCCGTCAAACGATTGTTTGGATCGCCAACAAGATCCGGAACATTTTTAGCATTACTTTCTGCTTCGCCGTGGCGCATTAGGAAATACTTGTTGCCGTTGTGTTTTATATGTTTCCTAAGCGTATCAATAGAATCAATTACAATCTTTTTCGAACCGTCAGCATTCTGCCAAATTGGTAGTGGAGTGCCCCAGTAGCGCTCGCGCGATATAGCCCAATCCTTTACTTCTTTAAGCCATTCACCAAATCGTCCATTTTTGATATGTTCTGGTTCCCAGTTTATCTTTTCGTTTGTTTTAACAAGTTTATCTCTAAGCTCGGACATTCGTATGTACCATGAGTCACGAGCATAATAGATCAGTCGAGTCTTACACCTCCAACAAAATGGATATGAGTGGGTGTATGATTCCTTGTCGAAAAGTAATTTTCGGTTTTGTAAATCTTTGAGAATTTCTACCGCGGTCGATTCTTCCAAAACTGACCTTCCTCCTAACCGCCCAGCCTCTTGTTTAAAATGACCGGTTTCATCTACTAAATGCTGTTTCGGTAACCCAACTTGTGTACCAAGATGGAAATCCTCTTGACCATACATGACAGCGGTATGTACAACACCGGTGCCGTCTGTAATGGTGACAAAATCTGCTTCGTATACTTTATGCGAATTTTCATTCTTTGGACTAAATTCGTAAAGTGGGATATATTCAGTTCCAACTAAATCTCTACCTAGAAACTTTCCAACTTCATGACCAGGCCACTTGTGTGCACTATTTCTGGCCACAATAAAAAATTCTCCAGCCCAACTGTATTTCACGTACTCAATATCCTTGCCGACAGCCAAAGCAACGTTTCCTGGAAGAGTCCAAGGTGTCGTAGTCCACGCAATAAAATAAGTATTTTCTTGATCTTTAATTTTAAACTTCACATATAGTGAAATATCTTTAACTTCTTTATACCCTTGGGCTAATTCGTGTGAGGAAAGTGCTGTTCCGCAACGCGAACACCATGGTAAAACTTTATAGTCTTTATATAACAGTTTTATTTTTTCTACATGTGCAAGAATTGACCATACAGCTTCTATATAAGAACTGTCGTAGGTAAAATACGCCTTATCCAAATTAACCCAATAGCCAATACGGTCTGTGAACCTAGCCCACTCATTCACATATTTTTGCACACTTGCTCGACATTCTTTATTAAACTTAGCAATACCGTATTCCTCTATCTCTTTTTTTGATTTCAGACCGAGAGTTTTTTCAACCTCAAGTTCAACGGGGAGACCGTGGGTATCCCAGCCAGCCTTCCTTGGCACACGAAAGCCCTGCATTGTTTTGTATCTAGGTATAGCATCCTTGAAGGCTCGTGATTCAAGGTGATGAATTGCGGGCTTGCCATTTGCTGTTGGTGGTCCTTCATAGAAAACAAATTCACCTTTCGGAGCCTCCTTTTCAAGGGTTTTTTCAAATATTTTGTTGTCTTTCCAGAATTGGAGAACCTTCTCTTCTCTCTGGGCTCGCTCAGATTTGTCGCTCATATAGGGCTTATATTAGCACTATTTAGATTCTTTCGGGTGTAGGAATGCCCAAGATATCTAAACCATTTTTCATCACAATATTAAAAGCTTTGACGACCGCCAAGCGATATGCGGATTCCGGTGAGTCACCAATAACCTGTTCATGCGCATAGAAATTATTAAAGCTCCCTGCAAGCTCTGTAAGATATGTAGTTATATAGTGTGGCGCATATTCATGCCCCGCTCTTTCTACTACTTCTGGGAATCTATAAAGAAGCCTTTCAATTTCGTGAAAATTTTCTCTGGATCCCTTTGGGTCAGCTTTTTTATCTGCCTTTTCCAAAAGGGAGTTCGTGCGTGCATATGCATACTGAAGATAAACTCCAGAGTCCCCCTCTGTTGAAACAGATTTTTCTATATCAAAGATAATGTCATTACCTATCGCTTGTCTTAGAATCATATATTTAATCGCACCTACTGCCAACGCCTCGTTATTCTTAACTTTCTTTTTTACATCTTCAATTAGTTCTTCGGCAGTTATTACGTCCCCTGTTCTAGAAGACATTTTGCCAGTGGTTAGACGAAGCATGCCGTGAGGAAGATGTTTGGTTTTCTTGGCTAAATCTGGCAGAACTTGTTTCATGGCTTCAAGCACAACTCTGAAATAATCCTTAATCTCGTTACCTGTGACCACCACAGAGAAATCGTAATGATATTTGTCATATTTATTCTTAGCATTGCCCAAATCTTTGGCCTCATACGTAGGCAGACCTTGAGAGTTTATAAACACACGGGTGTGAAGAGATGGGTCAAACTTCTCTCCTTTAAACACTATTGCTCCGCCCTCCCCTTTTTCAAAAACTTTCTCAAGGTTTTCCAAAACTATTTTTTTACCAACTTCACTTGTCTCTGATTCAAAAAAATAGTAATCAAATTTAGATCCCAATCTTTTATAAACTTTCTCAAATTCATCAAGGCTTGCTTGACGTCCTTTTTTATAAACTTTGTTTATTTCTGGGTCGGATTTGTCGTAAATTCTTTTATTTATTTCTTGGATTTCTTCTTTTGCCTTGTCGTTTTGCTCGAATGCTTTGGTTCCGAAAACATAAGGATCTTTCTCTCCCTTTAATATTCCCCATATGGCTTTGGCGACATGAAGGCCGGCGTCACCTTGATAATTTGCCTGTTTGACCTCTGCGCCGTTCCACTCAAAAACACGAGAAAGCGTGGAGCCAATAACGTTTGGCATTAAGTGGCCTATATGAAATTCTTTAAACGGATTGGGGTCGGTGTGCTCCACCATTATTTTGAAACCCCTAGCGTGCTCACCTTTTCCAAATTTTTTATCCTTTTTAATAATTTCCCCGAGACTCTTCTTAAAAAACTCTTTGGAGAGATAGAAATTTATAAACCCAGGACCAGCAAGTTCTATTTTTTCAATTTCGTCTGGTTTATTTTTTTGTAGATATTCTAGTATTTCCTCTTTATGTCCATATCTTATGGCAACGTTTGTAGAGTAATCGCCATTCTTGAGATCATTAGGATGCTCCAGACTAAACTCGCCCGCCTCTATCCCAAGCGTAGTTAAGGCCTCTTTCAACAACATTTTAATGCTGTTTGTCATCTCCTCATGATACCCGAAATAATTTATAATGGCTAAATGGCACTATCTGACAAACGAATTTTAGAAGCAAAAAAGGCTGGTTATGTTGTTATTGAACCATTTAGAAAAGAGAATCTCGCAACATCAAGTTACGATGTAACGCTTGGAGAATTCTACTTCCGAGAACAACCTTCCAAGTATGACCATAATGTTTACAACATTTGGAGTAAGGAACATACCGACCACGTCTGGGGCACAAAGGCCAAGAAAGCTGATACAGCTAGTAAAGTTTTTCAAAAGTATAAATTCAATTGGAAAGGTATAAGTCCCACGGATAAAGTAATACTTCTTCAACCGGGAGAAACTATTCTTGCCCACACTAATGAGTTTATCGGGGGCAGACACCACATTACAACTATGATGAAGGCTCGCTCAAGCATGGGCAGAAACTTTGTTGAGGTGTGTAAATGTGCCGGTTGGGGCGACGTTGGTTTTTTTAACCGTTGGACCATGGAGATTACAAATAACTCTAGAAACTATGCTATCCCTTTGGTAGTCGGACGACGTATTGCGCAGATAATCTTTTTTGAAACAGGACCTATTCTTAAAAATGACTATACGAAAAAAGGTAAATATCAAGCATCAGAAAATTTGAAAGAAATGAAAAAGAATTGGAAACCTGAGAGCATGTTGCCGAAACTCTACCGCGACCGTGAAATAAAAAAGGCGGGGTAAGCGACGTTACCCCGCCCGCAAGTCCACTGAATTCAGACGGCCACTGGCGCCGGGATGGCTGGCCACGGATCGTATCCTTCCAACGTAAAGTCTTCGTACCTGAAGCCAAAGATATTTTTAACTTCTAGATTAATTCTAATCGTTGGAAGCGCCCTTGGCTCTCGAGAGAGCTGTAACTTCGCCTGCTCCATGTGGTTGAGATAGATGTGTATGTCTCCGCCAACCCAGACAAACTCGCCGGGCTCGTAACCACACACCCGTGCCATCATCATGGTGAGCAGGGCATACGAAGCTACGTTGAACGGCACACCAAGAAAGGTATCGCAGCTTCTCTGATACAGCTGGCACGAGAGCTTGCCATCTGCCACATAGAACTGGAAGAAACAGTGGCACGGAGACAGTCTCATCTTCGGCACATCAGACGGATTCCACGCAGTCACGATGATGCGCCGAGAATCCGGATTATTCTTGAGCATCGCGACTACTTTGGCGATCTGATCGATGGGTTGATTTTCCATCTCATCCGGTATCCAATCAGGATTTCCCGGGTGACCAGGAACCAAGACCCAGTTCGGCCACTCCCTCCACTGATGACCGTAAGCTGGTCCGATGTCACCTTTCTCGTCCGCCCACTCGTCCCAGATTGTTACACCGTGCTCCTGTAACCAGCGAATATTTGTGTCTCCACGCAGAAACCACAGAAGTTCATAGATTACGGACTTGAGGTGAAGTTTCTTAGTTGTGAGCAGAGGAAACCCTTCGGCAAGGTCAAAGCGCATCTGGTATCCGAAGATACTGATTGTGCCTGTGCCTGTCCTGTCTGACTTCTTCACACCATTAGTAACGATGTGCTGCATCAAATCAAGGTACTGTTTCATGCATCCTCCAACTTGGTTGGTGAAAATAGCTCTTGGTGCACTCTACACGCCAAAAAGATAAAACGCAAACTACTTCACATCTACCCCTATACTTCTTGCTGTGCCAACAATAATTTTTAAAAAAGGAGCCACCCTGTGGCTCCTTAAACCTCAATAGAGCGCCAACAAATGTACCTATCGACGCATCTTGTCGGCCATCATTCGCACACGTGCAGGATCAAGCTCTGTGTGCGACTTGCTAATGCCGGTCGCGACTAGAAAGTAATCCACGTAGTTGAGAAAAGGGTTGACGTTCTCCGGAGTCATGCCACTCGCTATTGCAATCTTGGCCTCAGGGACTGCTCGACGCATGATTTCTAGCTTCTCAAGGGCGGGTGGTAAACCGGTCGCTGGCCCACTTGTTGTTATAACATTGGCAAAGGCGAATACGGATTTGGTTACGCGTGTCAAATCTTTGGCGGGTTTTCGATACTTGAAATCGACCCCCGCAAACAATTGCCCTGCGTAACCGCAATTTCTGAGAGTGCTCCTGACCTTGAGCGGCACGTCGACCTGATCGAGGTGGTTATCATCACCCTCCATGTAACCGATATCGTCCATCCAAATTGCGGAAGCGTTCCAAATCTTCGATAGCAGGTCTACTGCTTGAATTGGGGTAACTCCGAGAAAGTTCACGCCAAGGAACCTTCCTTTACTGATTGAATCATCAACCTTAGCGTAAATATCTTGAAGTTTCTCTGGACTAATATCGTGATTGATGAGAAAGACCCCATCGGCCCCGTTATCAAATGCGATTTGGACATTTTCCAAAGCCTGAGTTTCGCTTTGGGCGTGAATTACCACTATAAGCTGGTTCTTGCGCATGTATGTCTCCACAAAAGAGGTGTCTGAGGCCAGTTTACTTATTTTTTGTATAAAAACAATGCTCCGCGCAAGCGAAGCTTTGGATTTTAAATTTATTAGTAACTCTTAAACTACTTCACATCTACCCCCATACTTCTTGCGGTGCCGGCGATAATCTTAGAAGCTGCATCAATATCATTGGCATTTAAATCTGGCATCTTTTTTTCTGCAATTTGTTTTAGTTGGGCCTTGGTGAGTGAGCCAATTTTTGAGGTGTTGGGAGTGCCTGACCCTTTCTCTTTGGAAATTGCTTTAAGGATAAGAGCAGAAGCCGGTTCTGTTTTATAAATAAGAGTGTATTTCTTGTCTTCAAAAATATGAACAACTGTGGGCACAGTTTCTCCCTTACGGTCTTTAGTTTCTTCATTAAAACGCTTGACGAATTCGCCAATAGGGATACCAGCCGAACCAAGTACGGGTCCAAGCTGTTGCCCAGGCACAGCTTGCCCACCAGGGATTTGGAGTTTTAGAACTTTTACAACTTTCTTTGCCATATATAAGTGGTTAGAATACGTTAAACCTTTTTAACTTGCAAGAAATCAAGTTCAACAGGAGTTTCCCTACCAAACATGTTAACCAAGACTTTGACCTTACCACGCTCCTCATCAATTTTAGAAACTTTTCCTTCAAGTTCCTTAAAGGGTCCATCAATTACAAGCACCGCATCATTTTCCGAAAGATTTATAGTGTGAGTAACCTTATCAGCTGACATTCGGGCAAAAAGTGTTTCTACTTCTGATTTGTCTATAGGCACAGGATAAACTCCAGAGCCGACAAAGCCTGTGACTCTTGGGGTGTTGCGAACCACATACCAAGAATCATCAGTAACAATCATGTCCACCAAGATATAACCTGGGTAAATTTTCTCTTCCTCTTCTACTCGTTTGCCTCCTTTAATCTTTATCTTTTTTTCAACAGGTACAATTACATTGAAAATTTTATCCTCCATGCCCAGAGACTCAATGCGCTGTTTGAGATTACGCATCACAGCATTTTCATATCCAGCATAAGTGTGGATGACGTACCAATTTCTGCCTTCAGATATTTTTTGTTTTGCCATAGATTAGAGAATGAATTTCTGAAGAACGAGAGAGAAAATAAAGTCAAAGAAACCAAGGAAAATCGCTGCCAAAATTGAAATGGCAATAACCGCAACAGTAAAGACGATAGACTGAGTTCTGGTTGGCCAAGAAACGTGCTTGAGTTCCTCGCGTGTATCCTTAAGATAATTTATGAATCTAGACATATTCTTGCCTGCCTGCCGGTAGGCTGGTTATAAAAAACACCCCCTCGGGTGCTTTTTGATACTACTACATCTGCCTTGTGTAAGTCAACTATCTGATTTCGTAGACAACAGTGACGCTTACGATTGATTTGTTTTCTCCAGCGGGAATAGTGGGGGCTGGGGCGCTACTTGCCTTCAACATCATGTCCCCGCCCATACCCTCGGCATAATACGGGATTCCTCTGTCCGTGTTGTCATAGAAGCTTACAACCCGAACCAGTCTTACTCCAAGCTCTTTAGAGAGAACTTTGGCCTTTGCCCTTGCATCCTCTATAGCAAGAGCCCTAGCTTCGTCCAGAAGTTTGTCCGGATCATCAATAGCAAATGTTATGCCCGAAAGATTTGTTGCACCCTTGTCACCGGCTAAAGCAAGTGCTTTACCAGCATCTTCGGTCTTTCTAATTTTTACGAGAATTGAGTGACTAACAGTGTAACCATCTTCAACTTGTCTTCCTGGTGGACAATATGTTGGAGAACAAATTGTTGATTGATAAGTATATTTGGGCCAGATAGAGTAGTCAGTCGTTTTAATATCTTTGTCTTCAACACCAAGTGCCTCCAATCCGGCAAGAATTGCATCCATCTTTTCTGTCACTTCTGCTTGGGCATCACTTACAACCTTCGCATCAGCGGAAACAGAGAAAGAGAAAGTAGCTACATCAGGAATAGAAACCACCTCTCCTTCACCAGTCACCGAGATAGAGTTATAAGCTGGGTCAACACCTTTAAGTTCCTTAAGAGCACCTAGTGCTTGGGCTAGAAGAAACACTGTTAAAACAATAATTGCGATTCGTCCCCACCTCAAAACCTTTTGGAATTCTTCTGTATTCATGATTTATAAATTATATACTATCCTCTCTTAGACGTGCAAACTGCTAAACTCTTTCTAACTTATCCTATCTTTCAGGGAACGCCTGTTTTCTATAAATATGTTGAAAATAAGTACAGTGAAACTAACAGACAGAAGCCCAAGAGCGATACCTGCCAAAACGTCAAGCATCCAATGCGCACCAAGATAGAGTCTTGAAAACCAGATGAGAATCGCCCCCATAAATGAGCCGAAAACTAACACCGCCTTGTTTGCCGGTGTCTTTATCTTGCCCCAAAAAGAGTGAATTAGCATGAAGAAAAAAGCGGTGGCAACGGTGGCGTGTCCGGAAGGGAAACTCCAGCCCTCAACGGCGATAATAGCGCTTGGGCGAGTTACTTGAAAAGTTTCTTTGAGAATTGCGAGAGAAACAATAGCGATTAAAAGAGCGACAACAAAGAGAACGGCATCATATGTGCGGGCGCGGACAACAAGAATAATGGCAATAAAGGCGGTGGCGAAGGTCAGGGCAAAGGGGTTTCCTAGTTTTGCAACAAGGACAAAGATATTGGTAAGAAAAGGTGTGCGCAGGCCTGTGATGGCGTGCTCAACCGCTGTGTTAAAAGGTATAAGCTCTGCACCAGAAAGCAGACCTTCAATGATAATAACGAGCACCAGCCCAGATATCATGAAAACCAGAAGAAATAAAATATTTTTAGCCCAATTTGGAAACATAGTGGTCCTATAAGCCTATCATAATTTTAGCTCTCCTAACTCACAGCTATGATTCAAGAAATTTAGAAATAAAAGCCTTGGTTTCTTCGGGATTTTTGACTCCAACACACTTTATGCCAAGCGCTAGAACCGGCGCGTCATTGCCACCAGGAGTAAGCCTGTCGCCCACATATAATATTTTCTCCTTAGCAATCCCCGTCTCTTTCATCAATTTTTTGAGTCCGTAGGCCTTATCAATTCCCGGTCTCGTAACTTCTATAGAGGTAGTTCCACCGAAGCTCATGGAGAAATCCGGTAATTTACTTTTAAGCACTTCCATCATACGTACACGCTTCTCACCATCAGGATCCCAGCTTTCTTTGAGTTCAATCGGAGCGTCCTGTCCAAAGGCAGAGAAATTCAATTGTGCTCCTCTGTCCTCCACGGTCTCTCCATAAATTTTAGTTGGCTTATCAAAACCCGACTCTTCAAAAATAGTTTCAAAAGCATTTGTAATACGCTCCTTCTCTTCTTCGGATAGCTGAGTATCGTAGTGGCAAACCCACTTGTCTTTATCGTCACAAAAAACAGTGCCCGTGGCTGGCAGAATGAAAAGGTTTCTCTTTTTCTCTTCCGGACACATGAGATGGTCTACCACCTGCCGTTGAAACTGCTCATAGCGAGCACCGGAAATAATGGCCACCTTATACTTCCCCAAGAGCTGGCAGAGAAGCAGAGCCATTTGGCTATCAATCGGGGTCTTACTTCGTGTCAGCGTCCCGTCAATATCAAAAACAATCAATTCAAAGCCTTTCATTTAGTAGGATTCAAAAGTTATGTGACCACGAACATCTGACATCTTTCTATAGAAGTTAAGTTCGGGATAAATGTTTTTAGAATTGAAAATAATTTGGTCCATACCTTCCCAAAGAAGAAACCACGCAGCTGGTTCAAGGAAAACCAGCATAAATGACATGTATAAACTTTTTGTCGGATCTTTAGACACGATAAGCGTGGCGGCAATCATGGAGATAATACCGAGGACTATCATGCCTATGCCAAGCCTTAGCATCGCCCATTTTTCTTTAATTAATAAATGGTGGTGTCTTTTGAAATGTTCTGTGAGTCGTTCCTTGATAACTGCTTCGTTTGCTTCGTTTCTATCTTTTGCTGGAGTATATAACACCAACTTTATTCCGCCGTTATTTTTATCTAGAGAAGCTCGTTTAATCTCATTAAGAAAGTCTGTTGATA
>ERZ1292625.4681-Hain-H41-01um-R1-4681-length-10078-cov-6_pt1 | contig 10078 bp, 22 predicted proteins | sample MGYA00564400_ERZ1292625 | MGnify/ENA primary metagenome ERZ1292625 (study PRJEB36523, sample SAMEA6512639) | groundwater metagenome | collected 2019-01-08 | study: AquaDiva: Metagenomics assemblies of 32 groundwater samples
CGCCATTCGTTGTGTATCAAGCCGTGCCGCCCTTCCAGGCCGTAGATCGCCCGCGTGACGGTCCGCCGACTACAGGAAAACATCTTCGCCATGCGGTCGAGCGAGGGCTGAAACGGCTTGCGCCGCCGATAGCAGTCCGCCACCGCCAAGAGCACATGCTTTTTGGTTTGCGTGAGCCGATCGCGCCCCAGGTCCAGCGCCAGGACGTAGAAATGCAGGCTCTGAATCGGGCGCTGCTGTGCGTAAGGCTGTGCATTGGGCATTACCTGTTCACAGGAATAGGGTGTCCCTGTGACACCCCATTAGGCGCATGGGTCTTTAGACTTGAAGCCGAAAAAATAGAAGGAGTCCGGTCGAAGGTGTGGATATCGCACATCACAGAAGGGGAGTCGGTCAGGTGGTGAAGGTGAAGTCGCAAGAAAAGTGCCGAGCTCATGGCCGCCACGCTGATGCCGATGGCAGGATAAAGTTGAATTGCGGAAACCCCCAGGAGAGGTCTTGAAAGCGGGGATCAGCCACGAGCGCCCGAACCGCCGCCCGGTGAAGCATCCCCTTTCTTCGGTAGGTGGAGTAGGCCTGCTGGATCGCCCGTTGCCGTTTCCGCCACGCCACGGCCTCGGTAGTGAGCCGTCGCGTTCGTTCGCCCTGTTCGGCCCCGCGTTGGAGATCACGGGCGAGTGAGGTCAGGAGTTCCAGCGCCGCGACGATCCCACGCGTCCACCGGACCGGCGTGTCCAGGGTGAACGAAATCAGCCCGCGCTGTTTGCGCGTCCGGACGGAAACCTTAAAGGGGTACGTTCGATCAGAGGGCAGAATCGACGGCAGGAAGCGTTCGCGTTCGCAGGGAATGGCAGGGAGGAAGTCGGCTGTCAGTGTGTTGAGCATGGGTGCCTCCGCGTGAAAGAGCGCCGAGACTAGACCCGCCCCGGTAGACCGTGCTACCGTTCCCCATGCCGAACACCCAAGGATTTAAGTTAACATAATCGGTCTTGGGCGTGGGGAATTCAGGCGGGGAGTGGTCGTGTCGGCGTGGGCTCCTTTCGTTAATACAAATGGCCAGTGTTCAGATCCGCCAGGCTTACCATGGTTTTCGAGCACGCGCCCTCGCCGTCGTCTAGGCGTGGGAAACCAACAGCCCGAGCCCACCGTTTCTTTTTCCCTTGCATGCACACGCTAAAAAAATCTCCCTTGTCCACAATCCGGCCCTCATAGAGTCCAAGCAAGCGGGCCGTCAGTGGGGCTTTCAGGATGTCGAGTCTTGCCTCAAATTCTGTTAGCTGTTGGGCAGGTACAGCAGTGAGAACCCCACCTAGTGTCGCCCCCACCTTCCCTCCTAAAGAAAGCGCCCGTTGGACTACATGAAGCAGCGTCAAGGAGTTCGCTTTTTCCGCTCGAGCTTCGGCCTTCCACTGGTCCAGGATGTTCACGGCGAGTTCTTTGGCGAGAGGGGTCAGCACGGCCTCAGTGAACGCGGCACGAGATGGGAGAGGTGGAGGAGGGGGGAGCGCATCAGGCTGTGAGGCTGTACAGCCCACAAGAAAAAGGGGAAGGATGAGGGATGCGGTTCCGAGGCGCATGTCTTAAAATCCCCGTGAACGGCTAAAAAGTCAAGAAAATTATCAGGGCGTGATGCCGAGCGCGGATTCACAGGCCGCGATGCGTTGCTCTAAGGTCTTGGGCGCGGGAGGGATCGCGCCCTTGACGAGCGTGCCCTTTTTGAAATCGAACGTGTCGAAGGCGTTGCCGACCTGCCCGGCCAGCGAGGGATGCCCTTCGTGGGGGTTGTCCTCGTCAGGGCCGTCATACGCGCCCAGGTATGTGCCGGAGTCTTTATCGAAATAGGTGCGGTACATCGGGGCTCCCTTAATTCTTTTTGTGGGGCGTGACGGTGAGCTTCCAAAATCCGGGCGTGAGATTGCCCACGGCGAACGTCGTTTTATTCGGGAAGCCCGGGGCAAAGCCCGCGCCGATAATCAAGGTCAGATTCGTCGCGTCTTTCAGCATCAGCAGGTTGCCGATGGCCGCGCCGGTATCCGCAAGCCAATGCGACACGTCCACGATGTCGCCGATGGAATAGTTCAATTCCGCCGTCAGGCATTCCAGTTCGCCGGTTAAAACAGTGGGGCGCACTGCCAGCCCGTGGGCCGTTGTAGTGGACGTGGAGGCCGCGAGCGGGTTTTTTACGAGCGGGGTGCCCGCAGTCAACGAGCCGGGAAGATTGACCGCGCTCAAGAGCCCGCCGTCCGATGAGGAGGTGTGCCCGTGCGGAGGGTTTGCGCCGCCGAAGTAGCCGAGCAGCGGGAGCAGCCAGAGAAAATCAAGCAGGCGTGTCATGGCGTGCTCCTGGGCGTCTGGTGAGGCCCGCGCAACGAGAGGCGGACATTCGCCAGCGCCCCCAAAAACAGCGATAAAAAACAGGTGATATTCCAGAGCGCCTCGTACATGGTCAGGGCCTCTTCGGATACGTGATGAAGTCCATCCCGGCCGCAAATTCCGTGGTCCCGGGCGCGGTCGCGTCCAGCGTGCCGACCACTTCCATCAGCGCCCCCGGCGTGAGGATATAGCCAGGATCAAACTTGGCCCGCTGTTCGGCGGGCGCCCATTGCGAGGTCATGTTGTCGAACGGCGGGAGCGGTGATCCGTTTTGACGTATCTGAAAGGTCACATGCCCGTTGCTTCCGGCGAGCCCAATGGAATTGCCGAAGCCGACCAGGTAGGTGTCTCCGTCGCGTGGGATTCGCTTTGAGAGGATCACGATAGGCCCCGTGCCCACCAGGATGTTGACGCCCACTGTGCCGGTTGAATCAGGAATGCCGTTAATCATCCGATCACCTCATTGATGGAGAGATCAAGGTTTAAGTCCTGAATGGCCCTGTCCAGCGCGTTGACTTTTGCGGGGAGCGTCCGGCCTTTGACGAAATGCCCAGGTCCACCGAGCGCCCAGGCTTGCGTGTAGTCCGCCGCCGTGCCGCGCGGGAATTGCCGCACGAGCGACTGCAGGTGCTTCATGGCGATCCGAGCATTGATCGTCGCGTCGAACAGTTCCCCGGTCGTGATGGTGGGTTCATAGTCGCGCGCCGTGGCGACTTGGAGTTGAAAGAGCCCGATACTTTTCCGGTCGTCGCCCGTGATGTCGGGGCGCAGACTGCTTTCCGTGACAGCCAGGGCAAGCATAAAAGCCGCATTCACGCCCGCCGCCTGTGCCGCCTGGATGATGAGGTCCGCCGCGTCCCGCTGTTTCGCGTTGAGCCGCCCCGCCGCGTAGAACGGGCTGGGGGGCGGGGGTTGGGCCGCGTCGGGTGCCGTTGGCGTGGCCTGAGCCTCTTGGCGTTGCAGGGCGAGGGCGAGAATCGCCGCCACCCCGACAAAGAGGAGCAGGGTGCTCATTACAGCGCCCGCGCCACCTTGTAGCCTGCGAACAGGACCGCCGCCGCAATGGCGGCCTCCTGCCAGGAAAAATTAAAGGACGATGAAACCGTTGCCGTCCTGGTCGCCCGCGGGAGTTGGGGGTTAAAGATTGCCGCGCCCGTCCGCTGGGCCACAATGCCGGGCGTGCTTTGATTGAGCGCCACGCCCAAGGCCGACGTGCCGATCTTCGCCAGGTCCGCCGCGAAGCGGGCCGCGTAGTCGATGCCCGCTGAGCTCAGCGAGGCGTTCACAGATTGCGCGTCGATAAATTGCAGGTCCGCGGCCAGGCGGGCATCGTAGTCAGCCGACGCGGAGTTGAGCGCCGCATTCACTTGCGCGTTTTGTTCGTCCCATTGGGGGATGGAGCCAGTCGCAAGAAACACGTCAGCGACCTGCCCCTCTTGGGGACCCCCGAACGATTCCGCGACCGCAAAGTTGCCGGTATCAATCCCTGAAGAAAACACATCATCCCACCACATACACTACCTCCTTGCTCTGGCACGGGCGAACGCCACCGCGCCGATGACAATGATGATCGCCGCCACAATCAAGCCCGCCGGGTTCTCACTGGCTGCGCCGCTGCCATAGTCGCGCCGGTTGTCTCCCGGCGTGTCCACCCGCCCCAGATCGTCCGGGTGCATGAACGGCGGCAAGATCGAATCAAGCACCGAGTCAAAGAATCCGACCGGCTGCGCAACCGGCACATCCACTGAGTTTGCATAGTTGAAATACGTGGAGCCCGTCGTGTTCACCGCGCCGCCCGAGAGCGGGAGGGGTTGCCGGTACACCGTCTGCGCCACAGGCGCCAGTGTCTCACTGAGGGCCGCGCTGGTCGCCGCGAATGGAGCGAGCGCCGTCCGTGTGACCGTCGAAGAGAGGACCCCCAGCGTATTCGCGGCTGAGGCCGAGAGTAGCCCAGGCGTTGTGACAGATGCCATGACGGGGCCTTGTACGCCTGGCGGCAGGGTCGCGCCCGCCGCCGTCGTCACCGGACCGAGCGACGCCGTGATGCCCGCTCCCACGCCTGCCACGCCGCCTGAGATGGCCGCGCTTTGCAGCACGTCGCCGATTTCAAATTGCGTGCCGGAGATTGCCGCCTCTGCGCCGGTCCCAACGATGGTTCCCAGCGCCGCGCCGCTACCAGCCGCCAGCGCCGCCGTGGACCACGCGATAGACGCGCCGCCTGTTGGTGCCGCCAGGGCCAGGCCCACGAGAGCCCCGGCGAGTCCACCCGACGAACCGCCCAAAAAGCCCTTTTTCTTGGGCGTTGGCTTGTTATAAAAAGCCGGGTCTTCGATGGTCAGGTGATAGACGGGCGTGCCGTCTGGATCGCTGTCAATCGTGGAGACGGACACAAACGCCGGACCCGCCTCCGGGATGCCCCGGGAAAGTCGTTCGACATACCAGGAATCCCCCGGTTGCAGATCGTCTTTCACCAGCGGCAGCCGGAACGGGACTTGTTGCCACCAGGGCTTGGACGGATCAGGCAAGTCCACCGAGGCGAGTATCCCGATTTCAGGATGGTCCGACTGGCGGAAGTTGCCTTCGACTACATCGTAGCGGTACGGCACAGGTGCAACCTTATTTGCCCGCAAAGACCTGATGCACCGCCACGCCCGCCATGCCCGCCAGCGCCCCGGTTTGCGGGTCGCCTGTAATCGGCGTGCCAGGCACCATCGAAGCCGCCGCGCCCAGCACGGTCGCCAGGACGGGGATCGCCTTCGCGGGCATCTTCCCCATCAGGTGCCCCATGGCTTGCTTGACGGCTTCCGTGATGAACGGGATCAGGAAGGGAAGCAACAATGCAAAGATGTTCACTTGCGGCCCCCTTTCTTCTGGCTCGCCGCCTTCACGGGCACGGGCTTTTCAACCGGAGGCCGCACGGGGCAGTCGGCCTTGGCACAGCCGTTGCCGTTTACCATGCCCCAACACGGGCCGCAGTATTTGTCTGTCATAGTTTCTTTCCTCCTAAGATCATCGCCACTGTTCGCTTGATTCCACAAGCTACACAGGCCAGGCTCTTGCGCGAACACACCACGAACCGCCCTGTTCTTTTAGAGCGCGGTTGGCACTGTTTGTGCGTGCCTTCGTGATGTGCCCGCGTGTCGAGCATCTGTGCCCATCAGATGTGCGAGCAGGCTTGAAACACCTGCATCTGAGTGCCCGCCACCGCTGCCGAGTCGAGCACCAGGTCGAACGCCGACAGCGCATTGCCGCGCTGCAAGCCCCCGTACTGCTTGTCGGAGGCGAAGTCGATCCACAGATAGCCCGCCCGGAGCGTGATGCCGTTGCGCCCGTTGCCGACCGCCTGCTGATAGACCGAGACCGGCACCTTCTCTTTCAGTTCGATGGTCGGCCCGCCCTTGAGCGTTTGCTTGACGCCCACATTAGTCAAGGCGGTAATCGCCGTCGCGTTGGGCGTGGCGTTGAACGTGCCGACCCGGAGCAAGAGGCCCCGTGTCAGGTAGCCGTCCCGCAGGAGCGGAATCTTCCGGTCGTTCCCGGTCACGTTCATGTCGTAAGCCGTGTCAATCGGGATGAGGTCAAAGTGCAGTTGCCGCCCCTTGACCTTTTCCGGGGAGTATCCGGGCAGTTCCAGCACCGTCGCTCGCCCGTTGATCGCCAAGGCCGACTGCGTGTTGCCGGAGACGTATCGATTGAACGCCGCGTACTGGATTTTCAGATACGCCTTGGTGACGTTCGTCAAATCCAGGTACGTCATGGCGGACAAGCTATCGAGCCTGCCCGTTTTCGGGTCAATGCGCGGGAGCAGATCGAGCCGCCCCATGTCGAGCTGCAACGTGGCGGAAAAGGCTTTCGCCGCCGCCACGCCGACAGCCGGGTCCACTTGTGAGAGCGCCGCGCCGCCCATGATACGGTTGCCCTCGTACAGCACCGGTCCTTTCCATTCCCGCTGCTTGATGCCGTCCACTTCGATCCAGATGGAATCAATGAGCGCAAGGTTGCCCTCGGTCGCCATCGTCTCCGCGCCGACTGATTGGTCATAGAGGCCAGAGTGCTGGATCTGAATGTTCTTCACCGTGGTCCTCATGCTCAGTTCGATGGACTGAAGCGCGGGCACGGTTGCCACCGCTGCAGGGGTCAGGGCGATGGTGGGGAGTGCGGTATATTTTTCGTTCACGTTGTTGCTCTCTTTCTCGGACCGAGTAAATGATTTAGTACGCGTTATCCCAGGTGCCGCCAGTTGAAACCGTCTGCGCCTGCGCCTTCGTGCCACTGGTCAGCGCCGAGAGCGGCTTCAAGCCAAACGGCTCGTACCACCCGATTTGCTGCGCCGAAATCGGGCGCGGCATGAGCCCCACGCGGGCCGCTGCGCCCGGCAAGAGCCGGGAAATGGCGTAGAGCGTCAACATGGTCGCCGCCACGCCGATGAGCACGGGCTTGATGTTCGGAATGTGCATGGTCTTATCCTCCTACTTCGTCACCGTCAGATATTCATGAGGCGGAAGCGCCGCCACGCGCCGGACCAGATCGGGAGCGAGATATCGACGGAGGACTTGCAAATCCCCGCCGCTGTCGAGATGGAACACAAACAGTTTCTTCGCCTGCCCGGTGAGGGCGCGGGGCAGGCCGCTTATTTCCTGCGTCGCGTAGTAGACCGAGAGGCCGCGCTTGCGCCCTTGATAGAGCAGCGCCCCAAGCCCGCCGGACGTGCGGTTGCGCGGGATGATTGAGAGCGCCTCGTCAATCGTAACCGTGAGCTGGCGTCCGTACTTGAGCAGGAGCCCAGCGAATTGTTCAAACTCACGGGGCAAATCTTCGAGGGACCGGGCGAAGTGCGGGCGGTAGACCACGCAGAACGCCCGACGCTTGGCGAGGCGGGGAATGTCCGCAAAGGTGATTTGTTCGCCCCGGTATTCATCTTCAATGTCCCAGTGAACAACGCGGTCCTCCCGTGCTGCGAGCGCCTTTAAGAGAGTGGTCTTTCCACAGCCGGACTGTCCGGCGAGGAAGTATTTTCTGGTCTTGTCGGACATGGCGCAGGCTGCCCCGTAAAACGTTTGATAGCTAAGAGCGTGCCGACATGCACGGCGTAGAGCGCGAGCAATTGCCCCACCGGCCCGATGGTCGGAATGTACGCGCCGAGTTTGGCGAGCGCGGCATCCCACAATTGCGCCGCCTTGGGGAATTCTTGAGGCGGGAGCGGCCCAGCCGGGCCAAAGGTCCGCCCCAAGGCATCGTCAACAATCAGCGCCACGAGTACGCCGCCGCTGATCGTCAGAACGGGCGGGGGTACGGGGGGAGCGGTCGGTCCGCCAGCCGTCCCCCCCCCGCCGCCCTGATTGCCCCCCTGCGCCTCGGAAGTTGCCGAGGGGGTCTCAGGTCCTTTTGCCGCCGCCTCCGCCGCCTGAACGTCCGCCTGTTGCTCGGGCGTCAGTTGGTGATCGCCGTTTTTACCAGAAGCCGAATCGGGCACGGGGTTGGTCTCCTGTAACAGTCGGGGCCGGAGTTTTTTCTTTTCCATTGCCTGGCTCCGTGGCGGGCTTGGCCTTCGCCGCCGCCAGTTGGTCAAGCTTGGTCTGAATGTCGGCGCAGATCGCTTCCAGTTCTGCCTTCGTCGCGCCCGCGTTTTTCGCCTCGTTCAGTTCGGTCCGAAGCGACTCAACGGTTTCTTGCAACGCCGTGATGCTCAGTCTACCTTCAGGGGGCATCGTTAATTCCTGGGCATCGTTAATTCCTCGCCACGGTTTCACGCACGGCCAGGAGCCGCTTGACGTAGCGGTCCACCATCGCCCGCGCCCAGGGCGTCGGGATCATGGCGTTGATGTCGGTTTCGTCCTGTTCGAGGGTGAACGGCTGGCCGTTGTCGTCCACGCCTTCCAGCACTGATCGCGTATAGCGCATGGTGGGAGCGTAGGGCAGGGGACCAGAGGGCGCAATGGCCCTCTGGCACTAAGTTAAGTTAACTTAGTAGGAAGAAAAAAGTTCAGCGGTCGAACAGGAGCTTTTGCTTGTCCAGCGCCTTGAGCAGGGCCGGGCTGATAAAACGGCGGCTGTGACAGCCCCCGCAACTAGTAAAGTAGGTTTCCTTCTCGCTCTTGCAGCGCCGCACGGTACATTCCTCGCCACACTCGCAGAGCAGTTGCCCTACCTCTTCGCCTTGTTGCTTCGCCATGAGTCCTCCTTTTTCCAGGTCCAGTTCATCGACACATTCAGCGGGCCGAGTTGGAGATCCGCTTCCACACCCGCAGGCCAACGGTTGAACGCCCGCGAGAACGTCACCATCGCCCCCAGGCCCCACACGCTCGGGTTGAGTGAGATCATCGGTTCGCCTTTCGTGTAAGTTCGTTCCGCCACGTCCGCTCCCGGCACCCATCGCAGACAATCAGGCCGTTCAAGTCCGGCCCCCACTTTTCCGCCAGCTTCGCCGGGTAGTCGTGCCCGCAGTCCGGGCAGGTGACAGCAGAGGAAATTCCCCCATAGGGCCATCGCCTCAATCGAATACGGTCAAGCAAATACCCGCCGCTTATCCCTTCGACCTTTACAACCCATTCCCCATGACCAAGCTTCCACGGTTCGCTCCGCGTGATCGTTTCGAAATCAGATCCATCGTCGAGACGAACCGTGACCGGCGTTCCTATTTTTAATGTCGTCAAGATTCTGGTGTAGTCGTTCATGGCCGCCTCCTTTTCTTTTTCGCGTCGGCCGGAGCGAGTCCTGATTCCACGCCGACCGGCCAGAGGGTGAGTTGCATCAGATCGTCGCCCAGGTCGGCATCACAAAGCAGAGCGCCTCCAATCGCGTGTCGTCCGCTACCGTCGAGCGATTTTCCGCACCGTGAACACCGCTCCAGGTCGGGGAGCTTAAAAGAGTTCGGCGGGCGCATCGCCGTTGCCTTTCTTCACGGGCGGCGCTTGCCGTGCCAGTTTTCGGATCCGCGCCTGCGCCTCCCGAATGTCCGACCGCGCCTCTTCCTTCGCCAGTTCCGATTTGTAAAATCGTTCCAGCGCGTCCAGATAGTCCTGCGTTGCGACTGCCTGTGCCTTCGTCATGAGTCCCTCCCTTCGTTGGGTTGGATACAGTGTTGCCAGTTCAAAAGCCCTCACTGGTGCATCCGGATTGGTGCAGAGATCGACCTGCAGCGCGTGCAGAGATCGAGCGGCCGCTGGAAGTCTGCACGTCGAGCTTGTGGCCATACATGCAGAGTTCGCGTCCACCACAAGTCTGCATCTACGATCGCCGTGCAGGCTTAACGTCGATGTCCGGGACAAACGACTCTCCACAGGTTTCTTTTTTAAGTTCCCCCGGAATGAGGACGCCGCCCTTAACTACTCGTGGAGGGGGTGCATCGGGAAAGTGCGTGACGCTGCCAGCAGTGCGCCATGCGTATAGGCACCGCAGGCAGAGAACGGTTGAGTATTGGGAGTCAGCTTTGTGGCCGTGCATTCTGCTGTCTCGGAACACGCCGTATCCGCCCCCGCGAACCACGACTACGATCAGTCGATGCCAGTGAGTGCAGCGCGGGCAATTAATGTTTCTCATCTAGAATTCCCTCCATGTTCGTCCGATCAGCGACAAGAGCCGCCAGCCGGGGCTGTAGATGTTGGTTTTCCGACCGCCGCGCCATTCGTTATGAATCCAGCCGTGCCGACCCTCCAGGCCGTAGATCGCCCGCGTGACGGTCCGCCGACTACAGGAAAACATCTTC
>ERZ1292625.4682-Hain-H41-01um-R1-4682-length-10072-cov-6_pt1 | contig 10072 bp, 18 predicted proteins | sample MGYA00564400_ERZ1292625 | MGnify/ENA primary metagenome ERZ1292625 (study PRJEB36523, sample SAMEA6512639) | groundwater metagenome | collected 2019-01-08 | study: AquaDiva: Metagenomics assemblies of 32 groundwater samples
TACAGCTCAGCACCAAAGGACGATCCACGATTCAAAGATGCGCCACCACCTCTTTTCGATCACTACATCGTCACGACCCCGCTGGGAGTCTTCGATCTCGATCACCACGGGATCTTTGATTTCTATCACATGATCCAAGACGAGCGGACCAGGACGTTCGTGACCTTGCAGGCGAAGTTCACGGATGGGAATTTGGTGCGTCTGCTGGAACTCTCCAGAGAGGTCACGTACCTATGAGCCGCGACATCTGCCACTGCCCGGTCCATGGCGAGTACATGGAGTTCGGCCCGTTCTACGATTGTCCCCAGTGTCACGAGATCCTGGATGAACAACTCGCAGCCGACGACGCCCAGAAGGCTGCGGCCCATTACCTGTTCCCTGGCCGCACCGTGATCTGCGTCGGCGGCCACGCCTACGTGATCAGCGTCTTCGAAACCCCTGAAGCCTGGATTGCCGAATACCAGTTCGGATCCCAGCAGATCGTTGCCGACGGCGCGTCGCGCGTTGAAGCGATCGACCACCTCCGCACCGGAATCACCGAGGGCCATTGGCCCGGACTCACGATTGAAGGCGACCATGTCCAGGATCAATAAAGACCACATCGACAAGTTCTTCGACTACGGTCTGGACCTCGATAACCGAACGGTCTACCTCAACAGCTTCGAGATAATCGATGAACGAGAGTCTGGGGTCGACGCCAACATGGCAGAGCGGTTTATCAAGGCGATCCACCTGCTCGAGACCGCAGCGCCCAACGGGGACAAACCGATCAGGGTCATCATGTCGAACCCGGGCGGTAGCGAAGTCCACGGGATGGCGATCTACGACGCGATCCGGTCCTGCAAGAATCACGTAACTGTTACGGTATATGGCGACGCCTGCTCGATGGGCTGCATCATCCTCCAGGCAGCGGACGAACGAATCCTGATGCCACACGCGATCGTGATGTTCCACATGGGCTACGAAAGCCACGGTGATAACCATCCAGAGATCGTTCGGAAATGGGTCAAGTTCAATGAGAAGTACGCCGTCGCGTTGGACGCTATCCTGATGGAGCGGATCAGAGAAAAACACCCGCGCTTCAAAGGTAAGACGTTCAAAGAGATGAACCTGTTCGACACCATCCTGACGGCTCAAGAAGCCGTCGAGCTGGGTCTCGCAGACAAGGTTTTCGAGAACGAATGAAGATCCAGCTGATCAGTGACCTCCACTTGGACTTCCGTCCGTTCACGCTCAAGGTGAACCCCCAGGCTGACGTGGTCGTCATCGCTGGTGACTTCGGCCCGATCCACCAGGTCGTAGGCCGAGTGACCAATCTCATCCAAGACTTGGGCGATAAAGAGACGGTCATCGTCCTGGGCAACCACGACTACTACCACGAGAAGCTCGGTGAGGCCATCAACCACTGGCACGGCCTCTTCGACTGGCAGGAGAACATCCACATGCTCCTCGATTGTGGAATCACGATCCAGGGCGTCCGGTTCGCCGGCGGGACCCTGTGGTCAGACTTCAAGCTCCGCGAGCCCGATCTCTCACAAGAGCAGGCCATGGCGTACGCACGCCGCGGCATCAACGATTTCAACCTGATCGCCCACGACTCCGGCAGGATCCTGGATCCCAAGGATTGCGTCGAGATGCACGGGTGGACCCGGTCGTCCATCGTCGAGGCCCTCGAGGGCGATCTGCCGGTCGTGGCCGTCACCCACTTCATGCCGACCATGAAGGCCATCAGCCCCTACTGGCTCAAGATGGGCGCTCCGCTCAATCCCTACTTCTGCTCGGACTGCGAGGACCTGGTCCAGCCCCGGCTCAAGGCCTGGCTGTTCGGCCATACCCACACCTCGGCCGACCTGAAGATCGGCGAGACCCGGTTTGTCTGCAACCCCCGCGGCTACTCGGCTGACGAGAACCGGGCGTTCGACTCCCAGCTCCTTATCGAAGTCTGATTGTGAAGGCCCGGAAGCGGCTCAAGGCTCTCAGGAAGGCTTGGCACAATCCACGGGACCGCCGAACCTGGCGTGACGAGGAGCTCCTGAGGCGGCTCATGACCGAACCTGAAGAAGAGGTCGAAGAGCGGGATACCAGGATTGATGCCTGCCAGACTGACTGGGAATCGTAACAATAGAATTGACTGTAGGTAAAAGTGTGCATCATGGAGCCCCAGAGGCCCCACATGTTCAAACGGCTTGAAGCTCCCATCTACGAAGAAGAGAAAGAGGTCCGGATCAACATCTCGGACGGCGACCTCCTGGTGATCGCCAAAGAGGCCCACAAGTACAACATCACCATCAATCACATGATGGAGCGGATCCTGGTCCGCGCGATCCTGGCGGACAAGAAGAAGCCTGCCAAGGGACCGAACAAGAAGACCAAGGCGAAGCACAAGTGAGCGATTCAGTCGACCGCGACGATATCCTCGAGGCCGAGATCAAAACCTGGCCCGAACAGCCAGGAGTCTTGTTGGTTTGGCGTCACGCCACCATCAAGGGCAAACAGCACGAAGTGCTCTGCTCGATCGCAGAAGGCGACTATTCGATCTCGTGGTACCGGATCCACGGCACCGGCGATCAGCGCGGGTATACCCAGCATAACGAGAGCTCCGACGTCTCAATCGACCATGCGGTCGCCAAGATGAATCTCCGGTTCGAAGAAGAGGAAGCACGACGCAACCCGCAAGGCATCGACGCGATGCCAGCCGGTCCTGAGATGGACCGCCAGATCGCGATTGCCCTGCGCGACAAACAGAGCGGCCGTCAGGTGTTCCTCGAAGTGGTGGAACTGCGCGACGTCAGTCATCTGAACGACCTGTTCGTGACCGACTTCAATCACTCAAGACTCAACGACTATCGATTCCATGTCTCCCATGAACTTGGGATCCTTCCGGTTCTGGTGCGGCGCCCGGGCGACCTTGGGCTCGAAGTCTGGATGCCTTCCACGGATCGCACCCAGGCCTACGAGCTCATCGAAGAATTGGGCGCCGACATCCACGGCACCGTTCACCTGACCTACGACGGCGACTGCTTCGAGCCGCCCCCGTGGGACTGCTATGCAACCTGGTGGGCCTTCGAGAAAGCCCATGGGTTCGCCTACACCGCGGAACTCGCGATCTGCCGCTGCTTCCTCCAGAAGAACATGCGCCACCGACAACAGGCGCTCGAAGAACTCACTCAACTCGACCAAGACCTAGGACTCTACGATCTATGAAGATGACACTGTTAATCCTCCTCTGCCTCTCGATCGGATGCGCCCAGCACTCGACCAGGCACGACCCAATCCCGAACCCCATTGGGGACGAACAGCCCGTGAAGACCGATCTCGAGCGCGCCCAAGAGGTGCTCTGCGAACTGGTCTGCGCCGCCAACAAAAAGGGCAAGGATCTCCGGGACGCCAAGGTCTACACCGCTATCGCCGAAGAGGCCACCAAACGACTCTCCGACTATGGCACCAAGGTAACGATCCACGAGGAGATGACCGCGTTCAACGACGCTCCTGCATTCCAGATCGAAACCTTCTCCGGCGACGTCTACATCGTCCTCACCCACCCAGCGGAAGAACCATGAAAAGTTTCCTGATCCCACTATTCATCGCCGGCGTTCTCGCGACCGGTCTTGTCGCATTCATCCGCTCTGACATGAAGCAGATGGACAGGAGAGCCCAAGAGCGTGCCGCCGTTATCGACGCCCGCGGCTTCACGATGCGCGAAGTCACCCGTCCCGAGATCGCTGTCCCGAGTGCCTACGAGCTGACCGAAACCGCGACCGGCCGTCGTTGGCTGATCGTCCGTGTGAACGGCGGCGTCACGATGGTCGAGATCACGAAGCCGTGAGATACGACACCTTCCCTATCACCCTCGATGACTTTCCTGCTGCCTACACCGAGCAGGACGTCCTCGACGAAGCCGATATGAACGGCTACTCGGACGACCAGAGAGCCCAGCGGCTCGCCGAGTTCTATCTGTGGAACCAGTACCGGGTCATGATGCTCGCATGATTATCACGGTCCTCCAGTCGCCCGACGTGAGCTTCCATGAAGCCGCAACCGTTGCGGCCGGGATCAAGACCATGTTCCCGTCGGCCCAGGTCTTTGTGCAGGGCACCATGGGGACGGGTGGCCATATCCAACAAGTAGGGGTCAATCTCCATGCCTCAGTCGACTCGATCTGTGCCCAGGCTGAAGAGCAGCTGTCGCTCCAACAATTTCCGATCGCGGTCGAGGTCGGCGACGTCCACCAGGTGGGTCCGGGCCCAATCGACTTATTCCCAGACTTTCCCCAGGAGAACGACGATGAATGAACGACAGATCTATCTCTGCGAAGGCGCCGACGGCGCCCTCCTGGGTTATGGCGACACGCGCGACGAAGCGATCAACTCGGCAATCGAGAACACCAACTCGGACAACTCGAGTGAGCTCTACCTGAAATACTCCGCAACGGTCACCCTCTACGGGCCGGTCAAGGAGACCAAGCAGGGCGGCGTCTGGTGAACGGACCGTCTCGCTCCGAGTCCCAGTGGCCCGAGCTTACCCCCGCGGAAGTCCAGGAAGTCTTCGACGCCCTGTACCTCCAGTACCCGTTCTACGGTCAGATGTTCGGCCACGCCGAAGCAGTCCTGCACCGGGTCGGGCTCCAGCCAAACCACATGTGGCTCGAGGATGACGAGGCGTTCTACATCGAGTTCCAGCGGGGACTCCGCGACCTGACCTTGATCTTCCCCCTCGATGACGAGCCCAGTACGGCACTTGGGTACTGCTCGCTCGAGGACGAGTTCGAAGACTTCCCCCTGACCGACATTCGCGCCATCCAGCACTATCTGGTTGGGTGAGCTCGGGTAATTTAACACCATGGCGACCTCCCTCTTCCGCGGCCTTTTAACAGGCCACTTCGAGAACGATCCCGACGACACGTCGGCCGATCCGGGCTGCTTGGCCACGGTCCAGGTCGATGACGTGGGCGGTATCTGGAAGGTCCGTCTCCTCCTCCCCAACGATGTCCCGTGCCCCGCCTACGCGGCCAGGCTCTTGTTCTACGATACGACCGCTACGGGCGACCAGTCGGCGAAGCGCAAGGTCATCGTGCGCCGCGACTACATCTCCGGAATCATTTGTCTGACCGCCATCGTGCAGCCAATCCTCAATGGCGTTTCCAAGGGCACCTGGGGCGCGCTCACGACTCCAGTGGTCAGGGGCGGCTACGCGTCGCTCTCGATTTACGATCCCGTCGCCGGCGCGGTCTTGACCAAGCTCGGGGTGTTCCCCAACGTCTCGGCTGGTGTCACGACGCTGTCGATTGATACCCCGGTGATTCTGACCACACGGTGCCGCGTCACCGGCGGCCCGCAGCCGTACGCTTGGGTGGTCTCGCCGCCGGCGAACTCAGGGTTCACGGTGCCAGGTCAGATCTCTTCAGGGACCGGCTCGACATACAACGTCAACCTGTTCGAGAACGGTTCGACCAATGCGTCGACCAGGACCGTGTCGGTCAAGCAGCTCCAGATCAGCGGATCAGAAACGATTCCGGCCGGAACCTGGGTTGTGGTCTATCAAGTCGGCACCGAGTTCTTCATGCAGACGCCGGTCTGGTTGACCTGATATGGCGACTGATCACAACGGCGAGTACATCAAGATCCCTGGGATCACGCCAACAAACTTCATCGGCAAGCTGCCCAAGATCGCGCAGCGCGCTAACTACCTCTCGAATTTCTCGGCTGTTGGCCAGACCCCAACTGCATCGTTCGCGGACGCGGTCGGGAACATCCTCAGGCTCGTCACCAACGCGGCCCAGATATGCTTGGCCAACTATAACGCAGCGTCCGGATCGGTTCCGGTCGCTTGCGGTGTCAACGGCGTTACCTCAATCCAGTCACGCTGGGCAGGTGGTGCCGGACCAAATGGATTCTTCTGGCGAGGTTGCTCGGGAATCTTCAATCCGACGAGTGCTTCATTGGCTCCGTCGGACTATGCGACGAACGCTCTCTACGGACAACTTGGTGGCGGAAGCGTTGCCGAGGCAAGCCTCGGCGTCAGTGGTGTGAACTCTGTTCGGCGATGCAAGATGCTTCTTTATGCTGAGCGATGGGGAAATGCCAATCCGCTTCTTGTTGACCAGGGACTCGAGCGCTGGCTGAGTCCAGGCGCGAACGTCACGGGAGCTGGCGCTAATTCCGACAACTATATCGGGAACACTAAATTTGTTGGTGAACCTCCCCTGAGCGGCGGGCAGCCGCCCGGTGTTTTGATCAAGATCCCGAATCCTGTCCGGTTTGTCACAAGATCAAACGGAGGTGGCGGTGCGGGGACAAGCTGGACCCTGAACTATAAAGTCTCGCTCGTGATGCTGACGTTTCCGGGCGGTATCACGGCATCGCCGACCGTGACCGTGTTGGCGACGTCGAGTGCGCGCAGCGATGCCGTCACGCCTGGCACTGGTATCAATCTTGGTTCCTCAGGCGGTGTCGCGTACTGGTCCCACACCTTCACAAACGATTTGCCGGCTAACTTCTTTCTTCCGGAATCAAGTTTCCCGGGTGTCGGTTATCTTCTCGCCCTGACGCTAACGGACTGGTCGCTGACGTGGCCAACGTCCTCGGGGGGCTCGCCATCTCAGTTGTTCGTCGACTGCGGCGGTCTGTCCCAGTATTCGGCCTGGGATTATCCGGGCTACGCAGGCGCCTATCAGCCTGGTGATGTCGTTGGTTATCCAAGTTGCGTCACTGAATAAGGAGCTGTCATGGACGAACTCTCCGCCGAAGAACTCGACGCGATGGAAAAGATCTGCGCCGCGGTCCACGATCGCGACTGGCGACTCGCTCAGTCTCAGGACCAACAAGAGCGTGTGTTCCTCGGCGAGCGCTACGAGTATCTCGGGGAAGATGATGGCTCGGTCTGCGAAGTGAATCCGCTCCGCCCCGAGGCCAAAGAGATCAGTCGCTTCATCGCCCGGTTCGATCCCCGGATGGTTCAGTACCTGATCGAACAAGCACGCAAAGGACTCGAATGAACCTCCATGACCTCATGGTATTCAGCCAGTGGCCTGGTGCATTCTTCGGTCTGCTTGGCGCCATCATGGTCGCCAGCCAGACTGCGCGCACCCGTTACTGGGGCTTCGTGTGGTTCATCGTCTCCGACGTCTTCCTCGGTCTATACGGATGCGCGACCGGCGGGTGGGCCCTGGCGGGCCTCCAGGTGGCCTGGATTGTCTGCAGTTTGCGCGGTGCGTGGATGAATTCCGCGGCGAACTTGACTTCTAAGCCCTAGCTGTTATCTTGCTAACCATGTCCTTTAGACTCTCGATACAACCAGCAGCGGTACAAAAACCGACATGGCATGCCAACAAGCAAGCCATGGAGCGAGGTATTGTCTGTGCGCGCACGAATAATAGCGGCACCGATACCGAACCACTGGGGGCACGAGAGTAAACATTCGCTTTAAGCGCGGACTCTCCGAACCCCAGGCCCAAAAGCCTGGGGTTCTTGCGTTTCCGGCATCTTTGAAAACTCTATACAGTGGAACAATTCTTTGTGGGCCTGGCCGGGCCAAACTCGGCCAGGCCGACATTTAGTCGGGTCGTATAACGGTATTACGCGTGGCTGTTAACCACGACATCGGGGTTCGATTCCCTGCCTGGCTGCCATTTCCAGCTGGATCGCACAGCGGTTCAGCTATACCGAATCCATGGACCTCCAACTCGTCTCCGACAAGGATCTCATCCACGAACTCCGAAAGCGCGGCATCGCCTGCGTGATCGGGTTCGTCAAACAGGACGAATCGACCGGCACCGGTGAAGCGCTCTTCGGGACCTTTCAGAACGGCCCTGCCAAGACGTGCCTCGGCCTCGCCGCGGTCTTGCTCGAGAAGGTGCAGTTCGATGCCTTCAAAGCCGGCTTAAAGGTCAGCGACATCCGCTCCGTCATCGACGAGGCGCACAAGATGGTCGCCAGTCAATCTCACGGGACCGTCTGAACGGAACAGACCAGCGCCTTCTAAACGCATGAGTTGGAGGTTCGAATCCTCCCGGGCCCGCCATTCCAGAGCGTCGTAGTTCAGCGGAAGAACACCTCGGTCCTAACGAGGCTGTCGCAGGTTCGATTCCTGCCGACGCCGCCATCTTTTAGGAGTCGTAAGCGAAGGAGCCCCTGCTCGTCAGGCAGGTAACACTCGTCGCCGATATAAATGCCGGCTGATCCGGCCGACTCTATTTTCTATAGACCTGTCGTTCAACGGTAGGACGCGAGACTTTGGATCTCGCTATTGTGGTTCGAATCCATGCGGGTCTACCATTCATGCCTAGGATCGTCCAATTAGCAGGATGCGGGATTGTGTCTCCCGTGATGCCGGTGCGAACCCGGTTCCTTGGCCCATTCATGCTCGGTTCATCTAGTGGTAAGATTCCCGGCCTTCACCCGGAGAACTAGGGTTCAATTCCCTGACCGAGTACCATTCTCCACACAGGTAATCTTTCACGCCCGCGTAGTCTAACGGAAGAACAGGACGCTACGAACGTTCAGGCGGTGGTTCAATTCCATCCGTGGGTGCCATTCTTTAGAGCCGGTTAGTTCATTGGCAGAACGCCATTTTTACATGTTGGATGCAGGGGGTTCGATTCCCTCACCGGCCACCAATCATACGCGACTAGCTCAGCGGTAGAGCGCCTCGGTGACATCGAGATTGTCGGAGGTTCGATCCCTTCGTCGCGTACCATGACAATAGACTTGACTGTCTGTAAAAACCTGGTCCATTGAGAGGCCTGGAGCTACAGATGACCGAAGACGAAGTCAGCAGCCTCACCAAGGGCACCCGGATCAACCACACGACGCTCGGTGACGGTACCGTGGCTGACACAAGGGGTCCTGAAGGTGACCGCCGGCTGGTCGCCGACTTCGACGAGTGCGGTCAGAAAGAACTGCTGATCGCCTTCGCGCACTCGCGCGTTTCCCTTCTGTAGACGCCCTGCTCTGGCCGACGTGGTCAAGGCACCGGTTTGAAGAACCGGCAACCCTGGTTCGATTCCAGGGGGCAGGACCACTTTGACTTCCAGATCGAAGCTCATTAACATTCCTCACTGCGGGGTAGAGAAGCGGCATCTCGCCAGTCTCATAAGCTGAAGACCGTCGGTTCGAGTCCGACCCCCGCAACCATTTCTGCGCTGGTAGCTCAATTAGAGCGCCGGGCCTTACCGCCCGGAGGTTGGTGGTTCAAGTCCATCCCGGCGCACCATCTTTCGTACGGCTCGGGTTGATAACCCAACGCGATGTCTCATCAACATCGCGAGCCGTACGGTCGTTTTCATCACTGCTGAGGATCAAATCCTCTACGTGCCTGCCGATCTAGGAGATCGCTATTAGGGACCGGGTGAGCAAGCCAACGCGCGGCCGCGCCGCGGTAGATTGCACTCGACACGTATCGGGCACGAAGCAGTGACCTTTTCTGGGTCTATAGCTCCAAAGCAGAGCGGCTCCCTTGCAAGGAGAGGGTTGGAGGTGCGAGTCCTCTTGGATCCACCATTCTTGGTCGCACAGACGCGACTCGTGTGAATACGCCCCTGGATACACACGTTAATCTCGGCTCCGGGGCACCTTTTATTTGCTCTCATCGTCCATCAGTAAGACGCCTGATTGTCTATCAGGAGAGCGCGGGGCAGCACCGCGTGGGGGCGCCATCTATCCAAGAGCTTCCTGCTGGGCAGCCCGGACCATCACGATCCCGGCAACCTGTTCGAGCGTGAGCGTGTAGGCTTTGCGCGACCGCTGGGGCCTGACATGGATCAGGAAGCGGCCAGCGCCGACGTCCTCGACCGTTACCTTGGCCCAGGGTTGACCGTTGAAGCGGCCGCTAACTTTGAAGTGTCGTTTCATCATGTGAATCTCCAGGGCGCATTATAACAAGTCTCGTTTTCACATTTTTCACAAACAGACGGTTTTCACCGTCGTTTAGCATCTAAGTCCGGTCTCCCACTAGCGACAGAAGTTTCGCTTGACCGGTTTTATCATTTTCAAAGGGGTGTAGGAAAGCCTGGTCAATCCGCGCGGTTTGGGACCGCGAAGCGTCAGTTCGAATCTGACCATCCCGACCATTCTAG
>ERZ1292625.4683-Hain-H41-01um-R1-4683-length-10072-cov-4_pt1 | contig 10072 bp, 11 predicted proteins | sample MGYA00564400_ERZ1292625 | MGnify/ENA primary metagenome ERZ1292625 (study PRJEB36523, sample SAMEA6512639) | groundwater metagenome | collected 2019-01-08 | study: AquaDiva: Metagenomics assemblies of 32 groundwater samples
AAACTTCAAAAGGATGGGACAAATGGTGGTGTAACGATGAGATTTAATTCCGATTCAGGAGCTAATTATTCGACAGATTTTTCATATGTTGTTGGTGGATCGGCTGCTTATCAAACCGTAACAGGTGAAACATCGAATCGTATAACTTATGATAGTGGTGCGAGTAATGCCTTGAAAGGTAGTAATTTCGTTGTCGGTGAAATAGTATTATTTGCATTGGCTGGAAACGGTAATGTAAGATACAATGCCACGTATTCTTACCTCAGAGCTACAGACAGTTTATATGTTTTAAATAACACTTGTGGTATGTGGGCAAATAGTGACGCTGAATTGACAAGTATCAGTTTTATTTCTTCAGCTGGAAATATAGGTGGAACTGGAAGTTATATATATATTCAATCTGCTTTGTAATTCATAATAATTCTTTCAAAGATTCTTTTATTTTTTCATTCAACACTGGAAAATCGATATCATAACTTATAATTAAATTACTTTCATTTTCAACCATACCATAGCCTTTAATAACATTTCTTTTCTTATAAGAAACAACATCGTTTATCACCAATGGAATATTACATCCGTTCGGATGAATAAAGTTTCTTTCAAACCCACATAAAGCTTCTTTTAATGATAATTTAACAATCAAAATAAGATCCTTGTCTTTCACTTCAAAAACTTCATGTTTCTTAATTTGTATAATGCAAATCAGATCTGATATCTCTTTGTTTATCTCTTGATTTCCTTGTTTAGGAAACATAAGTTTAAAACCATTCTGATGCTGTGGTGTTAAATGAATATCAATATTTTTGTCAACCGTAATGTAGCCTTCATTACATAACGAACAAAAATTGTATATTTTACCTGTTCTTTTACATGCCAAACAATCTATTTGATTAATAATCGTCATACCTTGATGTCTCATTTCCGTAGCTTTGCTTCCTTGCCCTCGACAAGCTGGACAAACTTTAAAATTAGCAACGCATGAACAGGGAAGTTTAACCTTGTATATAACATTTTTAATTTTTCTTTGACAGAGCTCTTCAAGTGTCACTTCGATATTCATTTCAGTGTTATTAGATTTTTTCGTCTGATGGAAAAACTGATTAAACAAACCGAATGGAAACCCAGTATTTAGATTTTCAAAAAAATTGTTATTTTTCCTTTCAAAATCTTCTCCAAATCTATCATACATTTTTCTTTTGTCATCATTTGAAAGCACTTCATATGCTTGTTGTATCTTTTTAAAAACTTCGGAATCTCCACCTTTATCTGGATGACACACCAAAACCTTTTTTCTATAGGCTTTCTTAACATCATCTTGGCTAGCATTTTTATCAATTTCGAGAATATCATAATAAGATGACATTTGTTTTTCTTTTTATTTTTTTAAAAAATGATTTTTAAAAAAATGCATTTAGAAAAGAAATAAAATGTCGTTTCAAACAGAAATTCAAACAGAAATTAAAAAAGTTATCACTAAGTATATCACTTTTCTTTCGCAAAAGTATAAATTAGATTTCAATGAGATGATGCAATTATGGGATTCAACAACTCTTGAAAGGAACACTGAAAAGAAAGAAGAAAAGGTTATCGATACAGAGTTGACTGTTGAGAAAATTTCAAAATCTACAGTTTCAGAATTGAAAGCTTTCTGTCGTCTTAAAAATCTCAAACTCACTGGAAAGAAAGAAGACCTTGTTTCAAGGTTACTTAACTTTTTGAATGGAAGAAAAGAATCTTCATCATCTAATTCTTTACCAGCACCGAAAACGGTTTCCAATATGAATGTTAAAGAACAAAAGAGAAATATGGTTAGTGAAGTAGCTAAAAAAACATCTGAAAGAAACACAGAAAAAATTGCTATTAGAAAAAATAAATTTGGAAACTTCGAACACCTTGTAACAAAAATGGTTTTCAATCCAAAAAATGAAACTGTTATTGGAACTCAAAATGTAAATGGAACAGTTGATCCGTTGATTGATGCCGATATTGAGATTTGCAAACAATTCAATTTCAAGTATACGTTACCCTTCAATCTCGATACAAAAGAAAATATTAATAACATCAAAGTTGAAGATTTGGATGACATCGATGAAATTGACAAAATCGGAAAAGTTGACGATGCTGAAGCTGAAGAAATCGAAGAAACAATCGAAGAAGAGGACGAAGAAGTTATCGAAGAAGATTAAATTAAAAAATTCATTTTATAAATAAAATGGATTTACTACAGAATTGGGATTTATTGTTATTCGAACCATATTTAGGTGTCGAGATTAAAGATTTGTTTTCCTCATATATCAATGGAAGTAAATATGGTCATTGTGGTTTTGTCATTAAACAAAATGGTATATATTACTGTGTCTCTAGTTTAAGTAAAAATGAAAAAAACGCTTTTTGTATCACGATAGAAAAGTTATCAAAAGTTTTTAAATCTTATCAAGGCCAGATATGGTTTCGAAGATTAAATTATTTTGATAGCTTTGTATCAAAATTTGAAGACGTAGTTAAGACATTAAAATATAAAAATATTAGTGATGTTTCTGAATACAGTTCATCGTTTGTTTCATATATTTATTCTAATATTGGAATTTTAAACTGTCAACATAACTGGAAAAAATGTTTAACAAAAGATCTTTCTTCGGAAGGTAAAAGCCTTGTATTATGGTTTTACAATGTTAAAAAAGAAGAGAAACTTCATGATGATTTCTTTGTTTAATCGTCTTCTTCAATAGAGTGTGATTCAGCTTCTTTTAATTCATTTGATTTAAGATACACAGAGATCTTGCCTAAAGATATTTTTCCAATTTCAGATCTTAGAAAGAGAGGATTGCCCTTCTTTACAAAAATTTGTAAAGAATTACTTAAACCGGCTAGTTTAATTATTTTAGATAATGTTTCACTGCTAAAGTATTCATCGTATATAGCTTCTTTATTTTTTTCTTTCTTTTCTTCAAGTTCATCTGAACCGAGGATAGTTTCTCGTCGTATAATATTATTGTTGCTTTCAAATTTAATTGTATCATCATAAGATGTAATACGAATTTGGGTATGGTTTTTACAGAACTCTTTACAAATCTTTTGAAATTCATTTGATTTAATTGTAACTGAAGATGAATATCCCTTTGGAAGTTCAATTTCTATATTTTGAATATTTTGAATTCGAATGTAAGACGTATTTATTCTCGTTTTATCTTCTTTCGGAAAAACCTTGATTCCAAGTTCTTCTTGTTTGCCTTCTTCGATAAAGAATTCTACAGAATCGTTCTTTTTGACACTCTCCATAATTTTATTGAAAAGATCAACGTTGATACCAAGATGTCTTTTTCCAGTTACATGATATTTTCTAAAGTTACTCGAACCCATGACAATATCTAAAAGAATAGTTTTAGATGTATTCATCATTCGAAGGCGCATTTCGTTTTGATCTATCTCAAAACAAGCATCCTTAATAGTGTGAAGAAGTAGGTTGACTAAAGTTTTTAAAGTATAACCTTCATTGGTTAATGCTCGAAATACATATGACATTTTAATTTTAATTTTAATTTTTAAAATTAAAATTAGATTGATTAAGGAAAAATAAAAAATTCAAAATCGTAATTATTCTTAACCATTCTATTTTCAAAATTTTCAAGATGCTTTAAAAAGTAGTTCCAACTCTTATTTTCAAAATTACTTTTTGAAACATCGATTACGATTCTTTTCTTACATCCAAAAAAATAATCTTCAAGGCTATTTAAAGCTTCTTGAAAATATACTTGTTGAGATTCACTATCGTCTTTAATTCCAGCTTCTTTAGCAAGCTCATAAGAGAAAGTATTAAAAGTGTTAATAGGACAGTATCGACCAAAAACATTAATAATGCCTTTAGTTCCATCTTGAGTTTCCATAATAAAAACCGACCCCGGAGTTGATCTTGACTCTAATGTTGCAATATTATATCCCATTGCAATCTGTTTTCTAAATACATATGGTGTTGTTCCGGGATAATTGTTTTCGACAAGCTGACTGAATTCTCGTGTGTAAATACTTGTGCAATCTAGAATCTGCAACAGAAAATGATTGTTAGAATTGAAAATATTTTCTAATAGGATTTTCATTTTAATTTCATTTTAAAATAATTCTTAAAATCATTTTTTAAAAAATTTTGTAGCCTATGGTCTGAAATAGAATTTTCAGTTTGGTAAGTAACTTGACTTGAAAGTAATTGCATATAGAATTTTAAATTAAATTTTTTCTAATAAATGAATTCAAATTCGTATCTTATCGGAATTAAATATCTTGAAGGATCAGACGTAAATCCTGATGGAACTCTACAATCGCATGTGAATGAAGGTAAGCCTGTTCTCCTTATGATACAAGGAAATTTTTGTGGTTGGTGTTCCAAGGCTAAGCCAGCTTTTCAAGAATTGTCAACGTTACTACCAAATGTTACTCTTGCGACAATTCAGACAGACGGAGGTGAACCTGACAAACAAGCTTCAAAAAATTTAAAGTCTGTCAATTCATCACCTGGTGTTCCGTCTTATTTGGGATTTGACAAAAATGGTAAGTTTGTCAAGGTTCATAACGGAGATCGAAATGTTGAATCACTAAAAGTTTTTGCAATGTCTCTATAAAAATATTTAAATTTTATTCAATATGAATAAAATGATAACTGTAAACGAAACCAAAATTCCAATGTTAAAGTTGGATTCAGAAATTAGTTTGAAAGCCAGAATTGCATCTAAATTTAATACTCTTCCACGATTCCTGTATATCGAAGACTTAAGCAATGATACTATTAAAGATGGAAAGGAATTTAAATCACAGGATTTTTTATTTAAAATCCAAAACGAAGAAATTCCGTTTGAAAATATTCTTGAAATCAAAAAAATTTTTCCTTTGGATGTCAAAGAAGCGATTGAGCTTTGGATCTGTTACAATTTTTTGTCGCCACTTAAAATGGGTTTGGATGGAGAAATGGTAATGACCGTGCTCTCTGGTATGTTGAGGCAACTTTGTTTGAATAACGAAAATATAGTTTTCGACGAACTTGAAAGGGATATGACAACTTTTATTGTTGATAGAGAGTATTCATCAAAAATTATTTCAATCGAAAATGAAATACATCAATTTCAAGCCATGGTCAAGATCGATGACAATATTCTAGAAAAATTTCAAAACACGAAAGAAGTGCAAACAAGCTCAATTGTAAACGAAAGAATTAGATTTTTAATTACATTGAATTTAAGCGATATTCATATCTTAGAAATTTTCAATGCGATAACGCTTTCCGAAGAGGTTCCTTTTTCAAAATGCGATCAATATTTTAAAATATTAAAAGATTTTATTCCACCTATTGAATGGGTTAAAGATAATTCACGAAAAAAGAAGAATGAAAGACTTGAAAAAAGAGATAGAAACGACGAGAAACAAAATGATTTGATTCTTCACATTAATTACAAAACAAAGGGTTCAGATATATTTGATTATAAGTCATACATTGAAATCGTTATTTCTGATGTTAGAAAGAAGTATCAAATCGATGCTGAATTATCGTTAAAAGAAGGATATATAAAAGTTGATGAATTCGAAAAACGTTTTTCAAGCATATTTGCATCTTTAAATGTATCATTTGATAAAATCGAAGAAAATAAATTAACAAGTGTATTTCTGGTTCCAAAATTTTATTTTAATTCATATTTTTTTCTAGACATGTTAATGAATGACAGAACTTTTTCAAATATCGCCTATACAGATGAACGAAACAAAGTTACAAAAAGATCAAAAGGAGGTCTTGTAGAACAGTATTGGATTCATTACCATTTCGAACATCCTTCAACCGGTCCAATCACTGTTTCAATGATGATGAAAACAACAGATTTTTCAGACCCAGATATCAAGGCTCACAAATACCTTGGATTGGAAACAAATAATCTTTATGCAAAAGTGAAAGTCAATGCTAAGACAAAAAGAGACATTGAAAACTTTAAATCTATTCTTGCTAAGATGTGTAGTATTTACAATGAAAAGGTTGATGAAATTAAAAGATTCTATCAACTTTTCATACCAGAATTCGGGGATACCGTTGAATTCTACGAAAAAAAGCAGAAAAAAACCATTGAAAAGTATGAAGCTAGTGATATTTTCGTTCCCGGTTATTCTCGAATTTGTCAAGGCGAAAGAAAGGTTGTATTTACAGATGAAAAAAATCAAAATGCTATTAAATTTCCAAGAGATGAACAAAAATCTGAACCGAATTACAAAGGTGATGGTGTTGATCAACGATACTACACTTGTGCAAACCCAAATTACCCTTTAATTGGATTAGTTAGAAATAATTTATCAAATAAAGACAAATACCCCTTTCTTCCATGTTGTTTCAAAAAAGATCAGAAAAATAGTATGGCAATGAAAGAATACTATTTGAATCTTAAAAACATCAAAGATTCATCAACCCAAAATATCATTACAACAAATAAGTTTCTATCACCTGGTAATGTAAGCGAAAATCTTCCAGAAAATTTAAGAAAATTTTTTAATTCCATTGATCCTGGTTCTAAATATGCTAGATTGGGAGTGATAAGATCCCCTTCGAGTTTTATTAATTGTTTAACTACTGCTCTTGATATGAAATCTGTTAACAACTTTAAAAGTGTGAGAGAGCAAATAGCAAGTAAATCGTTTTTAATTCAACCATCAAAGCAATCTACTTTTAACATTCCTAGTAAAGAACTGAAAACACAGATTATGGATGATAAAATTTATTTCGACCCGAAACTATTCTATAGAATACTTGAGAAGATATTTAATTGTAACATTTTTATTTTTAATGAAAATGAGCTTGTTTTACCCTTTTATTCACAAAATTACATTACAAACTACAAAGCAGAGGTTCAAAATACGGTTTTTGTAATAGAACATTTGGGTGCTGAAAGTGACAGAGCTGAATATCCACAATGCGAGATTATAGTTAAAGTCATTTCACCCAACTTATACGTTTCCAATTTTAAAAATGAAAACGTAAGACAAAAAATAACTAGTATTTTCGAAAAAATGATTCATGGATATGCTTTAAACAGGGAAATTAAAAACAAAGATTTTAACCTTCCTAATGATGTTAAGATAATATCACAACAATTGGATTTTTACGGAAAAACAAGATGTATAGGTTGTGTTAAAGACGATGTTAAATTTTTTATTTTAACCGAACCGATAACACCCTTAAAAGAAGAGTCTGTCAATTTTAATATCGTTCCATGTGATGTAGGGTTTATTGTAAATCTTTTTCGAGGAAATGTTTTTGCAAAAACCGTTTTAGATGGTATGATTAAAGAAGTTCATGTAAAGATTGGAAATGTTAATTGTGTTATACCTGTGAGTGGAGTTAATCCAAAAGACAATTTACCAGTTTCAACTAAAGTTCATTACATAATAGACAATACGTCTTACATCCAAGCTTTTAATAAGAATAGAAAAAATGCTAGATATATAATCGATAACATGATTTGGCTATTCTCGAAGTATATATCTGAATCAGAAAATAAAGAAATAAATAACCAAGTGTTAAACAACTTCGCTAATCAAAAATTTATTTTAAATGAAAAAATGGTTTACGATGACATACCTAAAACGTTTTCGTTGAATAACAATTTTTATCATAATGGAAAGTTGATTGTCATTTCCAATGAGATGATTAAAAGATTAATGTATGTTCTGAAGTTAAATCTAGATCAGAATTTAGAAAAAGTTTTGAATTACCATAACAGAAAATCTATATACGATTACTATATTGAGATAAGTGACTTTGACAAAATAGAAAATCAGATTATTCTTCAAGGTGAAAATTCGGTTTTGAATTTAATTTCAAAATCGAATGAAAAATATTTGTTGTCTAATAGCATTCAAATTTCCGATTCAAGCGCGCCTTACTTTTTTAAAAATAAATTAATTGATAACAATGTTTATTTAGCTGAGAATTGTGATTCATTGGCAGATGCTTTAGACATATGTTTAACATGGGAAAAAGAAGGTTACAATAAAAATATTTACAGAAATGAAAGCACAGTTTTGCTTGATTATTCTTTTACCTTATTTTCTTATATCAATGAACTCGATATTGTAAAATACGATGTTGAAGGCTCTATTAAGCCTGAAAAAGAAATAAAAATACTGGGTTATAAAATTAATGACATACCAAAGTTCACTTGTCTATTGGAATTTAAAAATGATTTTGATTTTTTTTTGAAACAGTAAATAAAATGTCTCTAACTAAAGAAAAAGTTGAAACTAAACCTGTAATTAAGGTTGAAACTAAATTGACCGAAGTTGACAACAAAAATCCAATTAGGCCTTTTAATGAAACTTTCACTTTAACTTTCGGTGAAATAGCTGAAAATCACGTCGGAATGGAACAAATTGGAAAAGGCAGAAGACAGGGTTTTACATTGGTAGATTTTGAGGAGATTAAAAAAAGATTACCTCAAGCTGAAATTGTGTATCTGGATAAAAGTTTAGATGCAGGTGTTTTAGTAATCAGAAATGGTGTGCAACTTCTTACAGGAAAATCACCAGATGATCTTTTTAGAGAATTGAAGGCGTTGAAATGGGATACTAAAGCAAAAATGCGTGGAAAAGTTGTAAATAAGCATGCAAGATATAATCTTTGTTTCGGTAAAAATCACAGAGATTCAAGTTTCGAAGAAGGCAAAGGAACAATCGAAGTATATACACCGACTATGAAAATTCTTAGAGATAAATTACCGGCTGTATTTGGGCCTAAAGGAGAAGATTTAGAATGTGAAGGCAATTACTATTTTGATTACAGAAAATGTGGAATTGGATATCATGGAGATGGTGAAAGAGGAATTGTTATTGGTGTGAGATTAGGAGCCACATTTCCTCTTCGGTATTATAAGTTTCATAATTCAAAAGCGATCGAAGGACCGTGGGATTTCAGTTTTAATCATGGTGATATGTATGTTATGACAAACAAAGCAGCTGGAACAGATTGGAAGCGAAGAATCATTCCAACTTTTAGACATGCAGCAGGCGCAAATTATATAAATGCAAAAAGTAAAGAAGAATAGTTAATCACCAGTTCAGATTTTTGTATATGTAATAGTGAGATTTTACACCTTTTTCTACGTTTGGTTTTAGTTTTTCGTTTGTCTTTTTAATATTCAACTTCGCTCTGATAAGTTGAATATTCTTGTCCATAAAATAGTTAATAAATCTAATTCGATGATGATCAATATAATTTCGAAAAGCATTAAGAAGAATGAAAGTGATAAATACGGTTCCTAAAAAGACTTTCGAATTCGGAAGTTTATTAAGCAGAAAAATAGAAATAAAAAAAGAAAGAATTATCGAATACAAAGTCAGCCATTTAAAATGACTCATTTTAGTTGTGATATTGTTTCCGTAATCAAGCCTTCTTAATAATGTTTTTATATTGTCTGATTTAGAACCGTTAACCTTGGATGGTTCCAAACTGTTATATTCAGCGTATTTAGAATTTATTAAATCTCTTACGAAGTAAATAAAAACAATAATGATTGCTATCCAAATAATCATTTAAAATCACTATGTATACTTTAAAATGAAAATATTAATTGTATTTTTTTTCTTCTTTTTATTTGCATTATGCTTTGAAATCAAGGAACATTCCGATTCTTACAAATTCGGAATTCCAAACGATAAAGATTCTTCATTAATGCTTTTAAAAAGAATGAAGAATCTTTTTAAAAGTGATACAACGAGTGTTAAATGGAGAAAAGCTTTCATTTCTGCTTTCGTTTGTGTAATTCTAATAATAATTTTTACCGAACCGATGTCAAACTCAAAAAGCATGATTGTTTTTTTCATTTGTTTTTTTATTTTTTTTACTGTTTTACAAGTATATGCTAAAATCTATTACGATGTTTGTCTAAAGCATCACGAAGAATGTTTGTCACGACTTAAAAAAATTTTAAAACAAAATTAAAAAAATAAAAATGAAAACAGTTTTATTTTTAATTCTTATTGTAATTTTTATTTTCATTTATATGTTTGACAACTTCATTCAAAAAAGAACATTGAGAAACCGGTTTAT
>ERZ1292625.4684-Hain-H41-01um-R1-4684-length-10072-cov-4_pt1 | contig 10072 bp, 3 predicted proteins | sample MGYA00564400_ERZ1292625 | MGnify/ENA primary metagenome ERZ1292625 (study PRJEB36523, sample SAMEA6512639) | groundwater metagenome | collected 2019-01-08 | study: AquaDiva: Metagenomics assemblies of 32 groundwater samples
ACTATTTAAGAATTACAAGATTTAGCAAAGTTAATTACTTTATTGGAAGACGTAGGATTTGAAGAAAGTCTGCGTGATATCAAAGGAGACAGTTTATATCCGTATTCTTATAATAACTATTTTAGTGATGTTATAGGTAAGATAAAATCTGATAAGCATTTTAAAGCTTATTTGGAAAACAGGTTAGCTTATAATTTTAATTCTAATCCGACATCATTGATGTCAGAACTCTTAACTGATGATGATGCCAGAAGAAATTTTTCTTATGGATTCTCTGGTGGTACTCTTAAAAGAAGTTATGTAGTACCTAAAGAAAAATACACTCCTTACGACATTTTGTATTCAAATATAGCTATGTTCTTGAACAACGGTAATAAGGACTATAACTTTATCCCGTTTGAATACATGCTAGCTAGTGATCAAGTTATTTATTTCAACGTCAGGAGAGAAATGAGTATTGACGGCTTAATAGAGAAATTATATAATTATGCTGAGAGAGAGTTTGAAAGAGAATTAAGAGAAAAGAAAAGAATAGCAAAAAAGAAAAAAGACGGAAAGATGGAAGATCTATTAGAGGTTTTTCATGTTGGAAAAGATGGTAAAGACGGGCAGTTTAATAAGCACTTATTTGATGAAATCCTTGAAAAAGAAGGTGTATTTAGTAAATATAAAACACTAAAAGAATTTAGATCTGGTAAAGAAAACATTAAAGAGAGATTTGTATTGCAAATAAGACAACAAGCAGAGCAACTTTTGGATATTTTGCGAAAAAGTGGATTAATAAAAGAAAATAAAAAAGACAAAACAAGAATGACGAACTTGAGTTAGCTAAACGAATACTGTCAGAACTTTCTGAGTCTGCAGACGTTTCTAGTTTAAGATCAGAAATGGCAAAAAAAGAAAGAGAGAAAGTACTAAAATACACATTTGGTAATGATAACATGGATGAAGCTCTTGTGGATATCTATGGTGGGCAAATGGAAGAGTTTCTATTCTATTATGCTGCATCAACCAGTGTTGGTTACAGAGATTTATTTACCATGTTCTTTTCAGATCCAGCTTTATACACTAAAAATGGGTTAAAGAAAAGATTTAAGCTTGGTGTAACACCGACGCAAAGAATGCTAATAGTAGATGATAAATATGAGAATGGGTTTGTTTCTAAAACTGTTGATGATATTGAAGTTAATACACGTTTGGGAAAAGCTATCGTAACTGATGGTGCTGTAATTTCTGTACCAGAAGCTCTTGCAGCTATTCGTGGAGAAGAAGCTAAGCCATATATGTATTCTAAACCACTAGTGATGCAAATGATTGACACTGATGGAATTGAGCACTTAAACATTATTAAATTTTCTACAATATCTTTGCCAGAGAAAGAGGTTAAAAAATTTGCTGGTACTTCTGATATAGATTTTGTGGAATTTGAAAGTGCTGTTAAAAATGGATTAACAGTTAAAGATAAAAATGGTGGCAGAGTTACCAGAGGCACTAATCAGGACACGTATAGAATTATTTCCACAGAACCTGAAAAGCACGTAGATAAGAAGATTAGTATGGGGGTGCAAGCTTTCTATATGTTACAGCATAACATTGATCTGTCTTTAACGTACAATGTTGCTAATGTCGGTGAAATAACTGGTGACAAGTTAATGGATTTATTTGAACGAACAGTTAAAGAAAAAATCAGTAGAGAGTACAATAAAATAATTAAAAATACAGGCACTAACGAAATTGATAGTTCTATAAGGAATAAAAAGATTTATAATTTTTTGAAAAATAAATTGTCTTCCAGCATGTATGGACTATCAATACTTGAATCACTAAAATTAGTTAATACAGATAGTGGTATTGTACCTAATATTCCATACGATTTTGATGGTATGTCAGATATTGTTGAAGGAAATCTAATGGCCCCATTTAAAAATCTCTTGAAGATTAATATGCGTGGAGCTATGTTAAAACAATTTCCAAGTGTATTCGTTGATGGGTCATTAAAAGATCCTTATGTAGATAAAGATGGAAATGTGCAGCCTGGTGAGATAGTAATACCTTTCCCTTATGTTAGACAACTAGAAAGGCTTAAAACAGAAGAAGCTAAAAGTGATTTCATACACAATACACTTAATAACATATTAGTTCTTACAAGAACTCCAACACCCATTGAGAGCTTCATTGGTACTTTTAAAGTCAAAATGTATATTCCTACAGAATCTGATTCAGTTGTGTTTGTTCCACCGGCTGTCTACAAGATGATGCACAGTGACAATGACGGTGATAGTGTACATGCTTTTATGCCCGAAGTAGATAAAAAGGGGAATGCTATTGTTCCAGGACATGTATATGAAGACGAAGATAATGAAGGAGTGTATTTTACGGAAAATGTTGAAAGCTCATCTGATATTGATAGCAACTTGCCAGCCAAGAGCTTAAATAATCTCCTTCTTAATATTTTTATTTCTATCATTAATAACAAATCTCTTATTAATAAATTTCATACAGATGGTGATTATAAGGGTTTGAAAAACATGGCAACCACGTTGAATGACGTGCAAGGTATCAGTGAAGATGATATTGGTGACTTCTTTAGTCCTGTCGGTCAATTCAATATGTCTGTTGTGTTTGGAGGATCTAATATCGGTAGAGGTGCTTTGTCAAAAAGACATTTTGATATGGTTGGTAAATATCCAGCTGGTTATGTTGAATTCGTTTCTGATGATGTAATATATAAAGAATATAAAACTAATGATGTTACAGACAGTGGTGATTTGGTCACAAGACATTTAGGGGATATTACTAATGCTGCTGTTGATCACGTTAATACTCCTATTAGTTATTTCTTATCTCTTAACAAGCATTCTCATGCTGTTGATTCAGTACTTATAAGAAAAGGTGTTGACTTACATACCAGATATTTTTATCTTTCCACGCCAGTATTGAAAAGAATTTACAAAGACGCTGATCTTTATGGTTTGTGGAATTCTATAAAGCGAGCGTTAAATAATACGTTATCTGAATTAAAAAGGTATGATATAGATCCAGATAGTATCAATACGGATATAATGTCGTTAGTTAATTTTGAGAAGTTAGTAGAGCCAGGAGCTAAAGCTGATTTGTCTATAACTGAACAAGCTAAATTAGAATACTTAATAGTTAAATACTTTGCTGATCTGGTTGAAGAAGGAGATGAATTGACTAAAAGTATAATGGTTCTTAGATATGATACATTTATCAGTGATATGAGTTATCCTCTTATAGATGCTATATATAAAACATTTGAAAAAGAGGCTAATAATAAATTGTATCCAATGAATGTCTTCTTTAGTGAAAATTCTATGAATCCGACAAAAAGGCATATTTATAATTTAGCTATTTTAAAGTCTAAAGATGTTGTTAACGATATGATATATGCATCTAAAGCCTTTAAAGATGTTAATGATTGGATATCTTCATCTGATGACGAAATAGAAAAGCAGCGTAAATTAGAAGATGAGGTTAGTATCAGAAAGTATGTAACGAGTTTTTTAAGGTCGTTGTACAGGTTTAAAGAAAGTAAATACTTTCAAGAAGTAGCTAAAAGATTTGAGCACACAAATGAGTATACTTCAAAAATTTATGATGAATTATCTAAATTAAGAAGTTCAAATCCAACGTCTTTCTTTCTTAATCGTATAGCTATAACAACTGATAAAACAGAAGAATCTAATAATAAAACACTAAGGTTTATTTATTTTAATGAGAGTATACCAACTCCAGATGCTATTAAGGTAGATATAAAGCAAGAACTTAAAGTCTTGTATCTTAATTCCAACACTAAGAAGATTATGACTGATTTATTCGACTATATGTTTATGATGTATGGTGGTATGAATTCAAAGAAAAATATTCCTACTAGTATGATTCCTGTCGAATACTTTATTGATAATAATGTTTTTGAAGATTTTAGAAATAATAAAGATAAGACAAGTGATTTAAACTATTTTGATTTTAGTGATAGAGCGCTGTTGTTATTAAATAGAAGAACACATTATAAATTTCCTCCTGAAACTATAACAAATGAAGATATTATTGATTCTAAAGTTCATGGTAATCTGGTTACGAGCTTTTTAACTCGTGATTTTAGCGGTTTAATCGTAAATTTTGGTAGTTACACATATTTGTGGTATGGTAAAAATACTGGTGGTAGTTATGTATACAACTTATATCAAAGATACGGTACTAAATCTCATGCAGAGTTTAGTTATGGTGAGTCTGGATTTTCTAAAGAAAACGCTATCGATTTTGTTAGTGAGAATGGAGAATCTCGTGATGTAAGTAAAATGTTTACTATTAATGCTTTAAGGACAGACGCTAGAATATTTTTTCAAGTAAATGAGATGACTGGATTAGAGCAAACAACTAATCTTACAGAAAGTATTATTCCAGATATTGTTAATGCAGAAAATGTAGCTAATTTAGTAGAAGAAAAACCTAATGTAGAAAACACAAAAATCACAGGTATAAATGTTAGACCTAAAAAATCTTCTATAAATTCTTTAGCTAATAGATTAACTAATCCCAACTGGTATTCCGTTGGTTTGATGGATGTAGAATCTGTCTATAAAGCTAATGCGTCTAAAATAAAAGCACCACAACTTGATGCGGAAGAAGCATTAAAGTATGATATGAATTTAATGTATAAATTACAAGTTGAAAAATTTAGAAAAAATCCAGAACTTATTGATGAAATAAATGAACGTGGTGGTTTAGAATTTATAATGAAATCTTCTCATATAGTTGGTGTCAAAAATAGTAGATGGGAAGGGATAGGGATGGAAAGTAATTTTATTAAGGTACTAGCTAAATCTTATGAAATTGTAGCGAAAGAACTAAATAAATTTATAAATATAGAAACTAGTGAGGAACAGATAAGTGAAAGTGATAAAAATATCATTTCTACAACACCAAATATTATTAAATTTGAAGAAGAACAATCTTCTGGGTACAGAGAAAGAACTATTAAGAATGCATCAGCAGATGTTACTTTAGCCTTGGCTTTTGGTCTTACTTCTGACATGCTAAAAAAATCAAAAAGTGAATTATATAATTTAAGGAATCAAAGACCAAATGATTTATCTATACCTTCTGCTGGAGAAAAATTAACTTTTGATTCTGTGGTTGAACAAAATAAAAAATATGTTCCAATAGATGCCGCTAATTTAAAAATAACTCAAGAAAGAGTAGATAAAATAGTTAATGTATTAAACTCTATTAAATATGATTTATTTGGATCAATAACTTTAAATATTGCTGGTAACGGTATTTATACTATGAAAGGTAAGTATACTCAACAACAAATTGATGACTTTACTTATAATTTATTAAAAGCAATAATAGAATCTCCTAATCTTAAAGTTAAAATTGAAAGTATTAGAACAGGAGGACAAACAGGTTTTGATGAAGCGGGAGCTAAAGCAGGTATTAAATTAGAAATTCCAACATTAATACTTGCACCTAAAGATTGGAAATTTAGAGACGTTAATAAAAAAGATATTTCTGATGAAAAACAATTTAAAGATAGATTTAATATCCCTACAACACCAACAAAACCTCGTGAAGAACAAGTAGTCACTAATGTTCTTACAACACCAACAAAACCAACAGATGAAGAAATTACGAAAGCGGTTATATATCAAGGTAACTTTACCAGACAAGACATAAAAAATAGAGTAGATTTAGTAATGTTGTTTGGTGATAATATAGAAGACTCTATTACTGAATATATTCCTACAGCCACACAGGCTGTAATTAGAGGATTACCTAACGCTGTTGGTATACCAACTAAAAAGAACAGAGGTACTAAAGATTCTTCTTACTTTACAGATAATGATTTTGAAGAGTTTGTGAAACTTGTAAATAAAGCTATCAATAAAGCTATAAAGATAGCCAAAGAGAATGATGCTAAAATTGCAATACCGTCTAGTGGTATTGGTACAGGTAAAGCTCAGTTAGAAGAGAGAGCACCAAAGCTGTTTAGATATCTTCAGGCGAGGGTTAATAGACTTTTTACTAACACAGCTGCTAGTGATGAAGAGATTAATGAGCTGAAAGAATTTTGTAGAACAGGTGGTAAAGGTAAGCCTTCTGGTGGTTCTAATTTACCAAAAGCAGAGTATGGTCTAAAAACTAATACAATTAATCTTGGTAACAACTGGCAATTAGTTAAAGATATTAAAGGACCCTCACATAAGCATGGTGGTGTGGATATTAATATTAGTAATAATGGCATTAAAGTTAGTGACAAAGATGGTAATATAGAAGCTGGTGAAGGATTAGTTATTCCTATTAATAATTAATAAATGAAAAATATAATTACAGCAGAAGGAAATGAGCTTTTGCTCCGTGATGAAAATAATAACATAGCTATCATTCCTAAGAAATTAAGAAAGATAGTATTAAATCATTTAAAAGCAGGAAGACAGCAAGCTATTAAAGCTATCATAAAGAGACTACCAAGTTTAAAAAATAAAGCTGGTGATGGTGGTGTTGTTATTCATACCACAGAATGAAAATAATAAAAAATAAATAAGTAAATAATATGAAGGTCTGCCCAAACGTAAATACTCCCGAATGGAAATTTCTATTAGATACGATAGGTGAGCATGAAGCTTACAGAATATTTATATCTAGTGGTTATACTATTCCTACTATGGAAGAACTAGTTAGTATTGTAGAAGATTATAAAACCACAAGTAAAGCTTCAGTTGACATAGAGACAGCTAAACAGCGGCTTAGTGAAAGAGATACTGAATTAACACATCTTGGTGATCTTTTACAAGAAGCTGTAGATAATGATGATTTTCAAGCTATTGACAATATTAAAGAACTTATTGGTAAATATGAAAACGTTAAAGATTATAATGAAAATGCTTTATTAGATCAAATTTCAGAAAGTCAGAAAATTATAGAAAAGTCTTATTCTATTTCTCAACTAAGAAAAGACATGATTGCTTCTAAAGCTTTTTCTGGAAATAGAGTTAAGACTTTATTTTATGGCGAAGCTTTAAAATTTGTGAATAACACTAATAAGAAGTTTCCCGGATTAATGAAACTTTTAGAGTCCAAAAATAAAATAACTGATAAAGGTGGTAGAATTCATTATGTACATATTGATAATTATTATGATTTTACTAATGTGCAAAGTAAGTTATTCTCTTTAAAGAAAGAAAATGCTATTAATGTAGATATACGAAAAACTGATAAAACACTTTATAAAAGACTTAATGAAATTTTAGGCAATTATGGTATTTCTGTAGAGACTGTTGATAAATTAAAAATAAAAGGGTTAGATGCTAATGGTGTAACTGATTTATTCAGAAAAGCAATAACACTTGTGAGAGACGGTGCTGGCATTAAAGCTTTACCAGAAGAGTTTTCTCATATGTTTATAGCTATGTTAAAGGATGGAAATCCATTAAAAGAACGCATTTTGTATCTGGCTAGTCAAACAGCTAAGTATCAGGAAGTTAAGAATGATCCTGACTACCAGGCTATCTATGGCGATAATGAGCTATTATATCTAATTGAAACTGCCGGCCAATTACTTCGTGATGCTATTAGGGATAGTTGGAAAGAGAAGAATAAAAGTTTATTGTCTAAAATAATGGACACTATTAATAGAATTTTGGCCTATTTTAAGTCAATTTTTATTAAAAATTCGACTATTGTAAGTGATATTGCTACGGAACAGCAAAATTTGTATAAGGATGTAGCTGAGAATATCTTCTCAGAGTCTATTACCTCTTATGTAAGCAAAGAAAACATATCTGGTGACTACCTGTTGGCAGCTTTTGATAAAAGTGGCTCTAAAGCCTTTAAATCAAGTCTTGAAGAGGTTAAAGATGCTCTATTAAAACAGGTACACGAGCTTAAATCTCGTTATTATAAAGAATCTAAGGAGATCATAAAGAATAAAGAAGAGCTTATTGAAAAAATTCATGAGGCTTCCATTGTAGATTACACAATCGTAGATTCTGAATTAAAAGCCTATGCTACATTATATGATATTATTACAACACTAGCTAAAGACTTGGATAAGTTTAATGAGTGGGAAAGTAAGGTAGATTATAACAGTGTTAATGCCAGAAGCATAAATAATGCTATGTATTATCTAGAGGCTTATGACGTTGTTGATCATCTTCTGACCAGTCTTTCATCAATACCAGGAATAAAAGAAGGGCTATTTGAGAAGCATCCTGAATTAAAAGATATGGCTACCATACAAATTGGTAGAAAGAAAGAATTGAAAGATAACATCTTGCATAAAAGTATGCCAATATTACAACGATTCTACAAAAAAGAATTAAGTAATAAGAAGGTAACTAATGAAGAATTATCTAATGACGTTATTACCAGAATGCTTGAAACTGCTGAAAAAGATATTAAGTTCTGGCATAAATTATTTGAGTCAGTACAATATTCTAAAGATCCATTACTTGCTTCTGTGGGAGCTGTTATTAAGAAAAGAAAATTTAAGATAAAAAATAATATTGACAACTTTGCCAGAGCTATTAAACGTTTGGATGAGTCATATAAAGAATATATGACAGCTCAGGGAAGAGTTGATCCTAAAGATGTTGCTAAAATTTATGCTCCTTTAATTGAAGATGGTGGTTTTGTAAACCCTTTCAAATCAGAATATTATGATGAGTTGAAAAAGAACATTGAATATATAGCAAACTATAAAAAAGATCCTAACAGTGTTAACATGTGGTTTTATCAGGATGCTAAAATATGGATGAAGAACAATCATAGGGGTGTTGATGGATGGAAAAAGATAATAAAGGATAAAAAAGAAGCTTATGCAGCATTGCCAGAAGTAACAGAAGCTGACAAAAAAAGGAAAGAAATTCAGAAGAGAATTCTTGATCTTTGGTTATCTGAAAATGTTAATACAATAGCTTTTGTACATAATCAGAGCGAACCAAATGAATCAACAGAGTTAGTAGATTATCCTCTTGGTGGAGGACCACTTAGTACGCCTATAGATTCATGGAGTAATCCTAAATGGAAAGAAATAAAAGAAGGCAAGTATAAAGGAACACCAGTTGAAAAAATGTATAACTTCATAGGGACATTGTATCCTAAAATGCAATCTTGGATACCACCAATGTACAGAATAGGTAAGAACTTGCCGCCAATAACTAAAGAACTTGCTTTATCATTTATATCTGGAGATATTGAGCAAAGAAAAGAAGCTTTTAATAATTGGCAAAAACAATTATCTTATGACGTAGGATACGTACCTAACTACAATCCTGGTGCGAGTTATGATAACACGGCTATGATCCCTTTATATTTATCAAGGGGTTTAAATGAAAAAGAGAAGCACTTACAGTCGTATGATGTACCTATGCTTATGACTGAATATTTTACGATGGCTGCTAATTATAGAGAAATGGATAAAATAATCCATGATCTTGAATTGACTAAAACATATGTTTTTAGCAAGAGAAAAACCAATATAGTACTTGGTGGTAAGAAAAAAAGAAATCCTATAACTGGTAAAGATGAATATATGACTGGCCGCACTGAAGCTTTTAGTGTTTTAGAGGCTTCTATAGACATGCAAATATATAATAATCTTTCTGATCCTCCTATTATTTGGAGATTTGGAGATTCTGCTATAGATATTACTAAAGCAGCAAACACGTTTAATAGTGTTGTAGCTATTACTGGTTTGTTTCTTAATACATTTTCGGCTGTTAATAACGTTGTTATTGGACAATTTCAAAATCTAATCGATGCTATTGGTAGTAGATTCAGCACACCAGAATCTCTTAAAGACGCTCATGCTATAGTATTAAATCCTAACATGTATAATAAGATAGGAGCTTTTGCTGCGGATTATGATATTATTCAGGGTAACATAACAGAGATATCCGGTAAAAAAATAAAAGAAAAGAAATGGGTGAAAGTTGGAATGGTTCAGCATCAAATTGCTGAATATTACAATCAAATAGTTGGAGGTATAGCTGTAGCTAAAGAATACAGATTTCTGGGAAATAAAAAAACAGGTAAGTGGATTTTCAGA
>ERZ1292625.4685-Hain-H41-01um-R1-4685-length-10071-cov-3_pt1 | contig 10071 bp, 8 predicted proteins | sample MGYA00564400_ERZ1292625 | MGnify/ENA primary metagenome ERZ1292625 (study PRJEB36523, sample SAMEA6512639) | groundwater metagenome | collected 2019-01-08 | study: AquaDiva: Metagenomics assemblies of 32 groundwater samples
CTGATAATTTGTTCGCCAATATATTTTGAATGGCCGTAATGGTTTTGAGGGTTAGGTACGTCATTTTCCGTGTAGGGACTTTTTTTAGTTCCATCAAAAACTCCGGTTGAAGAGGGAAACACTGCTTTTGCGCCAATGCTTCGCGCTGCTAGTGCGATATTGTATGTACCAACTGAATTTACGAAATAGGCGAGCGAGGGATTCTTTTCTAGGAGATCCAAATCGGTCATGGCGGCTAGGTGAAGAATCACTTTTGGATTGTGTTTTTTAACGACACTCATGACACTCTCAAGATTTGTCACGTCGAGAGTTTGCCTATCAGTTTTGATACCAAAATCAACGTAGGATCCGACCATTCCATTTGCTCCGGTGATGAGGGTTTTTGGAAATTTTTTTTTCATTTATAATTCGTTACACCCCTGTTTTTTGTTTTGAAAGAATAACCCCCGTTTCAAGGAGCGAATCGATTGTTCCAACGTCAAACCAATAACCAGAAACAAAAGAGAAATTTAGTTCGCCATGCTTGAGATACATATTGTTGGCATCAGTGATTTCAAGCTCACCGCGCGCAGAAGGTTTTAGTTTTTTTATATAAGAAAAAACATTGAAGTCGTATATATAAAAACCTGTTTGAGCGTAGTCTGATTTTGGTTTCTTCGGCTTTTCTTCTATATCTATAAGTTTTTTACCGGTTTTATCGAATACTGGTACGCCGAAACGCTCTGGATCGTTTACTTTTTTTATAAAAATCATTGCGCCACTTTCGAATGAGGACACCTCCTTTGAAAAATCATTTTCAAATATGTTGTCTCCTAGAATTACCGCGATACTATTTCGGTCTGCAAAGTCTTCAGCGTAAAGAAGTGCATCTGAAATCCCGCCATTATTCTTGTCCTGCAGTGCGTATGACAATTTGATACCGTATTCCTTACCAGAGCCTAGGAAATTCATGAAGTGCCCAGCATGTTCACGGCCACAGACAATCATGATCTCAGTGATACCTGATTTTTTTAAAGTTTCAATACCGTACAAAATCATAGGTTTGTCATAGACCGGTAAAAGATGTTTGTTGGTAACTTTGGTGAGTGGGTGAAGGCGAGTGCCCAAACCTCCTGCTAGTATTACTCCTTTCATTTTTTCTTTGTTTTTAATTTTTTAATATCGTGACTTTTCCAGAGGTCTATGTGTGGATTAAACACACCTGTTCGTTTCCTTACCCTATCAATCCACCCTGGGTTATTAATATACCATTCTACCGTTTCCCGGAAAGCATTTTCAAACGAATACATTTGTTTCCAACCGAGTTCTGTTGATATTTTTCTTGAATCAATAGCGTAACGTCTGTCGTGCCCAGGCCTGTCGCTTACATACTCTATCCAACTCTCATCACGGTTGAAATGTTTTAAAATTCGTCCTGCAATGTCCGTATTATCAAGTTCGTTGTCTGCGCCGATGTGGTATACGCCACCTGGTGTGCCGTGTAGGAGGCAGAGTTCAAGAGCGTGGCAGTGATCTAACACATAAATCCAGTCGCGCACATGTTTGCCATCGCCGTATAGCGGAAGTTTTTTATTTTCTAGCATTCGAGTAATGAAAAAGGGAATAACCTTTTCTGGATACTGATACGGGCCATAATTATTTGAACAGTGGGTGACTACGATAGGCACTTTCCATGTTGAATGATACGCACGGCAAAGTAGATCTCCGCCGGCCTTGGTGGCGGCGTAGGGGACATTTGGAGCGAACAGAGTGTGTTCGTGGAATCGCTCAGTCGAATCTAGAGGTAAGCTTCCATGGACTTCATCAGTTGAGACCTGAACGTATTTTATAACTTTTGGATTTGCTTTGACCGCTTCAGCGATGTTAAATACCCCCTCAACGTTTGTTTTAATAAATTCAAGCGATGCTCCGTGAATGCTTCGATCCACGTGCGTTTCGGCTGCGAAATTTATAACGTAATCAGGTTTAAATTTTTTAAATGCTGTGTCAATTTTTTTCTTATCGACAATGTCGCCTTTGATGAAGTGATAATCCAGTTTTTTATTTTTCGCGATGTCCTTATTGTTATCCAGGTTCCCAGAATAGGTGAGCTTGTCAAAATTTAATATGCGAACTTTTGGGTACTTGGAAAAAATGAAACGAATAAAATTAGATCCGATAAAGCCGGAACCGCCAAATACCACAATGGTTTTGTCGTTGAAATTAGGCACGATTGTAGTATCTTCTCATTTTTCTGCTTTAAATCAACCTATTGACTTTTCTTGTGATTGGCGTATAATTAAGGAAGGATCAGAAGCATGAAGCTCTGATCAAACAGAAAGGTAATCGGTTATGGAATTTGAAATGAAACCTGTCCCGGCAGACGCAAAGCGTGGCTGGACGATCACGGCTGACGGGGTCATAATCAGGCCCAGGAAACTCACCCTTGAGTCAAGGTTCGGCGTGTGGACCTATGGTGTCCGGCCTGAGGGCTACGATTCCATTGTGATTGGAGAAGCGGCTGGTGGAGGGGCGGCGACATTGCCGTATTCCTATGCTCCTGACGGTCGACTTCTGGTCGGACTGGTTATGGAGAATCGGCCCAATATGGGCGATGAGCCAACACCCTGTCTCATGGGCGGATTCGTCAAACTTGGCGAGACCCACGCGCAAGCTCAAACCCGGTTTGGTGTTGAGGAGGGCGGAATGAATACGGGATCTGCGAAGGAATTGCAAGGTTTCCCCGCAAATTTTAACCGGGCGTATTGCGTTGCGGACGCGAAGGCTGATGAAGGTCTTCATGTTTTTGCTGTCGAGATTGACCACGGGGTTCTTGATAGTGTTGCGAACTTTTCATGGAAACTGAAGCCGACGGCTCACTGGATGTTGCCAGGGGCCAAAAACCCCGATGCCTTGCGGTTCTTTACTTGGCGGATGGCTGTTCGCGAGACTGCGGACGCTTTGGCCCGCTCGGCAATCGCCCAATTGCTCGCAGATCTCCCCGAGGTCCACTGACTCGGTTTGCACAAGTTAAATGTTCTACGCCCGTCGGCCACAAGCTGACGGGTATTTCTTTTACTTTTTAGGACTTTTAAAAATTTCTGATACTAATCCCAACTTTGCTCCATAAAAGAGAGCTAACACTTTGAATGTGGCAAAAGAGTATTTTAAGCTACTCCTTAAACTAGCTCCGCGCTTTTCTCCCTGGTAATTTGTTTCTACTGGTACTTCTGCTATCGGAATTTTTTTGAAAGCGGCCTGAGCGATGAGTTCAAAACTAAATAGATAACCGTTGGTGTTCTGGGTGTAGTTGACCTGTTCAAGAAGTGTTTTGGTGTAGACACGAAAGCCCTGATGAAGATCGTGAATTTTTATGCCTAAGGCTAATCGGTCAAAAATATTTAGAACAACAATTGGAATTATTTTCCAAGAATACATTCCAGATTTGAGCGGCGCCGTTAGGGTTGTAAATCTGTTTCCTAGTACAAGTCCCGCACCCCCCCTTACTTTTTGAATGGCGGGTGCAATTGCAGAAGGTTTGTACTCTCCGTCTGGGTGTATATCAATAATGATGTCGGCGCCACGCTCAAGAGCAATTTCAATTGCCCTCTTCATGTTGCCACCGTATCCGAGGTTGACCGGATTTTCAAAAGATGTGATGCCTAGTTTTTGTGCTAGTTCGTATGTGCCGTCTCCCGATGCGTCATCTACTAGAATAATTTCATCCACCAATTCCTTCGGGAACGAGGCATAAAAACTTTCAAGTGTTTTTACTGCTTTGTAGGCAATAAAGATAGCGGTGATTTTGGGTTTGTTTGAGATTGCTTTTTCCATATTTTTCCACTACCATAATTAGAACTTTCGTCTTTGGCGCATTTCTTCGTTGCTTCGCTCGTTTGCTCCTGCAATGTATAGGCATACATTTTAGTTGCAAGCCTTGCTTGCGCCTCGAACTGCATCCAAACACACAAGTTCTAATAAAGTTTATTTTACCAAACCAGTATACACTTTTTGATTTCGCATGAATAGCAAAGAATTATTATTAGGTTTTTTCAGTAAAAACGCACCAGTTTTGTTTTTTTGCTTAGGAATAATTTTTGTTTTGGCCATTTCCTTATCGACCCTTACAACGAAACCAAGGCTTTGGACTGATGAAGCTGTTTCGATTGAGATTGCGAGAAATTTTCAGACCGACGGTGTCCTAGATATCAAGACAGCTCCGGGAATTTTTTCCGGGTTTAGTGAACGTCTTCAATCCACAGGTTTTCCAGTGACCGTCCCGTTGTCCTTCTTTTTTAAATTATTTGGATACGGCCTAGTTCAGGCACGCGTGTACATGATTTTATGGATGTTAGCAACACTTTCTCTCGTTTTTTGGCTGGGGGGAAAATGGCTCGGCTCTTTGACTGGTACAGGCGCATTTTTATTATTTATTACGTTTGCCTCGTTCTACGGTAGTGGACGTACGGTGGTAGGGGAGATTCCCGGCTTTTTCTTTCTTCTTGCAGGACTATATTTTTTACTCTCTCGCCGGCAATTTTATTGGGCAGGTATTTTTCTGGGACTAGCGGTTGTGAGCAAGTTGTCGGTGTTCGGTCTAATCGTGCCTGCGCTTGTTGTGACGTATTTATTTGAATGGCGTAGTTTTTTACGAACACTTGTGCCTGTTGCCACTGGAATGATTCCCGCTGCCGTTGGTTGGATTTTTTTAAACTTGAGCCAACCATTTTTGGCCTCAACCTGGGCCAATCTTTTAAGTTTTTACCAAAACCCGTATAGCTCATCAATCAGTGAAAATATCTTTAAAAATATTACTGACATCCCTCACTCTACAACTATCATATATTTTGGAATTCTTTTTCTTTGTATTATTGCCGGACGCTTTTTGGCCGACTCCTCGAGGAAGACTTTGTATAATTTTGTAATTGTTTATGCTGTTTTTGCTTTCGCATACTATCTGCGTAGTCCTGGGTGGCTTCGGTATATTCTGATTGCGGAGCTACTTATTCTGTTTTTGTTGCCGCATGCCTTATCGTTGCTATTTGGGCGTTTTCAGGGAGGGTTGCCCCAGGTTTTACACGGTAAACCCGTGCCAGCTTTTTTACTTACTATTCTGGTGGTAATTCAGTGTGTACAGATGTTTACAGTGAGTGAACTTTTTTATTCAGAAGGAGCAATGCGTGCGGCGACAAGTATAAATGAAAATTTTCCTGGGAAGTCGGTAGGTGTGTTAAATGCTGTTGAGGTTGCTTTGTGGCTTAATACTTCAGAACGGTATTTATCGATGGACCTAACCGGATTGCCTCAGATCGGGCAGAATCCACTCTTACAGAAGGATTTACCAGAGATTTTAGTGGGATATCCAAGCCAACGTTTTTTCTTAGAAGAGAAAGAGGTGGTTGATTCAAGGTATGTTATTTATGGGGTTGCCGGCGGTTATACTATATATAAGTTGAACATACCAATATAATAATGATACCCGCCCGTACCGAAACGTTACGTTCGGGCGGGCGAATAAAATTAATGGCTACGAATAAAATGGATTCACGGAAAACAATTTGCTACTTTGGTATTTATCATCCTGTGGCACCACGGGATAAGGTGTATTTGGATGGTCTCAAAAAAAAGGGGGTAACCGTTGCAGAGTGTGTTGATAGCTCAGCTGGGATTCTAAAATTTTTCCGATTAGAAAAAAAGCACCGAGCGCTCAAAGGTAAGTATGATATTCTTTGGGTCGGTTATTTGAGTACGATGGTTGTGCCGTTGGCATGGCTTATTTCTAGAAAGAAAATTGTTTTTAATGCGTTGGACAGCTGGTACGACCGGGCTATTCTTGATAGAGGAATGTATTCGAAATTTTCTCCAAAAGCCGGGGCCATTTGGGTATCCGATTTTTTGGCTTTTCACTTGTCGGATGTTGTTTTGTTGGAAAGCGAGCAGCAAAAGCTTTTTATAGCTAAAAAGTTTTTTGTGAATCCGAAAAAAATAGTGGTAATTTTTACTGGAGTTGATGAGACCGTTTTCCACCCAGATCCATCAGTTAAAAAAGCAGATAAATTTACCGTTGTCTTTCGAGGTATGTTTTTGCCGGCAACAGGGGTGGAATATATTATCGAAGCTGCACGTTTATTGAAAGATGAAGATATTCAATTTAGGATTATTGGTTGGGGCGAGCCAATTCAGAGTAAGCTTAAAAAAATGATTTCTGATTATGGGCTTACCAATGTTAATTTAACTACGGTTTTTCTTTCTCCGGACGAGCTACGAACAACTATTTTATCTGCGCATGTAATGCTTGGTCAGTTCGGGGACCACGACCGACTTAATCGTACTATTCAGAATAAAAACATTGAGGCGCTTGCTCTAGGCATGCCATTTATCACATGTGACTCGGCGAGTAATCGTGAGTTACTGACTTCTGGTAAGAACTGCATTTTTGTACTGTCTGTAAGCCCCTCCACGATTGCTTCGACAATTAGAGTTTTAAGGGACGATTCACTGTTGAGAGATTGTCTTGCGACCGGCGCTGTGCACCACCACCTTCTCTCCTGTTCCCAGGTTATTTTGGGCGACAAAGTTTTTTCTTTACTTTAAAAAACGACGTTTATTCCGACAAGCAAGGAGCGCGTGGACGAGTACTCTCGTACACAGCGTCGGAGTCGAAGTCGGAACAAAGGGTTTAATACCCCGCCCCTATGGGGCGGGAGAGATCGAGTCTTCGAGTTCGTCACGGGTGTAGGCTTGCCCTGAGGTTAATACCCTTTATTTAATCAACATTTAGATTGAGTCGTGTTTTTTTGCGATAGCCACAATGTCTCCGCTGAAGTATAGTTTATTGTTCAGACCGATGACTCGAGCTAGTATTTTTTGTGCCAAACGAAGTATTTTGTTGGAATTGATGTATTTAGGAATAACCATTATTTCTGAAAAGCCGGAAAGTGATAATACATGGCTTAGTAATTTATTGGTGTATGCGAATTCATGCGTCAGGTCCGAGTATAGGGTCGCCAATCCGAGCGGGCTCTCTGCATTTGGTACCTCGATCATGATTGTTCCGTTCGGTGAAAGTTTTTTGTGTATCAGTTCAAGTAACGCCAACACCTCGTTTCGTGGGATGTGCTCAAGCACATTAAATATAGTAATTATGTCGTAGTGTCTATCCTTGGACGATTGAAGATATGAAATGGCATTTGAGCAGGTGATGTTCTGTAGCCCGAGTTTTTTTGTGGCATAATCGACATACATTTTCCCCTCATCTACCCCTTCGTAATTTTTATAGCCACAGCGGGCACACGCCTCCAGGAACAGACCAAAACCGCAACCGATGTCTAATATTCGGATAGACTTATTGGTTGGAAAAAATTTGTCGATAAAAAATGACTTGTTTTCGTCAAACCTCCTGTCTCGCAAGGCGTGGTCCGGTTCACTATAATAATTATCGGGAGATGTGGACATGTATCTTTATTGTGTATATGGAGTATAACAATTTTTGTCTAATTGAGAAACATTTTAGTTTCGACGATACTTTTCTTTTTCGAAATCATCAACAAACTTTTTAACTGTTTTGTTAAAATCAAGTTGAGTCCATGCTGCAAGTCTTTTTTTGCCATTCTGCACTAGTCGGTTCCTTAATTCAGGATTTTCCCAGAGTTGCTCGATTTTAAGAGCAATGTCGTCTGGTCGGTACGGGTCAACATAAATAGCGCTGTCTCCCCCCTGCTCTATAGAGCAGGGGGTCCTGGAATAAATTATAGGACATCCCATTGCCCAGGCTTCTACGATTGGCAAAAACGTCCACCCCGCATGCGCGGGCATCACGAGACCTGTTGCAAGTCGATAGAGAGGAGACATGTCCTCAATTGGCACATACCCAAGGAAAAAAATCTGTTTATCGAGGCCACTTTTCTTTACCAAATCAACCACTCTGTCATATTCTCCCCAGAGTTCTTTTCTTGACCCAACAAATACTAGCGGGACAATTGTTCCCTTGTCTTTTAATATTTTTACCGCGCTCACCAGGTTGTAGTGGTTTTTGTGTGGCCAAAATTGTGCAGGGTAGAAGAGAAATTTTTCCGGTAGGTTGTATTTTCGAGTAACTTTTTGCAGTTCCGATGTTGAAAGATCGGTTCTTAAATAGGGTGGTGGCAAGGGCCTTAGAATAACTATTTTGTTGGGGGCAATGTTGTACAGACGAAGAGTATCTGCTTTTCCGGTTTCGGAAGGCACAGATATTCTGTAGGTATTTTTACCTATGCGACTAAAGACGTATTCTCTTTTTGACCACTGTCCCTTTTGTGACATCTCCGGGAATTCTGGGTGCAATCTGTGATTGATATCATGGATCATCACTATGGTTGGAATTTTGGTATACAACGAGAGTTCTGAGGTGCCATGAAAAAGTAGTAGGTCTAGGTCATAATTGTTGAACACCCGAGCTCTTTTTTTTGCCTTAAATCGTGCCAAGAAATTTTCTAGTTTGTAGAGACGGAAAAAGCGGAGTACATCCAGAAAAATTAGAATTAATTTTCTCTTTACCAACTGTTTACGTCGGATGCTTTTTACGATTGCATCCTCGGGCAAAGTGCTTTGCGGAGGGTGTTTTACAAGATCAATAATTTTCCAATTTTTGACACTGGAAAATTTTTCATAGGGAAAGTCCGGTGATATGTTGAATATGATACATTCGTGATTTGGTATTTCACGGAGTGCTTCAAGATAATTCAAGGCAACCTGATATACTCCGCCTTCTCCCTTGAAACTCTCAAAATAGAAACCGATTTTCATACGATGTAATGTAGCACAGGTTCTGGTATAGAAAAAGCCACTTAAAACCTTAGGGTCATTTTACCACCTGCACATACTGTGATAATATTCTTTTGAATTCGTTTTAGCCGTATTATGGTTTTAGACCTTCTAGTCGCATATGACAACACAGAAAAAATATATCATTTTAGGCCTTCATTTTGGACACGGCGCCGGTGCCGCGATTATTTCTAATGGCCGAATAATAGCGGATGTTTCTGAGGAGCGTTTTAATCACGTCAAGCATTCAAGCGATTTGCCGTTTGCCTCCATTAAATTTTGCTTAAAACAAGTAGGTATTTCTGTACATGAAATTGATGAGATAGCCATCGCCGGTCTAGCCGTGGGGGATCAGATTGAGACAATTTTCGGACAAAAGATTGCTATTCCTGAAAAACCAGCCGAGAATTTTAAGGAAAAGATTTATTCTGCGGGAAAAAAAATAGTTCGAGGTTTATTTTTTGGTAATCGTCCGAGTACAGGAATAAAAACACCTTTGTACTGTCGGGAATTTTTCCTGGACAAACTGCCGAAGGTGACCTTTGTCGAGCACCATCTCGCCCATGCCGCCGCGGCGTATTTCACTTCAAACGATGATAGAAAAATGATTATCGCCACAATGGATGGTTCTGGAGACGGTAAATCATCATGTATCTGGAAAGGGGAGGATGGAAAAATTTCTCCTCTTGCGAAGTACGATTACAAAAGTTCTCTTGGCTGGTTTTACAGCAATGTAACAGAGGCGATCGGTTGGTGGCATGGAGATGGGGAGGGAAAAACCATGGGTCTCGCACCCTATGGCGACCTCACGAAAGTTCAGGGTGTTCTCGATGGGTTTTATCCAGAATTTAAAAATGGAGAACTGGTTAAGGCCTATAACTTTCCCGAAACCAAAGAATTTAAATTGCTCGGTTCAATTCATTGGCATTCTGATGATGCGCAACGGATTGAGAAAATTGTGAAAAAGTATGGCAAGGAAAATGTGGCCGCCGAAGCGCAACGGATTCTTGAGGAGCAAACGATGGAGTTTGTGTTGCCGTGGCTTGAGAAAGAAAACACAAAAGTTTTGGCGACTTCTGGAGGAATTTTCCTCAATGTAAAACTTAATCAAAGAATTTGGGAGTCGGGGAAAGTGGAGTTGCATCATCCGTACCCAAATCCGGGAGATGCGGGTCTGCCACTCGGCGCCGCTCTCTACGCCGCCAAAGAAAAAGGGACTCTTAAGAGTCCCGTAGCGAATCATTTGTATTGGGGGCCGGAATATACAAATGAGGAAATTGAAAAAATAAT
>ERZ1292625.4686-Hain-H41-01um-R1-4686-length-10068-cov-5_pt1 | contig 10068 bp, 8 predicted proteins | sample MGYA00564400_ERZ1292625 | MGnify/ENA primary metagenome ERZ1292625 (study PRJEB36523, sample SAMEA6512639) | groundwater metagenome | collected 2019-01-08 | study: AquaDiva: Metagenomics assemblies of 32 groundwater samples
AACTTTCGGCTTTCAGCCTCAAGCCTGTTATAAATGCAACAGGCATAGTCATACATACAAACCTCGGCAGGTCAGTATTGTCAGGGAAGATACTTGATAATGTTAGAAAGATAGCAGAGAGCTATTCCAATCTTGAATATAACATTGAGGCGGGCAGGCGCGGAAAGAGATATGCCCATATCACGAGAATCCTCCGTGAAATCACAGGCGCTGAAGATGCTCTGATAGTTAACAACAATGCTGCCGCTGTTCTTCTCTGCCTTAGCGCGCTGGCAAAAGGCAAGGAGGTAATTGTCTCAAGAGGAGAGCTTGTTGAGATAGGAGGCTCGTTCAGAGTGCCTGATATTATGTCGTTAAGCGGCGCAGTCATGAGAGAGGTCGGGACAACGAACAAGACGCATCCGCATGATTATAAAAATGCGATTAATGAAAACACGGCATTAATTCTTAAAGTTCATCAGTCAAATTACAGGATTTCAGGATTTACGGAGGAGGTGCCTGTTGCTGACTTGAAGAAGCTTTCAGAGAAATATCACATTCCCGTGATGTATGACCTCGGAAGCGGATGCATGATAGACCTGAAGCCGTACGGGATATATTCCGAGCCTTCGGTTCAGGAAATAGTAAAGTCCGGTGTGGATGTTGTAACCTTCAGCGGCGACAAACTCCTCGGAGGGCCGCAGGGAGGGGTTATCGTTGGCAGAAAGGAATATATTGAAAAGCTCCAGAAGAACCCTCTGACAAGGGCGATAAGGATAGACAAGCTCACCCTTGCGGCATTTGAGGCAACGCTTATGGAATATCTTGATGAAGATAAGGCCGTAGAGAATATTCCTACGCTTAAGATGCTTCTCCAGAAGCCGGAGAGGATAAGGGAGAGGGCAAAGAAGATAGCGCTGCTGTTAAAGAGAAAGGTTAAGGCTGCAAAAATAGAGATAACAGAGGATACGTCTAAGTCAGGAGGAGGCTCATTGCCTGAGATAGAATTTCCGACATATGCGGTGTTAGTAAGCCCTGAGAATATCTCTGTCAATGACCTTGAGGAAAGGCTGAGGAAAGGGGCTCCTGCAATTGTTGCGAGGGTTAAAGACAATGCGCTTTTGCTTGATGCAAGGACAATAAGAGAAGATGAAATAGGCAGCCTTGTAAAAGGCGTTCATGCTGCTCTTTATTAAAAATGCATTCAATAAAACTTGAAGATGACAACTACTGTTTTGCCTGCGGCAGGGAAAATCCCTGCGGGTTAAAACTGTCCTTTACTTATGCAGGCGGCAAACTCACATCCGAATTCACACCCTCGAAGGCACATCAGGGATACAGGGATATAACGCACGGCGGGATTATAACAACCGTGCTTGATGAGGCAATGATACAGGCTGCTATAGCCGAAGGCATAAACCCCGTAACTGCAGAAATAAATATAAGATTCAAGAAACCCCTGATGGCGGATGAAGAAACAATAGTAAAGGCAGAGATAACAAAAAGAGACGCAAAACTTATTGAGGCATATTCATGCCTTTTTAAAAAAGAAGACGGCGCCATAATCGCCGAGGCACATGCGAAGCTGATACCATTAAAATAAGCTTAAATCCAAGAGGAAGAATATAGTGGACGGTCCCATAAATACGTTAACACACTTTGTCATTCCCGCTTGTCGGGAATCCTTCTTAGAAGAAGGGGAAAGATTGCGGACAAGCCGCAATGACACTACACAAAAATGTAAAGAACTGTTACAGACATGACACTATTGGTGATTGCATAGCAACGTTTTTTCTGTTATCCTAAAAAATGGCAGAAATCGGAATACCTGAACTCAACCTGTTTACAAATATTCCACCAGTCTGTCTGCTTTATTTCTTTTATGGACTGGCATTCCTCTTTTTAGGCGTCGCCATCATAGTTAAAGATATGCGGGGGAGCGAATTAAAACTTGCAAACAGCCTCTATCTGCTTGCAGGGTTTGGGTTCGCACACGGCGCTCATGAATGGCTTGAACTCTACCTTCTCCTTCAGGGGCAGCACATTCCGGCAGAACAGGTATTTCTCGTCAAATCGCTCACCGTCTTTGTGGTAATACTTTCTTTCTTTTTGCTTTTAATGTTCGGGCTGGCCCTTATACGCTCCCTTGATGAAAAACACATACAGTGGATCAGGCTTATTCCAACGGTTCTTTTTTTGTTCTGGATTGTTTATCTGTGGAATTATGAATTAAAGATGGATATGAGGTTTTTACAAAAAGCTGATATTTTGTCGAGGAATACATTTGGTTTTGTGGGCAGTCTTACAACCGCCTATGGCCTGGTGTCATACTCTAAAGAGGTAAAGAAACTCAGCCCTGTAGTTTCCAGAAATCTATACTATGCGGGCATTGCTTTTATTTTTTACGCTTTTTCCGCAGGTATAATATCATCCCACACGATCATGCCGGTAATTGCCGTTCCTGTAGAGGTCATCAGGGGAATATCTGCGGTCTTTATAGCATGCATGATTATAAAGGCGCTCAATATATTTGATATAGAGACAAGAAAGAAACTGGAGAATCACCTGAAACTCCTTGCACAGTCCGAGAAGCTTGCATCAATCGGACAGCTTGCTGCAGGCATTGCGCATGAGATAAATAATCCCCTGACGAATGCATCTCTAAATGTGCAGACCCTGAAAATCAGGTTGAAAGACGAGGTCTGGGATAAAGAAATTTTGCAAAAACTTGAATCTGTAGAGAGGAATGTAGACAGGGCATCAGGTATAGCAAGGGAGTTGCTTGAGTTTTCACGGCAGAAAGAGACGGTATTTGTCCCGCTGAATATAAACAAGGTCATTGACGAGACGCTGACCCTTCTGGAGTATAGACTAAATAATGTGACAATGCATAAAAGATTATCAGAAGTTCCTGCTGTTACAGGAGACGCAAGCAGGCTTCGCCAGGTGCTGATTAATATAATTAGCAATGCGGTTGAGGCAATGCCTGACGGGGGCGACATTTTCGTTTCCTCCTCGCATGACGACAGCCATGTTAAGGTGGAAGTAACAGATACGGGCATTGGAATTTCTGAGGGACACATTTCAAAGGTATTTGACCCGTTCTTTACCACAAAGGATGTGGGATCGGGGACAGGTCTCGGACTTTCTATATGCTACGGGATAATAAACCAGCACAACGGAACAGTCGAAATATCAAGCGATGAAGGGAAGGGTACAAAGGTAACAATTAAGCTGCCGATAACCACTGAATTATGAAGCATCTATCCCGACAGGTAGGAATAAGGATTGATGGAGATGTCATTCCCGCGTCAAGCGGGAATCCAGAAAAATGACAAATATAGATTCCTGCTTTCGCAGGAATGACAGTCTAAGAGGTGTTTTAAATTGAAAAAGATTCTCATAGTGGATGACGATGCAGAATTAAGGGCAAACCTCTCCGAAATATTAAGAGGTGCAGGTTATTATACGGATGAGGCAGCCTCCGGTAAAGAGGCAATAGAGAAAATCACCTCTAAAGACTTTGATATCGCACTCCTTGATTTAATGATGCCTAAGATGAGCGGCATTGACGTTCTCAAAGAGATAAAAAAGATAAAACCGAAAATAAGAGTCATTATGATTACAGCTTTTGCAACAGTAGAAAATGCAGTGGATGCCATAAAAAGGGGGGCAAGTGACTATATAGCCAAACCGTTCAGAATAGATGACCTCCTCACTACTATAAGACGCGTCATTGAAGAAGACAGGTTTGAAGAAGGCATAACAAAGCTGAACCTTGACTACACGCTGAGTTCTTTAGCCAATCCAATAAGGAGAAACATTCTCAAATTGCTTCAGACAAGAAAAAGCTTGCGTCTTATGGAGATTGTAAGAGAACTCGACATAGATGACCACACAAAGGTTGTTTTCCATCTTAAGATGCTTAAAGAATCAGGCATGATAGCCCATGATAAGGGCAAGGTATATTCCCTGACAGGAGAAGGAGAAAGAATTTTATCCGGCCTCAAAATTCTTGAGAATTACCTTTCAGCATAAACCGAAATGCGTTATGCTTATTAGGATTAAACGCTTCCTTGCCTCTATCCCTTAGTTACACATTACAAACTGCTGTGAATTGTTCTTCACAGAATACACATAATCCGTAAACAACTTTTCTATTGAATCCCTTTCCTGATTAGAGCAGAATTACATAAAAGATTGAGCCTGTAGACCTAAAAATAAAATATGATGAGCCCTTTGCATTTAAGTATAAGATCTAATTTTAAACTATACTGCCCGCGCGGCAGAAAGGAGTAACAGGATGAAAAAATTACCGTGGATAATCGGCGCGATTTTTCTGGTGACCCTTTCTTTAGTGATTGTTACAACAGTCATACTTATCAAAAAGAAAGCGCCCCCAAAAGGAGAATTTAAGGACATGGTAAATGCAACATTTGTGGGGTCAGATGAGTGCAGGAAGTGCCATGAGAGATTGTATTCCAACTGGAAAGGAACACTCCATGCGAGGATGATGGTTGATGTCAAAAAAGACCCCTCAGCAATAATAGGTGATTTCGATGCTAAAACTGCGCCAAAGGCGTTTAAAAAGCAGGATATTCATTATACTATTGGCAGCCAATGGAGACAGAGATACCTCACTAAAAGCGGAGATGACTATTTAATACTTCCCGCTCAGTTCAGCGTAAAGGACAGCAAATGGGAAGAAGCTCCTGATGACAAGAGGTGGAAGGAAAGAAGCTGGTTTAAAGAGTGCGCAGGGTGCCATGCAATAGGCGTTGAGCCTGAGAAAAAGACATTTAAAGAGACAGGAATCGGCTGCGAGTCATGCCATGGTCCGGGCAGCAATCATGCAAAGGCTGCATTGGGCTATGAGATTTTCACCATCGTTAACCCTGCCAAGCTCACAACAAAAGCTGCGGCAGATATATGCGGTTCATGCCATGCATCTGGTACAGACAAGAGTGATAAGTATGCCTATCCTATAAACTACAAGGTAACCCCTGGGGCGAGTCTGGGACTCTTTTTCAAAACAGCCTCTCCCGAAAAGAATCCGGACAGGTTCTGGCCCAGCAAGGACTCAAAACTGCACCATCAACAGTATATAGACTGGGACAGGAGCGAACATGCTAAGGCCGGCATAGCGTGCTATACATGCCACAGTGTTCACGAAAAAGAAACCCTTTTCCAGACAAAGAAGGCAGGAGACGAGCTATGTAAAGGCTGCCATAAACCTCTTCAGTTTGAGGCAAAGGGGTCGCATACAATACACACATTCGGCAGTTGCATAGCCTGCCATATGCCTAAAACTATAAAAGAAGGCATGTATGCAGGGGAAGAGAGGAGCCACAGCTTCAAATTCGTAGGTCCTGATGAAAGCTTCAAGCACGGCGGGGCGAAGAACCAGCCAAACTCATGCAGCGGATGCCATTACCATAAAGATACGCCGCTGGCTGAACTCATGGGCGCATGGTCGGCAGTGAAACAGCTCGGCACTCCTAAATCGGTTATACCGCAGAAGGAGGTTAGATAACATGAAAAAGATATTAATCATAATTCTCATCGCTGTAACGCTTGCAGTGTCTTCGTTGGTTTATGCCTCCGACTATATCGAAACTATTGTTGCAAGTGTCGCCAAGTCAAAATATGTAGGTTCAAAGGTATGCGCGGGATGCCATAAAGACTACTACAACAGCTGGATAACCACCCTTCATCCCTACAAGATACGGCCTGCAAATGAGAACACGGTTGTTGGCGACTTTATGAAGAACAACACTATGGTCAGTAAAGACATAAAAGACATGCCGGGAATAACCGAATACACCACAAAGATGTCGGTGAAGGACGGCAAATATTCTATAACCACCATAGGGCCTGACGGGAAAGAACATACCTATTCGATAAAACATGTTCTTGGCGGGGTCTGGAAACAGAGGTATATAACTGAGTTTCCGAACGGGGCGCTTATGGTACTTCCTGTTCAGTGGAATGTTGACACGAGGGACTGGACAGACTATCACGGGTTTAAGGCAGGACCTCCCGGCGGCGGCAAGTACTGGAGCGACAAGAACCGCACATGGCAGTTTCAGTGCGGCACATGCCATGTTACCGGTTTAAACATAGGTTATGACAAAAAGAAAGATACTTTTAAGACATCATGGGTAGACAGCGGCGCTGCGTGCGAGGCGTGCCACGGCGCCGGAAGCGAGCATGTTATCGCTCCTATGGGAAAAAAGATAGCCACCATCATCAACCCGGCAAAGATACCTGACGCTAAGAGAGCAGCTCAGGTATGCGGACAGTGTCACAACAGAGGCAAGTCCGTAGCAGAGACAAAGGTTGCAATCGGGCCCAAGCATTATGAATATCCGAACGGCGAGGCAGGGTATATACCCGGCAGGGTGCTTGACAACTATTATAATGAGAAGCCCGGGGAATGGCCTGACGGGAGCCCGAAACAGCACCACCAGCAGTATAACGACTGGAAGAAGTCGAAACATGCTGTTCATGGAGTCAACTGCTGGGATTGCCATGCGGCGCACGGTAAAGGCGTTATAAGCAAACACTCTCTGAAAGACGGCGGGGACAAGCTCTGCCTGAGCTGTCACCAGACGACCAATGAGATATCCCACGGCATACATGCCAATACCCATTGTATAGGCTGCCACATGCCGAGGACTGCAAAAAATGCGGTGCAGACCGGCGAGGCTGCCTATGATATCGCGAATCACAGGTTTAAAGTTGTAAGTCCTGCAGAAAGCATCAAGCACGGAGGCGTGGCAAAACAGCCGAATTCGTGCAATGGCTGCCATTACCACGAAAAGGATAAACCTGAAGATATGCTCAAGGCTATTGAGACAATAAGGAACAAGAAGAGGGAGTCTCTTGGTCTGGAAAAACGAAGCATACCAACAACGGTAGAGAAAAAGTAAGAGACAGCTAAAAATAAAAAACAATGTCTCATAGAATGGAGACGTGTAATGCAATGGGAAGACAATAACCTCTCAAGAAGAGATTTTGTAAAACTCCTGGGCGCAGCCCCGGCATCACTTGTCATTAATGTTGAGAAAAATGGCAGGAGATATGCAAAGCTTGTTGACACATCCAAGTGTATAGGCTGCAGACGTTGCATGTCTGCCTGTAAGCGCTGGAATAATCTTCCTCCTTATGAGGTCCCGGAGACGCTGGTAAGGGACATGGACGGGACGACTTATACAGTGGTTAATTTCAAACGGAGCAGCCGTGATGCCGAGATTGGAAAGTTTATCCCGTGGTCATGTCAGCACTGCATAAAGCCGGCATGTGCTGGCGTATGCCCTGTAACCGCTATTTCAAAAAATCCTGTAACAGGCGCTGTTGTTGTTAACGAAGACAAATGCATCGGCTGCAGGTACTGTTTTCAGGCATGTCCCTATAAGGTTCCACGTTTTGATTTTCATAAAAGGATAACGAGAAAATGTCATCTATGCTATGACAGAATACCAAAACTTAAACCTGCCTGTGTGGCAGGCTGCCCTGTAGATGCGCTGGATTACGGTTACAGGGATTTAATGTTGAGGAAGGCAAGGCAGAAGGCTCAGCTTATAAAAGGCTATGTGCTTGGAGAACAGGAGGCAGGGGGTACAGATGTTATAACAATCCTTCCTGCCCCTCCGGAAGAAATGGGGCTTATTGTTGCGCCGAAAAAGGTGGTTAACGAGGATATTGACAAAGTGAGAATTAGTTTCTCAGGCTTTACAGCAGCAGCAGGCCTTGCAGGCCTGCTATATCTTTATTCCCGTTTTGGAAAGGGGGAATAGAATAATGGAAGACGCTCTCAACAAAAATAACAGGTTAGCATATTATTACATCTGGATAAGTATCCTGCTGTCAGTAATTCTAATCGGGCTTTACGGTGTGCTGATGTCATTTGTGGAAGGCATGGAAATACTGGAGTTCAACCTTTTAATTCCATGGTCAATGATGATATCGGTATATATTTTCTTCGTGGTATCCAGCACAGGTCTCTGCATCGTCACATCACTCGGTCATGTGTTTGGAGCAAAGAGATACGAGCTTATAGGAAAACGTGGGGTATTCCTGGCAATTATAACAATTGTTTTTGGGATGATTGCCATAATGTTACATTTAGGACATCCTGAAAGATCTGCCGTTTATGTGTGGATTACTCCAAATATCCGTTCGGCGATCTGGGGAATGGGCTTTTTCTACTCTTTTTATATCCTCTTTATCATGATAGAGTACTGGCTTCTCGCGAGGGCTGACCTGGCAAAAACAGCAAATACTTCTATAGGCTGGAAACAGGTATTTTACGGCCTTTCAACCTTCGGCATGAGGAGTGAGAGCGAGGAGGCTGTCAGCAGAGACCATAAATTTGCCAAAATAGCAGGAGTGGCGGCACTTATATCAGGATTGTCGGCGCATAGCACGCTCGGCGCGGTATTCGGCCATGCAGAGGCCCGTGCATACTGGTACGGCGCTTATTATCCAATATATTTTCTTTTATCTGCCACATTTTCTGGACTGGCATGGCTTATACTGATGACGGTTGCCACATATAAAATTAAATCAGAGGAAATGCCTGAGAAACTCAAGAAGTTAGTATTTGAGATGGCAAAAATACTCGCCTTTCTTTTATCCGTAGGTCTGCTCTTTATGTCTTACAAGATGGGGTTCGGACTTTTAGATGATGCAAAAGCGAAAACGATAATGTTATTTATAAACGGGCCGTTAAGTGTTTCCTTCTGGGGTTTTGAGGTGGGCATAGGCACGCTATTGCCTATTATAATGCTGCTTATTTCCGTGAAACGGGTGAGCCTCAACGGCATACTTGCCGCTTCTTTTCTCGTAATAGTAGGACTGTTTATGATGAGGTATGATTTTGTTGTGGCAGCGCAGGTCTATCCTGTTTTTAAAGAGGTGCCTTCATTGTTCCCTGCGCTTATGGAGATATTTGTCATAGCAGGGATTTTTGCAGGCTTCTTTTTTGTATATACACTTGCAGAAAAGTTTTTGCCCTTAAAAGAGACAGAACATTAAAATTGTAGTTGTCTGCGGTGATTGGAAGCAGTATCTCTCATCACGGCTCCCCGCCTCCTTCTTTTTTATGCGTATAACCCAAACATTTCATTAAATGTATTTTTAAGAGTTGACAAATATATTGCTGTTGCTTTAAATTATTATCGTAGTTCGTTATCGGAGTTGGATATTATGCTTAGAGATTTCTTTTTGGGATTTATAAAAATTCACATCCTGCACCATGCGGCGAAAGAGCCTGTTTATGGGCTGTGGCTTATAGAGGAACTCGGGAGGCACGGATACAAACTGAGTCCGGGAACGCTCTACCCTATTCTTCACAAGCTTGAGAAAGAAAATCTCCTGAAATCTTTTTCGGAAAACTTCGGCGGAAAGATACGGAAGTATTACAGTACAACTCCTAAAGGAATAAAGGCATTAACGAAGATTAAGGAAAAAATAAACGAACTGGTGGGAGAGGTGATGGAATGACTGAGATAAACATTTTAATCCCTGTTATTGCGGCATTCTTATCGGCGTCGCTGACACTCATGACAGGATTCGGATTAGGCACGATTCTTACTCCTGTCTTTCTTATTTTTTATGATGTCAAGATTGCCATTTTAATTGTAGCTGTCGTGCACCTGTCCAATAATCTTTTGAAACTCTCTCTTTTCAGCAGGGATATAAGCTTGGATATTTTAAAACGCTTCGGCGCTTTAACGCTTGCAGGAGCCTTTATCGGAGCATTCTTTCAAGGGAAGATGGATTCTTCAGCCGTGAAGATTTTACTCGGTATAGCTCTTATATTCCTCGGTCTTAAAGAGGCAACCGGATTCGGCGAGAAAATTAGGCTTCCGCAAAAAATAGATTTTATCGGAGGCTTTCTTTCAGGGCTTCTTGGAGGGTTCGTCGGGAATCAGGGCGCAATAAGAAGCGCATACCTTCTCAATTACAATATCCCGAAAGAGACATTTGTCGCAACGGCTGCGATTATTGCCTCTGTTGTTGACGTTACGAGGATACCTGTTTATATATTCAACAATAAAGATGTGCTTACTGACAATGCAATCC
>ERZ1292625.4687-Hain-H41-01um-R1-4687-length-10066-cov-35_pt1 | contig 10066 bp, 11 predicted proteins | sample MGYA00564400_ERZ1292625 | MGnify/ENA primary metagenome ERZ1292625 (study PRJEB36523, sample SAMEA6512639) | groundwater metagenome | collected 2019-01-08 | study: AquaDiva: Metagenomics assemblies of 32 groundwater samples
AATCCATTTCCAAATTCGCCCTTTTTAAATTCTTTGCTGTTTTCTGTAAAATAAATCCATCTTCCGTTATAATTTTGAGATTTCATTAATAATGTTATCCATATTCTTTTTCTCTACCCATTTGAAATAATATTTTCCATCGCTTAATTTTTCCCATTGTTCGCCAATTGCTTTTTTATAATCAGAATCTTCCCCAGTAGCTAAATGTTCCCCTTTGTATTCCAAAACAATATAGTTTCCGTTTTTTGTTTTTACAATAAAATCAGGATAAAACTTATGTTTCTTCCACCCTTGAATATAAAATCCACTCATTTCAGGATTACGGAACCACCAGTATATATTTTCAAGAGTATTTAATCTGCTAGCCAAATTTAATTCTTCCTTATTCATCTTTCCCACTTTTTCATATAAATGCTTATCAAAATTATCCGGACAAACCCATAATAAATTTATTGTTTCGCCTAAAATAAATTGTTCGCCGTCAGAAATAAGCAATTGTTTTTCAGTTAATTCCTCGAACTTTTTTTCTGTTAATTTATCAACAATTTCGTTAATTTTGTTTTCAATGGCTTCTTTAATTTGATACTGGTGTGTGCTTAGTGTACCTAAACCATGATGCGTGAGTAATTTATCAACAACATTTTTCAAATAAAAATTCATTTCCCCAATTGCAATAAATCCTCTTTGAATTTTTGCCCTAAACCATAACAGCAAATCATTTTCAGTAAAATCTCTAAAATGATAGCCCAACCCAAGCTTGCCAGCCGCATCTCTTACTAACTCACCCTCTTTCCCAATATCAATTTTTACAATTCTATTATCCTCGGCCGGTTGAAAATTAATCTCTGTATTCTGATTTTCTAAAATCTGCATATCTCCAATTAAATCCGCTACATAATCAAGTTTTCGTAAAACCTCACCATCCTTAATGTTGATAAATGGGATATTAGTTTTTTTATCATCAATCTTTCTCTTAAATTCATTAGCTACAACTGAAATACCATTTGTTATAGGCACAATGTCTTCGTAACCGTTTTCTTGCAACCCATTAATAACCATTTCCGATGTTTGACCAAAATTTTGGGTTGAGGCAAAAATATAAGCAGAGTTTAATGCGGGATCGCTTTTTTCCTTGGCATTCGGCAAACGCATAATGCGTCCAATAGTCTGCTCTACAGAAAGTCGTGCTCCTAAATTAGAAACTGACACCAAAACATAAGCAAACGGACAATCCCATCCTTCGCGCAAAGCGTTGACCGTAATAATGTATCGAATTGGGCATGCTTTTCCTAAAAGCGTTTTCATATCCGGCAACTGTTTTTCTCTGCTTGTTTGAATGGCGATCTGTTCTTCCGGTATTTTGGCTTCTTGAATTAAAAAATTCTTTATCTTTTCTACATAAATCTTATTTACATTTTCTATATCTTGCTCTGCTTGCAAAAGCATAATTGGTCGTATGTATTCACCTTTAATTTTGTTAGTGCGTTTTTCCAAATCCTGAAGTTTTTCAATACCTTCATAAATTGTCTCTTGCCATGGCGTTTTGTTTGCCAAATAAATTGGCATTTTAATCATTTTTTCCTCTTTTAATTCCTTTGCAGAAATATTGACCAGTACATTACTTTGTCCTTTTGGTGTGGCGGTAAATTCTAAAACAAATGATGGGTTTAACCCTTTTAACATGTCAAAAGAAAGTTCGGTTTGCACATTATGTCCTTCATCCACAATTACTAACGGATTATAAAGTTTGATAACATTTATCAGGGAATAAATAATTTCTCCTCCTTTATCTTTATCCAAAAAATCAAAATCGGCAGTGTTTAATCCTTCAAAGTGTGGCATTAAAGCACCATTGTCTTGATATGCTTTGAGCCATTCTTTATCTGTTCGCCGAAAAGCGCTTAAAGTAGAAACAACAATACAGAGATTGTCTGCCATGTCATTCTTTTTAATCTTTTTTGCTTCCGATAAGTCAAAGACCATCACTGCATTATCAAAACGCTCATCCAAAACTTCCCGGTAGGGATGCTTGCGGTCTCGTAAATTATCCAAAGTTTGTTTCTTAATAGCGTCAGAGGGAACAAACCACATTGCTAGTCCTTTGTCGTTTCTTTCTCCTAAATAATCTTTAAAAATAAGACCAACAGAATGTGCGGCAATTAATGTTTTTCCTCCGCCAGTTGGCACCTTAATACAAACAAAAGGACTTCGTCCAATTTCTGGGATCCAATGATAGTCCTTTGAAAAGTTATCTTGGCTATCTGTCCGCATAATCATAAACGCCACCCCAGCAGTCTTCTCGGTATCATATTTTCTCATCTCCAAAACATACTTCTGCAGAATTTCCAGTGATGTTTTTTGATATTTTTTGAGTTCCATAAATTATTTTTTATACTCCACCCTTTTTAAGGGTTTGATAAGCCGATGATAAATTAAATGTGCATGATCTTCTTTTTCATTTATTAACATAAGTAATTCTTTATATCGTGTTGAAATAAAAAGATCTTTCCTTGGTTCTTTATTCATATAAAATATATATTGAGTTCCCATAATGATAAATTGATAGGCGGGCACACCGTTTATTTGCATAGTGACAGGTGGCATAACGAAACTCGCAATATGGGGGTTAAAATTTTTTGCTTTTTTAAAAAGTGTTTCCATGGGCGGTAATAAAATTCCGCAAGGATATTCGTATTCTTTTCCCGGATTGTCGTTTAATATCATATTTTTCAAATCTGCTTCAATATTAGAATCTAGCTTAACCCCCGCAAACATTTTTCTGGAAGAAATTCCAGCTCTCCATAAAATAGATATTAAAAATAGTTTAAATTTTTTATAATCGTAATAAGAATTATTGGTTAAGATTAAAAATTTATTCTCCGGAGTTTTTTTAATATCAAATGATAATTTATTGTTAAAACCATCATTATTTATTATCTTTGAGCCATAATCATCCAAATGTCCCAACCTGTTATTTTCACAGTCTAAACATAGTATGTTACCCTCATATTCTGTATTGAATTTTTTGCTAATTGGCTTTTTCGTATTATAGCCAAAATGAGCAAACGACTTATCTTTTGCTCTTAAGTGTTTATAACAAAATTTTGGCACAATATGTGACTCTCTACATAATTCTTTATATTCACCACATAATTTACAGATGCCTTTTCTCATAAAACTTAATAAATCTTTACTTGATATGGTATTTGTCTAAATATAATTTGATATTTTTCTAAAATTTCTTCATCCAACAAACATTTATCAGCATAAACAATTTTTGGGCCAGATATTTTTTTAATTTCTTGCAAAAATTTTCTATTCAAAATATTTTTACCAATTCCATCAAAAAGTAAAAAATAATAATTACCGCCAAATTTTCCCAAACAATTTCCTTTTATATTTTTCTTTTCCAAATTTGTTTTTGTTTCCGTAAAATAAACATAGCGCGCCATATCTTCAAAACTGACGGCCTTATTAATCATTCCGTCTTTATCAAAAAGCGGTTCACCCAGTTCCACATATTCAAACCCACCGCCAAGCCCCGCAACTTTAACCACCTCTCCACCATTCTTTTTGTATGAATATCCTTTTGCTACTCTTTTTACTCTTTCCGCTGTAATATTTTTAGCAATATTTTTTTCCATCTCTACTAAAATAAATTTTCTATTCCCACTATCTTCTTTATTCAAATCCAAAACCGCGTGAGCTGTTGTGCCGGAGCCAGCAAAAGAATCTAATACCAAATCATTATCGTCTGTCGAAAATTTGATCAGTTGTTTTATTAAACGCACTGGTTTTTTTCCATTTTTATATTCCGTGTCACCTTCTTTTGATACATTTCCCATATCCAAATAAAAACCAGCCCACCAATCACCACGAATAGTTGTTACTCCAAATGTCTCCCTAAAATCATCAGCCTTTCTTATTTTTTCGTCTAATGTAATAAGCTGTTTATATGCACCCTTGTTATCTTTTGTAATTAAGTAGCTTCTGTTTTTGGTTTTGTATTTTACGGCATAACCATTCACAACTTTAGCTTTGAATTCAATATTACTCTCGTCTACTTCTGTGGTGTCATGGTAACGGGCTATTTTAGAAGCATTTTTATGTATAAAACCTCTAAAAATTTCTGATGTAGAATAGGCCTCCGCGATAATTTTCCCAGTTATTTTTGGAATTTTTATGTTTTTTATTATTTGAAGTTCTTTTAAATGATGTAGGATTTTTTCTTCTTTCAAAATTATTTCACCAAGATTTTTTATTTTATAATCATCTGTATTTTTTTCGAGAAAAAGTGAATAATGTTGATCATATATCGCAACATCATATAAAGGATTCTTACCTATGTTTTTCTTTTTATTTTTACTAAAAACAAGAATGTACTCGGCATTTTTAACTATGTTTCCTTGTTTTGCCGGGCGAACTTTTTGTCCTTGTACAGTAGACATTTGAACATGAATCGTTGTCACGAACATATCTGGCATTATTTCATCCATCACCATTTTTAAGTTACAATGTTCATTATCATCAATACTCACAAAAATCACTCCATCATCACTTAATAAGTTGTATAATAATTTCAATCTTGGGTACATCATACAGAGCCACTTATCATGACGACACAAATCGTCGCCTTCTGGTCCAACAGTTTTTCCAATCCACTCTCTTATTTTGGGAGAATTTACATTATCATTATATTTCCATTTTTCGTTACCGGTGTTATATGGTGGGTCAATATAGATACATTTAATTTTTCCATAATAAAAAGGCATCAGCGCTTTTAATGCTTCCAAATTATCTCCCTCCAAAATTAAATTCTCGCTATTTCCCAGCGAGTATTTTTTATTTTTCCGCATCAATCTAAAAGGCACATCCTTATCATGATTCACAATTTTCTCTTTTCCTATCCAGTTTAATGATGGCATATAATTATTTTACAAATTTACCACAAATAAGCTTATTTTCCTATCTATAAATATCTTTGCGGTGTTCAAATTTAATGACTGAAATCAGAAGCTCATTTTTATAAATTTTGTATAAGAAACGAAATGGCCAAACACGGACAGAATATTCTTCCTTGTGTATGCCATGAAGTTTTTTACCAGAAAACGGGTCCTCTTTAATGGCAGATAAGATTTGCATTGCTCGAGCATAATTCTTGTCGTCCAATGCATCAATCTTTTTTTCTGCTTTTGGTTTTATTTTTAGAATGAACGCCATATTTTTTCTTAGGTTTTTCTGCCACAACAAGTGAGCGTCGACTCATCATATCTTCAAGTGATGCCCACTTTTTATATGCGCCAGTGCGGACAGCTTCATCGGTTTCGGCAATTTCTTTGTCGTGGTCAGGAAAACCGCGAAGTACTTCTATGGTTTCAAGCCACGATTCATATTCTTCGGCAGACATCATCACCATTTTTGGTTTGCCGTCAGAGGTTAGGGTATAGACCTTATTTGGTGCTTGCACTTCATTGGCAATATCAAAAATGCGTCTGCGACCTTCGGATATTGAAATTGTAGTTTGGGTTGTAGTCATATATGTACATTATAGCGCACCTACTTTTTAAAGCAAGCCAGCTTCCTTAAAACTAAAAAATGGTTTCTTGTTTTGTACTTCTTTGGCTACAATAATATGGTCTGCCACTTCAATATCTAAAATTTTGCCCGCTTCTACTAAGCGTTTTGTAATTGTTAGATCGTCTTCCGACGGCTCTGTGTCGCCAGATGGGTGATTGTGAGCGAAAATGACAGAGGCCGCTTTGTTTTTTATGGCTTCAGAAAAGACCTCGCGAGGGTGGACAATACTGGCATTTAAACTACCCACTGAAATTTCAGCAATTGAGAAATTTCTAGTGTTGATGGGGATAATAAAAAAATGCTCTTTGTGGTAATCCTTGAGTTTGCTTTTTATTAGTTGGTAGACCTTTTTGGGGTCGGTTAATTCTTTACTTTTATAAGGCAGTGTTTGAGTAGCAAGACGGCGACCAATTTCAAAAACAGCTTTTATTTGAGTCGCTTTGGCTGGACCGATGCCTTTGACGGAAGAAAGTTCTGCGATGCCCGCTTCGGCTAATTTTTGCAGAGAGCCAAATTGAGACAAAAGTTTTTGAGCTGTAACTGAAACCGATTCTCCGGCAATGCCACGACCCAAAATAACCTGCAATAATTCTTGAGCTGAAAGTGCCTGTTCGCCAAACTTAATCAATCGTTCTCGTGGCCGTTCTTCTTTGGGTAGGTCATGAATTGTAAATGATTTGCTCATATTTTATTAAATTTTTATCATTTTTTCTCCCATTTCCCAAGCTCAAATTTTAGGAATTTGAGGGTGACCCTTTTGCTTGCCCAGCGAAGCTTTCTTGAACCGCGAAGCTTTAGCGAAGTGGTTAGCGAAGTTGGGGGCAGGGGCAGTTCAAGGGTCACCCTCTGGGAAAAAATGCTACGGGACTTGGATTCGAACCAAGATACACCGCTTCAGAGGCGATAGTCCCCGCCTTTTCGGCGGGTCGCCGATGAGGCGACTACCATTTCAGCCAGAGCTGCGGGACTTGGATTCGAACCAAGGTGACGACTTTCAGAGAGTCGCATCCTACCGCTAGATGATCCCGCAGCTCTGGCAAAAATCATGTTGTTATTTCTTTTCTAATTTACTTTTCAATATTTCTCTACCATATCCTGTCTTATAAAATTTCTCAGACTGTTTGGCTAAATCATATGAAGTATAGGCCTCATAATAAAGTATTCCAAAGGGTCTGTTGTCTTTTGTGTATTTTCCACCAATACCACTATTATGCTCCGTAAATCGCCTTTTCAGATTATCTGTTGAACCAATATATAATCTATCATTCTTTTTACTTTTTAATATGTATGTATAAAACATTTCATATATTGTCCCCGCCTTTTCGGCGGGTCGCCGATGAGGCGACTACCATTAGACGATCCCGTATTTACTTTAAAATAGCAGAAAAAAAGGTTTTAGACAAAGATAAAATATGGTATATTGAACATATGAATCCCGTAGTGAATTTTGGCTATAATTCCTGCGGAATTGTTAAAATAACATAGCCAAAATCTACTACGGGATGAAAAATTTTATTTGGATAGGCGGAATAGTTATTGTATTGATAGCCCTTATGTTTTGGGGAGTTAAAAGCACAGATATTAAACCGCCATTTGAGCTTGGCGTTATTCATCCCCTTGATAATATAAAAGGCAAAATTGATTCTAAAATAGTGGTTATGGAATATAGCGATTTTGAATGTTCGGCCTGTAAAACTTATTATCCTATTATGAGAGAATTAACGGCTGAATTTGGAGATAGGGTGGCTTTTGTTTATAGGCATTTTCCGCTGATTGGTTTGCATACCAACGCAGAATTTGCGGCTCGAGCAGCTGAGGCGGCCAAGAAACAGGGAAAATTTTGGGAAATGCATGATCTCTTGTTTGAGAAGCAAAACGAATGGGCCAAAGAAGCTAATATTGGACTGATGTTTGAGTCCTACGCCAAACTTTTGGGTATTTCAGTTGAACAATTTAAAACAGATTTTGCCTCCAAAGAAGTCAAAGATTTTGTCAAAGCTCAAAGAATACACGCCATCAAATCAGGGTTGCAGGGCACCCCCACATTTTTTGTAAATGGCAAACAAATCCAAAATCCAACTTCTGTTGAGGCGTTTAGGGTTATAATCAAAGACGCTTTAGCCAACCAAAAGTAATCAACATTTTATTTTCCTATTATTTTCTGTTAGGTGTAAAATTCAGGTATGTCAAAAGAGCTTAAATATATTTTATGTGTAATAATCTGCGGGGCGGTTATTTTTGGATTAGTGAAAGGATACAACAAATTTTTTTCTTCCAATTCAGCCAACGCTTTTGAATGGGAAAAACAGGTCAATGTTTATTTTGGAAATAGCAAAATGGGCTCATCGGAAGATTGTTCAAAAGTTTTTCCGGTCTCTCGCACCATTTTAAATGCCGAAACATTTGGGCCGGGCGCTTTGGAGGCGCTTCTTAACGGGGTTTCTAAAAAGGAAAAGGAATCAGGATACTTTACAAGTTTGAATGATAAAATATTGCTTCAAAAATTTGAAATAAAAGATAAAGTGGCTTATGTTGATTTTAATTCTAAATTTAATGAGGGGGTAGCTGGCTCTTGCAAAGTAACTGCTATCAAATCTCAAATAAAAACTACTCTAAATAATCTGTCCGATATTGATTCAGTTGTTCTCTCCATCAATGGCCAAACCGAAGGCATTTTAGAGCCTTAAAAATATGGAAAAAATAGATATAAAAAATATACCAGAAGAAAGTCAAGATAAATTATTTTTGGAAGAACTTTGGGTAGAGTGGGGTTTTCTTGGTAAACCTCCATTTATTGGAAGCGTCGCTGAAAAAAGGCTAAAAGAAGCTTGTGACAAATATGCCAATTTTATTGATCATGGCAAACAAATGCTTCCTGGAGAAGAAGTTGCTATTTATGGTACAAAGAAAATTTCATCTTCTGATACTGAACGCAGAGAATTACACAACCAAATTGCTATAATGGTGCTTGGTAGGCAAAGATCGGGTATGGATGAAGATTTAGCCAAAAGTATTAGGGAGTTTGCATATGAATATTCGAGAGGATATAAAATTGGAGAAGAAGAAAAATATAAAAATTAAATGGCGAGGTCAAAGACCCCGCCATTAACAACCCTTTGTTGAGGTGCAAAAAATCATACCCTGAAACTCAAGAGAGTTGAAAAAAGTCCCATCTCCGTTTGGCTTATCAATCTCCAAAGGAGATCCACCGTTCAAGAGAAGGACTCTGAACTCTTCTTCTGTAACAAGATACAGTTCTCGCTTGCCCCAGCTAGAAAGTTGCTCCGTGACTATTTGTTCTACGGTCATCCTCTATTAAAAATAGCATAATGTTTATCTCGTGTCAACTTTAGGAATAAATAACAAGCCGAGGAGGGTGAAAAGGGCCAGGAAGTAAAAGGATGTGGAGTAAGAAGAAAAGTAAATAATGGGAAAAGCAAAGAGGGGAGCGATGGTGAAAGAAAGAGGACGGGCAATGCGAAAAAGACTTATGAGACCGGTATCTTCTTCTTTGACATGTTTAAAAAAATAACTCTCAGAAGATATTTCAATCAATGCAGCACCGGTACGAGTAATAAAAAGAACCAAAGCCCAAATCCAAAATATGGGAGCGGTTAATGTGGGAATTATGAAAACAGCAATAGATATTATTACAAATCCGGCAATGAGAAATTCTCTCTCACCCATTTTTTTATCACTCAAAATACCGACTGGTAATTCAAAAAGCAAGAATGGCAAAAGCATTATGACAAATAAAAACCCTATTTTATCCCAATCAAAACCTATCTCTTTGTTTAAGAGAAGGGGTAAATAAATAACCATCCAGGCATAAAAAAAGTTTAGTATAAATTGAATAATTATAATTCGGGCTTGATCTTTTTGTTTAATAAGAGATTTGATAGATAAAAAAATGTTTGAATTTGTTATATCAGCTTTTTTTGTATTTCTAAAAAATAAAATAACAATGAGAAAAAGGGGAATTAAAGCAATGCCGGACAAAAAATAAACTTTGCTGAAACTATTTTGGTTTATTAAAAAAACTAACGCTAGGGGTGAAAGAACCCAAGCTATGTTTGAAATAGACAAAAGGATGCCCCTCTTACTGCCAGTGGTGCCTTCTTTTTTAATCTCTTGCTCCAAATTAACATCAAGACAGAAATAAAGTATGGGGTCGGCCGACAGGTGAATAATAAAAAACAAAATGACAAGATAAGCCAAACTAATGCTTCCCAAACCAAAAACAGCCAAAATTTCAAGAGATATAAAAAATAAGAAGACATATATACTGCCGTACTTACGTAACAAAAATGGCGCTAAAAACAGAGAGATGACAGCTAGCAAAGATCCCAAAATATATAAAATACTTAAAGTGCTATTCCCAACAAATTTTTCCAAAAGAGAAGAGTTAATATAAGAAACAGACGCAAAATGCACCGCCATCAAAAACCCTCCCAAATACACCAACCATAATCTTCTTCCTGAACTCATG
>ERZ1292625.4688-Hain-H41-01um-R1-4688-length-10064-cov-17_pt1 | contig 10064 bp, 5 predicted proteins | sample MGYA00564400_ERZ1292625 | MGnify/ENA primary metagenome ERZ1292625 (study PRJEB36523, sample SAMEA6512639) | groundwater metagenome | collected 2019-01-08 | study: AquaDiva: Metagenomics assemblies of 32 groundwater samples
GGAAAAACTCTCTCTACTCCGGTGGATGGAACGAAGGTGATTACGATTAAGGGAAGTGGTGCGGGGCAGGTGGTGTTTACTCCGTCCTCTCAGACAGCTGAGAATGTCACAACGAACGCTGCTATTACCTTTAAGACATCATATTGGATATTTGATGGAGTGACTGGCCATTTGAGTAAGAATCCAGCCGATTATGGATTTATGATCTCAACACCTTCTGGTCGTGTTCGATTGTTCCAAATCTATGACACAACTTCAACAGTTAGTGACATTACCATCTCACATGTAGCCGCGACCGCACCAAGCGGCGATGTTGAAAAGTTCTTTGTAGGAACAAATGATTATAGTAAGAGTGTTAACAATATCACAATATCCCATAACTATATTAATGGATTCCAGAATGCATATTGGGCTACGTCGAATGGCTTAACCATGAATAATTGGGTATTCGAATACAATATCGCACTTAATTTGTATTCATCTGCTGCTTATCACGGAGGTTGGATCAATAACAACTACGGCAAAGCAACGAACCAAATTGTTCGTTACAACATATTCGAAGGTGGAGGAAACGGGGCAACTGGTGTAGTTGAAGCAAATAACACAAGCATCAGCGGGGCAAAGATATACGGTAATGTAATCAAAGATACTGCTTTAAGTAACGGTGTGTTTACAAGTACTTCTGTTGGATCAATGCAGAATTCAGTCATTTACAACAACACAGTCATAAACACGACCACAGTGCTTGGCTGGCTCGGATCATATGCTTCAACAGGAACGGTAGCTCGAAACAACTTGCTCTATAACATGAAGGCAACTTCTGGCGGTGGAGCAGCGGCAACCTATAACTCTTACTTCTCAACAACAAATTCTCCAACCTCAGAAACTGGCGCGCAAGTTGCGACAGGTAATCCGTTCAAAAATGTTTCTGGTTGGGATTTCGGTCTTGTAAATCAGACAAACTCTGCTGATACGAGTGTTCCTGTTGAGTATCGAACAGATATGTTTGGAAATGTGGGTACAAGCAGAGGGGCAATTCAGTACACCGGCACAACCCCAACCCCCGTTCCTTTCACTGTCACCACAGCAAAGTCCGGAACCGGCTCAGGAACAGTCACCTGCAACCCAGGCTCATGTTCAGCAAACGCAGGTTCTACAGTGACAGTCACAGCTACTGCAGCTTCAGGATCAACTTTCGTAGGTTGGTCAGGAGCATGTACAGGAACTGGATCTTGCGTACTTACATCAGGTGGAACGGTTACAGCTACATTCAATACAATTCCAGCTACAGGAGGAACTACTGTTAATGTAACCCCTTCTACATGGGGAAGTCTCAATTTTGTTCGAGGTACAACTTACCTTCTTGCTCCTGGAACGTATTCTGGAAAGACATTAAGTACTCCAGCAAGTGGAACACAACTCATTACAATTAAACCAAATGGCACGGGGCAAGTCGTATTCAGTTCAGGATTTACTTTTGGATCATCATATTGGGTGATCGACGGAGTTACAGGTTCTATGAGCACAAATCCTGCTGATTATGGATTTAAATTTGCAGATGGAAAGACAGAGATCGGATTTGTCGGTGGTACAGGAACGCAAATTACGAATATTACAATGTCACATATCGCAGCCAAAGCACCAACAGGAGATACAGCCAAAGCTTTCTTTCATGAGTATACTCAGGTCAATTACGTCCACAATCTGACTATCAGCAACAGCTTACTCGATGGATATCAGAGTGTAGTATATTCGCGCGGACAAGGTAGCACAGCAAACAATAATTGGACTATAGAGCGAAATATGCTCCTTAATGGATACAGTTCTGCGGCGAATCATGGCGAGTGGATTGATATTGATGGCAAGACTGTTACGAATTTGGTCGTTCGTTACAATGTTTTCAAAGGCGCAAATGGTGGTATGACAGGCAGCATAGTGGCAAATAATACCAATCTTAATGGCGCTATAGTATATGGAAATATATTTGACGGAGTGCAGGTCGGTAACGGTATCATTACCGGGACATCTGCGGGCGCACTCAATAACGCTCAGGTTTATAACAATACCTTCCTCAATTCTTCTCCAGGAGCAGGATGGGTCAATGGTGGACAAAAGGGCGGTACAGGAAATATCGCAAAGAACAATCTTATTTACAATATGAGCAGTTCAGTTGGATCTGGCGTGACAGCAAGCTTCAATGATACGCCAAGCTCAAATCCATTCACAACAGTTTCTGGATATGGAGCGGCATCGATCTACGGTCTTGCAGCGCAAACTGCAGCAGCAGACACAACAGTTCCAGAACAGTATCGAACAGATATGAACGGTAAGGTGGGCACAAGCCGAGGAGCGATCCAGTACTAGTAGATAGGTAAAGTAAAGAAAAAACTCCGGGCGTCCGGAGTTTTTTCTTTGATTAATTTATTATTCTGTCTTGAATACTTTCTTTCCTCGATAAACTGCTTTTGCTCCAAGAGCTTCTTCGAGTCGGAGGAGTTGATTATACTTTGCTACTCGGTCTGTTCGTGAAAGGGAACCAGTCTTTATTTGTCCTGTTCCTGTTCCAACTACGAAGTCAGCAATAGTAGTATCTTCGGTCTCTCCAGATCGATGAGAGATGATTGAGGTATATCCAGCTTTCTTCGCCATATTGATTGCATCGATTGTTTCTGAAACCGTTCCGATTTGATTCAATTTTATAAGGATTGAATTTCCGACATTCTTTTCAATTCCCATCTTGAGTCGATCGATATTCGTGACAAAGAGATCATCACCGACGATCTGCACTTTCTTACCAAGCTTTTCTGTCATGAGCTTGTAGCCATCCCAATCGTCTTCAGCAAGTCCATCTTCGATTGAAACGATGGGATACTTTGAGCACCAATCAACATAGAAATTGACCATTTCCTCTGAAGTGAGGGTTCGGTTTTCGCATGCAAGATGATATTTGCCATCTTTGTAGAGTTCAGTGGCAGCAACATCGAGTGCGATGGCTACGTCTTTGCCAGCTGTATATCCAGCCTTTTCAATTGCTTCAAGAATGATTTTCACCGCTTCTTCGTTTGAAGAAAGGGAAGGAGCAAACCCCCCCTCATCTCCGACTGTCGTTGCGAGTCCTCGGTCATGGAGAATTTTCTTGAGAGCGTGGAAAATTTCAGCACCGCATTGCAATGCAGATTTGAATGACTTTGCACCAATAGGCATGATCATGAATTCCTGGAAGTCAGTAGATTTTTCGGCATGCTTTCCTCCATTAAGAATATTCATCATCGGCACTGGAAGCTGAACTGTATTCTTTGTCTTTGCGATCTTATTGAAATATTTGTAAAGAGGAGTCTTTTGGCTATGCGCAGATGCACGTGAGAATGCCATGGAGACGCCGAGGATAGCATTCGCTCCGAGTCGACCCTTGTTTTCAGTTCCATCAAGCTTGATCATTGCTGTATCAAGCGATTTCTGGTCAAAATCCTTGTTTGTAATAGCTTTTGCAATGATGGTGTTGACGTTCTTTACTGCCTTTTCAACTCCTTTTCCGTTGTGTCGGTTCTTGTCGCCATCTCGAAGCTCAACAGCTTCATGGCTTCCCGTAGAAGCTCCTGATGGTACCGCTGCACGGCCGAAAGAGCCGTCCTTAAGCGTAATATCAACCTCGACCGTAGGGTTTCCTCGTGAATCAAGTATTTCTCGTGCTTGCACTGACTTTATCTTTGCCATTGTTGTATTCCGAATATTAATTATTAAATTGTTTCGTAAGTATACCAACTTTGTGTATACTTAAACAATGGACAAAAAAGACACCTCATGGGGCAACGTGGCTGGTTGGTATGACGAGCTACTTGAGAACAAGGACGGGACGTATCAGCAAGATGTCATACTCCCGAACCTTAAGCGCCTCATAAACCCTCAAAAGGGAGAAAAAATCCTCGATATCGCTTGCGGTCAGGGATATTTCTCACGTTTTCTCAATGAAGCTGGAGCACAAGTGACCGGAGCGGATATTGCAAAAGAACTCATCGGGATTGCCCGCATTCATTCGCCTAAATCAATCTCTTTCGAGGTTGCGCCCGCAGATGATTTGAGATTCGTTCAAGACAATTCTTTTGATAAAGCTTTAATCGTTCTTGCACTTCAAAATATTGAAAATCTTCAAGGGGCAATTAAAGAAGCGTATCGAGCCCTTAAACCAAGTGGGACTTTCCACATTGTTCTCAACCATCCGGCGTTTCGAATACCGAAGAATTCAAGTTGGAATTGGGACGGTGAAAATCATAAGCAATACCGCCGCATTGATGCCTACATGTCGGATATGAGGAATAAGATAGAAATGAATCCAGGCGCGCAAAATGCTGGAGATAAGAAATTTACAGTTTCATTTCATAGGCCACTTCAGGTATATTTTAAGGCTCTTACAAGAGCTGGTTTTGCAGTAACCCGTCTCGAAGAATGGGTTTCAAATAAGGAAAGCAATCCCGGGCCTCGCGCTGCGGAAGAGAACCGAATCCGCAAGGAAATTCCTATGTTTTTGATGATAGAAGGGAAGAAACTCTAAATTTTGATATTTGGACAGTTATATGCTTAAATACCCTTGGCTTTAAAGATGCGAAGTCCAGGTGGTGTTTCCGGACGGTGTGCTCCGAAACCTTGGGATTAGCTGCCTTCTGGCATCGTTCAGGAGGAAGGGTTCACTCCCGATATTTTTTACGACTCTTGTGATTGTGATACACCTCATGATCACCGCAGTCCGCGAAAGGTATCCGCCCAACAAAACAAGATTGAGTTGGGAATCGTGACGGCTTGTGGAATGTAAAGATCACTCGGAAATCAGTCGAAACTGAGAGCGGGACTTTGGTGTCCTCACTTACGTCTAGGCGCTATGAATCCGTTTAGTTTCTACATGAAGCATGCAAGCTTATGAGCGACGAATGCAAGAGTAAAATGGCGCTGGGGATTTGAAAAAAATCATCCCCGGCGCCTTCTTTTATTAATTCGTATCTTTTATCTTAAAGATTGGGAAGAGCGTTAGAAGACATATTACTCCAAGAACTACAAAGAGGTATCTTTCGCTTGTATAAACAAGTCCGAGTGTTGCTATGACAGGAGCAATGAAGAATGAAAGGGGTCGTGTTATTCGGAACATGCTCAAGACTTCCGGATCCCTGCCGTCCACTTTTTTGAAGAAATATGTTTCGATCATTACCTCTGCAATAGCTGCCCCGATACGTGTTAAGAAAAGAAGAATTGCCCATGTAACAAAGCTTTTGATGCCAAAGAAGACCAAGGCACCAGTAGAAATTCCCATAATGATGAAGCCGATGGCGAGCATTTCTTTCTCACCCCATTTTTTGTCGGCAAGTCTGCCGAGCGGAGCATCGACAATAACAAATGGAATAAGCATGATTGTGAACATGATGCTGATCTCTTTCCAATCAAAACCAATGGTGTTGTGGAGATATATCGGCGTATAGACAGTCATCCATGCGTAGAATGTTTGAAGAACGATATTTATAATGAAAATACCGCCGATGTCCCTGTCTTTAATAATCCTTGAAATCGTCTGGAGTGCAGAGAAGTTTGCATAGCGTGAATCTTTGAAATTATTGAAATTCTTGTAAATCAGATAGAGTAAGGGAAAAAGGAGGGCAAAGGCGCCGATATAAACGCCTTTGTAATCATTTTCAATAATGAGCATTCCTCCGATAAGTGGACCGAGTATCCAGGCTGTGTTTATAACAGTCATGAATATCCCTCGGACGCTGCCTGTATGGCCCATGTCAGTATTTTTTTGCAGAAAGATATCAACCGTAAGCGCAATGAGGCTTACGATGCTCATGGCAAGGATGAAGAGAGGAATTATTACATTTATTGAAGTAGCAGTTATGAGGCCATAGAATACTCCGATCTGGATCGTGATCAGAAGTAGGGAAGTCCTCAGATTGCCTAATTTATGCAAGATCGTGTGCATAGAAAGGAATCCGACGATTGTCACAAGTGAGATTATGAGATAGATGAGGCTGACAGTCCTTTCATCTACAAGTGAGCCGAGAAAGCTCGAATTAAAGTAGGTCGGAAGGCTGGCATGCAACGCAGAAAAAAAACCAACCACGCCGATTGTATACAGCGCAGTCGTTTTTTTGAGGCGAGGATGATGCTTCATGATGTCCTCTATTATATCATCCTTACCGGATTAGATAGTAAGAAGCACTGGGATAACGATAGGGCGCTTCGCAGTCTTTTGAAGAAGGAATTTGCTTACGTTGTCAGTGACATTCGTTTTTACGTATTCAACGTTGATAGGGTTCATTCCCTTTGTTGATTCTTCAATCGTATTCTTGATGATGATTCGGGCGTGATGAAGAAGTTCCTGAGATTCTCGAAGATAAACGAATCCTCGGGAAATGATATCCGGAGACTTCTTGAGTTTTCCAGTCTGGCCGTTGATGATTGCGAAGACGATGAAAATTCCGTCCTGTGCAAGCATTTGTCGGTCTCGGATGACGACATCCTGGATGTCTCCGACAGAAAATCCGTCAACCATAACGATTCCCGATGGAGCCTTCTCCTTTATTTTAACAATTTTCGAACCAGCAGCCTGGATTTCTACGATAGATCCGTTATCAGGAATGATGATCTGATCTTCGGTAAGTCCGTTCGTCTCATGGGCGATTTCGCCGTGGACTCGGAGCATGTAGTGGTAGCCGTGGACTGGCATGAAGAACTTAGGCTTGATCTTCTTGTGAATCCAAGCTGTTTCGTCATGGTTTGCATGTCCTGAAGAGTGAACATCAGCGATTTTGTAGTGGATGATATGAGCCCCTTGTCGCGAAAGATTATCCTTGAGTTTCTGAACGGCACGTTCATTTCCTGGGACAATCGAAGATGAGAGGAGAATCGTGTCTCGCTTGTTGATTTTGATGTATTTATGTGTCTTGTTAGACATTCGCATCATAGCAGCGAATTCATCTCCCTGAGCACCAGTTGCGAGTACTACAATCTTGTCTGGAGGATAATTATCGATTTGCTCTACGGTGATGAGAGTATCCTTCTTTGGCTTAAGAAGTCCAAGATTTCGGCAGATCTCGATGTTACTCTTCATGCTTCGTCCTTCAACAACGACTTTCTTTCCATATTTTTCTGCGTAATCAATGATCTTGAGCATTCTCTCCAAAAGGGAAGCGAATGTCGCAATGATGAGGCGGCCTTTTGTGTTCTTGATGATTTCCTCGATGTTCTTGTGCACGGTCTTTTCTGGCAATGAGAATCCTGGGTTCTCTACGTTCGTAGAATCGGCCATAAGGAGGAGAACTTTCTCGTTTTTAAATACTCGATCGAACTCCGCTTCCTCCTCATCCGTAGGGACTCCGTCGACATGGTCGAGCTTGAGGTCTCCTGTGTGAACAATAGATCCGTGAGGTGTCATAATAACGACTCCCATGGCATCTGGAATCGTGTGGGTTACGGCAAAGAATTTAACTCGGAGTGATCCAAGCGTAATTGTCTCGTCTTTTTCAACAACCTTGATATCAAGCGGTGGAACATGGCTGAATTCCTCTTGGCGCTTTTTCACCATCACTGATGTGAGCATTCGTGTATACAAAGGCGGGTTGCCGATTCGAGGCATGACATAGGGAATACCTCCAATGTGGTCGAGGTGTCCGTGAGTGATGATGACAGCACGGATGCGATCCTTTCTTTCCTCGAGGTATTTCGTGTTTGGGAGAATATAGTCGATTCCAGGAGTATTTTCATCCTTAAATTGGAATCCAATGTCGATGATAACGATGTCGTTTCCGTATTCGACCATAGTCATGTTCTTTCCGATTTCCTCAACTCCTCCGAGGGGAATCACTCGAATAGAATCAGGTGCGAGTGCAGGAATAGAATCCTCAACTTTCTTGTGGACTTGAGTCGCTTCTGGCGGACGCGCAGGACGCATTCCGTGAGACCTTCCCATTGATTTTCGTGGACCTCGAGACTGAGGAGGTCTGCTGAAATGAGGACGGCTTGTTACTGGGCGCGCTGGAGCTACGTTTGGAGCCGGCTTTGCTGGTGCCGGAACTACTGCTGTTTCTGTAATTTTATTTTCCATATGATTTTATTTAATAATTAGTTATTTTTCATGAATATTTTCCAAACGTAGTCTGTTGCGATATACCATTTGTCTATGCCGTACCATCTGTCTGAAGGGCTTGTAATTGATTCAAGGCTCGCTCCTTTTATCTTGTTTGAGACGACATACATGTATTCTGGGGAATAAAGGAATGCGGCTGGTACTTCATCTTGCAAGATTTTCTCGAATGCTGCATAGTCTGCGTTCCGCTTTTTTTCATCTGAGGTTGTTCGAGCGTCCTCTAGAAGAGCGTCTGTTTTGCTATTTACATACATTGAGAGATTGAGTCCGGGGGAATTTCGCTGAGATGAATGCCAGAATGCATAGAGGTCCAAGTCTTTTCCGACAACTTCTCCAAAAAGGAGAGCGTCATACTTGCGAGTCTTGATGATGTTCTGGGAAAGGTCTCCGTATTCAAAAACTTTTACTGTTACGCGGGCGCCGAGCTCTTCCCAATTTGCCTTTACGATTTCTGCAGTTTTTTTGAGATCTGGAGCATCAGTAGTGGCTATCGAGAATTCGAGGACCTGAGTTGATGTTTTGGTTTTTTTCTCAAGGATTCCCTCTGCATTGATGAGCCACCCAGCTTTTGCGAGAAGAGCTTTCGCTGCATCCATATTTCCCATCCTCTCAGTCGAGCTTGCCGCGAGGGTTCCTACGGGGATAGGGCTGTCGATGCTGATCCCGTATCCATAAAGGACTTCTCGGACTATTTTTTCCTTATCGAGAGACATATTTAAAGCTTGTCGTACTTCCTTATTGGCCAAGACTGGAGCATTATTCTGATTGAAAAAGACTCCGAATATTCGAGGAAGCGGTGTATGGAGGATGGTGCTGTCAGAAGTTGATGAGGCAACTGCAGATGCTTCTTGCGGAGAGATTCCGGCAAAATTATCGATAATTCCAGCATTGTATGCTTCAAGCGCTGCAGATTCGTTTGGATAGAAATAAATGGTCAGGTTGGAAATATAAGGCTTCTCATTATGATATCTGCTGAATGTATTTAAAACATAGTACTGAGGAATATCCCCATACTTTTTAACAGTACTTACTTCATAAGGACCTGAGCCGATAGGTTCTATATTGTATTGGCTGAAAATGAACTGATCAGCGTCGACATTTTTCCAGATATGCTTAGGTATGATTCCAAGAGTTGTATTTGTAAGGAATGGAGCGTAGGGCTGCTTGAGGATGAATTGTATTTCAGTCGGGCTGTTTTTTTTGATCGTAATGCTTGCCCAATCCGTTCCTCGAGGACTTTTCAATTCGCTGTCCTGAACTTTTTGTATTGTAAATTCGATATCGTCTGTCGTAAGAGGCGTTCCATCATGGAAACGTATATTGTCCTTGAGAACGAAATCATATACGAGACCGTCTTCTGAAACAGAATATTTTTCTGCAAGATCACCGACAAGTACACCGTTGTCGTATTTCATAAGGCCTGAATAGATGAGTGTTGAAAGGTCCTTGTCTACATCTGTAAATGCCAAGACAGGGTTGATTGATCGGGGAAGCCCGATGATTCCTTCGCTGAACGAACCTCCGTGAGAAGGAACGGGCACGAGGAAATACCTGTTGACTCTCCAAGCCATGGTAAGTGCACTTATAAGGGCGACAAGTGTAAGAAGGCCAAAAACAACCCTTTCTGTTGCTGAGAAAGCGCGGATCATGCCAAGTAATTTTTCACTTCCCTTTAAGCGAAATTCCTTTTTCACTTCGGTATGTAATTAGTGTTAGATAAGAGTAACGAGAGCTGAAACTGCGAAGAGTATAGCAACTACAATCGTTATAATGAAGAGAGTCTTTTCAAATCCGCGTCGGGTATGGAAAGCCGAGCTGAAATTGTCGCTGCCGCCGAAAGCACCGCCGATTTGAGCGCCGGTTCTTTGGAGGAGTATTGCCGTTACAAGTATAACTGCAAGTACAATCTGTATGTACGGAAGTAGAGAAGCGATAG
>ERZ1292625.4689-Hain-H41-01um-R1-4689-length-10064-cov-3_pt1 | contig 10064 bp, 8 predicted proteins | sample MGYA00564400_ERZ1292625 | MGnify/ENA primary metagenome ERZ1292625 (study PRJEB36523, sample SAMEA6512639) | groundwater metagenome | collected 2019-01-08 | study: AquaDiva: Metagenomics assemblies of 32 groundwater samples
AAATCCTTGAGCGTATAGAGCACGCGCTGCGCATCGCCCTTTTTTACATCGGCCCCGGCGATGGTGCGCGAGAACACGGTCACCCCGTCCAGCATGGCCGCACTTGCAGCGGAGAATTTGATGATGCGGTCAGAATGCGGTATGACATATGCCGTTATCTTCATATCGATCTCGCCCGCGGGAATATTGTCAATGAAACGAAAATTGATGACAAGATCGGGTACAATCGGCGCTGAGGTAAGATCGATGACCTTATCGGGGTCGGCGCTGGTGAGTTTCAGCACCGTCTTCTTATCCTCATCGTCGACCGGCCATATCTCAAGGGGCATGCCGTCGATGAGCTTTACCGAAAAACTGCCCGTACCGTCCGTCGTGTAGGCCTTCTCGTTCTCGTCCATGAACGATATACCGGGCGCAGCACGGCCGTTGTTCTTTACCGTTATCTTTGCAATGAACGGCTTCGCCGCTTTGATGGCGAGTGTCTTCTGCGACTTATTGCCGCGACCGAACGCATCAACGGCCGTTATCGTCGCTGTTACGCTTTCCGGGTCCCCGGCGAATGTTACCGGTGTCGACGACCATAGGCTCCCGGCGGGTGACATCGCGGCGGTCGTGCCGGTGGAATAGGACACATACGCTTTCGCTATCCCCGAAGAATCGACGATACGCGCCTTTATCGAATACGGCTTTCCTTTGACATAGAAACCGTTCACCGTATTGGGTGCGTTCGCATCGATGACAGGTCCCTGAGAATCGCTTTCGCGGCATATCTTGACCACCGATTTTCCGCCTTTCTTGAGCTTGAATGTATAGGTCGTGCCGGCCTTGAACCCTGAAACGGGTTTTTCTGAGACCAGGAACGCTTCCTCACGGACAAGCGGCACCTCGGCGAATGCTGCGCCTCCTGCGGTGATGACAAGAGCGGAGGTGCGCTCATTGCCCGCCCCGACCTTGAACAGATAGGACGAACTGTCGTTGATGTCCTTCACCACGCCGTCGGTCTTGCTGATGACGATGAACTCCCCGGCGACCGCTGGTTTCACATCGGTGCGTACGGGCGGTTTCTTTCCCGTTGGCGGTACCGGCTCTGTTCCCACGATATTCGTCTGCACTGTCGGTGTGACCGCTTGCTGCGGCAATTGCGGCTTGAGGAGAATGACGATGATGACGCCGAATGCGGCGACGACCGCGAGAAGGACGATGAGGACGATGCGTTCGAATTTCATATCTGCCCCTTGTGAATGTTATTTGTACTGTAGTACCGTGGCCACACTATGATATGTACCTTTTGCACGATTGTCAATCGTCTGCGCAACGGCAGCCGACGCAGCACGCGGAACAGATGTTCTCGCAGCGGCGTTGAGGTCAACATATCATACGGGGAGGGAAAGGGTGCAATGAAAAGGAATGTAACTTTTCGGATATAGGGTTCTATTCGTTGGGGCGCACGGTGCGCGCGATGAGCACGAAGGAATGCTTGCGCCCCTGTTTGTCCTCGAACGTGTTCCTGTTCTTCGGATCGAGCGTCCAAACGCCGTCGACGAGGAAATTATAATAGTAGCCGCCGTCGGGCATGTCCTCTTCGCTGAACGATATGCTCCACACGCCGTCGGCAAGCGTCATCGTGAAGCGGCGCGGATCGAAATCGTGGCGGTCGGTGGTGAAATACACCGTGCGTGCGGCGGCATTGCTCATGAAGAACGTGACCGATCTGTCATTGCTGTCGTCGTCATGATAGAGCGGGTTCGTCCGCAAGAACCGGGTATCCTTCGCAACACTGAAATAGCTCACCCGCTGGCCGGCATTGTCATAGTCGACGTTCGTCTGCGACGGATCGTTCACCCATACGCCGTTGACACGATAGCGGTAGAAATATCGGCCTTGTTTCAGCACATACCGTTCTTTCTTGAACGGCTGCTCATGCAGATAGAAATAGATACCGTTCGTCCCTTTTATCATCGGCACCGCGCCTTCCCAGTTCATGAAGTCGCCGGATACCTCCACGACCTTTTCATCGGGCTTGCGATGCTTCGCCGTGGGCATGTGTCCATGAGCATCATGACCGCTCTTTTTCGATGCGGATGTGTCATGCGATGCGGTACGCGCTGCATGCGTATCACGTTCGCTATAGGTAAAGAGGATGCCCTTGTTCGGGATGACGCGCGGGGGGCCCACTTCTTTTAAGTAATAGAATTCGAATTGCGGTCGTAATCGGTCGAATTCGGCTTGTTCTGCGGGCGTTCTCGCTTTCGGGATATACGGACCGGATGATGAGCTTGATGATGACCCTTTCGATTCGCCGGACGATCCCGACGATGGTGTGCTTTTCGGCGCTGACGACCCGCCGCCGCTCGCCATGAGCGATGCTGCAGCAAGAATGATGAGGGCGAAATGGGTGAGATGCTGCATCGGTTCAGCCGCTGATATTGATCTTGCCGGTCTTAACCGCAGCGGCCGTGGGCTTATCCTCGTTCGTCGGCTGATCGGCGGCCTTTGCCCATGCCTCACGGAGCTCTTTCAGGTATCCGACGACCTCGGCGATGGGCGCGCGCTCTTTTTTCACGTTCGCTTCGAGGAGGCGTTTGTTCATATACGTATAGATGGATGCGAGGCGCTGCGCAATGTCACCCGCTTCGTAATTGAGCGAAGCGAGAAGCTCGACGATGATGTCCTGCGCCTTGATGATGTTCGTATGTACTTCTTCCGTCTTGTGCTTCTGACCGAGGACGGCAAGCGCGCTCTCAAGGAATTTTATCGCCCCGTCGTACAGGAGCACGACGAGCTTTCCCTGCGACGATGTGTTGACATCGGTCTTTTTGTAGCTTTCCAGTCCTTTGTTCATCGTATCGCTCCGTATGCTACTCGATGCTTTCAACTTCCATGAATGTGACATCGTTCATCCGCGCTGTCGAGCGGCTGCCGAGTATCCTGTCGCCCTGTACCGAATAGTCGCCGAGATGGATGACGTTCCCGCTCTTCAGCGTAAGCGCCACATCAAGCCCTTGTACACCGGCAAAGCGCTTTACCATGTTCTTGAATGAAGCGTGTGCCATACGATGCCTCCCGGTACCTTAATGCAGGTACACGTATCCATTATCGAGGCGATCCATCGCTTGCTTGACGACTTTTTGCGGCATTTCCGCGTCCGTTCTGATGCGTATTCCCATGGTCAGAACGCGAACCCGATATTGCCTATCGGCATGAACGGCAGACCGCCCTCGCCGGTCACATTGACCACGCCTATCTGCACGCCCCCCAGCCGGCCTGCGACATTGACCACGCCTATCTGAACGCCGATAAGGCTTCCGGAGGCTACATTGACCACGCCTATCTGGGCACCGCGGGCGTTCTTTGATACATTGACGGCCCCTGCCTGGAACAGAGCGCCGCCGTTCCTGCACACATTCACCGTGGCGAATTGCGCGAGTAACCCGGCATCGGTCGCCGCATTGAATATGCCGGCAGCCATCATACCCCAGCCGTATTCCTTGACAACATTGCCGATGCCCGAAGCAGACAGCCCTGCGAGGTCTTCTTCCATAATGCTTACGATACCGCACGCGTTGAGGCCGTACAGGCGATAGGTAAACGTGGTTATCACACCGACGGAGAAGAAGACTATGGTGCCGCGGCGCTCAAAACCGGTAATGCTGATCGGGTGTACGATCGAGAAATTGACCGGCCATACCGCGTATCCCGGATGGGCGACGAGCGGCCTTACGGACGCCGATATTGCTGTCGAGGCGGCCTTCTCCGATGCAAGCGGCCGTGTTGACGATGCTATCGCGTTGGAGACTATGGCGCCCACATCGGGTAAGGCGATATCGATGCGTATGCCGCTCTCGGTCGTCTTGGATCTCCCCTCGCCGAGGGCGGCGACTATTTCGCGTACCGCATCATCGGCGTCGTCGAGCTTCGACACCTTCGCTTTCGATGTGCTTATGACGGCGGCGCTATCCACATCGACGATGTTCACCGCGATGAAAAAGCTTTCGCCGAGCTTCGAAATGCTCCCGAAAACCATGGCGCGTACGGAGAGCTTTTTACCTATCTTGACCGCGGAGGAACTTTCGGTACAGCCGGTCTGGGAGAATTCCTGTTCCTTCAGGATGGACTCGACATTGCCCCGTTCGATCACGCGATAGCGTTTATTGGCCGCGAATTCGCTCTGCAGAAGGCCCGTGACCGCTTTTGCGTCAGCGGGCGATACGCCGTTCGCGGCGAGCTCGAGCACCGCTATCGGCAGCACTTGTCCGAACGAGAGCGCGGTAAGTACGGTGAAAATGATGAAAGCAGCGCACGATCGCTTCATACTATTCCTCGGAACGACTTTTGCGGACGACGGCATTGTACAGCAAAACAAAGTGAAGTCAACAGAATATCGATCGCCATGTTGAAACAAGGAACAGCATGATCCCACAGTGTGTTCTACGCCTTTCCCGAAGAGATACATCGGCGTACCGGGCGGCTGCCGCCGGCAGTTATTGTCGAGCGTGAGCGTATCGTATCCTCTCCATGGATCGTACGCATGGAATATCGCATTCCGTGCACGAAAGAATATAGTGTTCCTGATGTACACGGTATCGATCGGTGCACGCAAAAATATCATCAACGCAAATACGGTATCAGGGATGATTATTGGTCACTGCCTGGAGCAGGGTGAGTATCTGGCACACATCATCGAAAAAGGAATAGTAATTCAGCTTTGCGGGGTCTATGGTCTGTGCGCCGGTCACCTGATTCACGATAAGTCCGATATCAGCGTTCGCCTGGTAGTCCATGGCGAATGCGAACGCGTTCGTGGTCGCGTTATCATCACTGACATAAAACCCATACTCCTGCGCGCACGTCGCGATCACTTTTCCCTGCATCGTCTTCCATGTGTATGCGTTCAAATTCACCGAGTTCGGAATGATGAGAAAGCTTCCCATCATATAGTTCGGGTTACTGCCGAGATATCCCGTGATCGTGTTCGTCGCATTATCATCGGCTTTGGAAGCCGGCCAGGTGAAGTAACGACCCGAATACAGACAGCGCGCATCGACAAGCACCGCGAGGGCATGACCTATCCTGCTGTTGATCTCGCCCTTGCGTATCATCCCGCCGAGTCCGGAAAAGCCTGCGCCGCGGTAACCGTTACTGCCATAGTCGGATATTCCGTTGACATTGAATTGAGCGAGAAAATGATGCGTGAGCATCGTGCCGCTTCCGGAACTTCGCCACAGTGCGATACCCTGATATAATGTTCCGGTCGATGGTTCAAAAATGCCGAAATGACCGTTCCCAGTATAGGTGGTCTCGGCTACGCCCGCATCCGCAGCGAGACGGAATTGTGCCAATACACTACCCGTGGGCGTTGATCGAGCAGGATATGCCCATCCCGATCCGAGTTTCAGGTCCACAAGCGGTGCGCGGGAATCCGCGGTCAATATGGTGATGGTCTCAAGATACAGTTTCGTGATCGTGTGCCCTGGATTATTCACGAGCATATCCTGAATGTTCGCGCATACCGCATCGGAGGGCACTGGTCGATTCCAGAACGAATCGCTTGAAAATAAACGCTGCGGCGGTGTCCCCGTTGACGTGATGGGGGCTGTTGGCGTATTCACCGAGCACGAAATCACTGCGGCCGCGAAGGATGTCAAAAGCAGAATGCAATACGGGTCCCATGGTTTCATTGTCTTTACTCCTTATGCACATCAATGTATCCATGACGGGGGTGATCGTCCAGCGCATTTTTATCGATTCGTATGATATTTTTGTTGACAGTATTGATCGTTTTGATAGAATCATTCCATGCACAGCACAGCGGTGATCGATGCGCTCCTCGAGCATGCGCATTTTCGGGCCAACAGTATCGGCGCATTGCGGCTACCGCCGGGTGAACGGCGCGAGCGTCGTACGGACGCGAATCTGATGGTGCTCATCGACAGCGGCTCGGCGTCGATGGACATCCGGACCAGAACGATGCGTGCATCGTCGGACGATCTTGTCACAGTCCCGATGGGATCAAATTATTTTACCGCGAGCAGAAGCGGCTGCAAATTCAGGTATATAGAATTCGATATCTTCATCTCGGACAGCAGATCGCTCGGGTATCAGATAATCTCGCCTCGGGTAATGCCCGGTTTCCTTCGTACGCATGAGGGAAAAACGCTTTCCACAGCGGTCGATCGAGTGCTCGCGTCAGAACCGTTCGCGCGCGCGACGCTCAACGGTGCGCTCGCTGTCGCGGCATCCACGTGCGCAGACGTTCGCCGTGCCTCAAGAAGCGGAGGAGAGGATACCCGCGCCATGCGGCAGTTCGCCCCCGTGCTTGACATCGTACGACGACGCTACCATGAACGCCTGACCGTTCGCGATCTTGCTGCGGCAGCCGGGCTCACGGAAAGCCACTTCTGCAATTCTTTCAAACGGACGTTCGGCGTCTCGCCGCTGCAGTATCTCATGCGCATCAAGCTGTATTCGGCGCAGCAGATGCTGCGCGAGGGTTCTTATTCTGTCGTAGAGATCGCACGCCGGCTCGGGTTTTCTGATCAGGCCACGTTTTCCCGCGCATTCAAGCGATACTTTCGAGTGCCGCCCTCAAAAATACTTCCGAAAATGTGGAAATAGCTGTTGCCCATGTTCCCGCTCGACACGTGGCCGCACGATAGTATCCGCCGGATGCGAGATGCCGTCGGACACGACGGGCGCATCGATGCGCATGCCGGGGGTGGGCGGAGAGACGTGGTTGGAATCCGTTCGCACAGGGGACGATGCGGGGGATTGACGCTATCCGGGGGAGGGAATATACTGTCAGGCATGCGTGCGTCTGTGGCGCAGCCTGGCGGCGAAGCCGCTACGGACAGCAGCGGTAAGAAATGAAAAGTCATATCCGTTTTTGCAGCAACCCAATGGAGCGTAAAGGAGAATTCCAATGAGAAGGTATGTTTTACTCTTATCGACGGCTGCGATGGTGCTATCGTTGTCAGCATACAATGACAATACTGCGACTATGGCAAAAGCGGACAAGGCATCCAAGAACATTGTTTTTATTCACGGAATGTTTATGAATCCGAAAAGCTGGGATGGTTGGATAAAATATTACGAGTCAAAGGGATATAAGTGCCATGCTCCGGCATACCCGTTTCACGATGGCAATCCATCAGACCTGCGAAAAATCATTAATCCCGGCCTTGGCACTCTGCGATTTGAGCAAGTAGTCAGTTCATTGGCATTGTACATGGATACACTACCCGAAAAGCCGATACTCATCGGCCATTCTATGGGAGGGCTTGTCGTCCAGAAATTGATCGAAATGGATAAAGGGACTGCGGGAATCTGCATTGACTCTGCACCGCCACAAGGCATTACCAGCTTTTCGTGGAGTTTCCTGAAAGCGAATCTACCGACGATCAATCCATTCGAAGGTGATAAACCATGTCTGCCGGATGTCGCGTGGTTCCAGTATGCTTTCTGCAATACTATGACCATGGCTCAGACGAGTGTCGAGTATGAGAAGTATGTCGTGCCTGAAAGCCGCAACATCCCTCGAAGCAGCACGACGATCGAAGGGAAAATTGATTTCAAGAAACCGCATGCGCCATTGCTGTTTATTTCAGGCGAAAAAGACAACATCATACCAGCAGCATTGAATGTGAAGAACTACAAGGCGTATACCGATAAGGCGAGCAAAATTGACTTCAAGAAGTTCGCAGGCAGAACTCATTACATATGCGGGCAAGAGAATTGGGAAGAGGTTGCGGCATATATCAGCGAATGGATTGATGGCTTGAAGCGATAGTAGATGAAGGATCTCAAGACGATTGCCGTTGACCTGCTGTGAAATATTATTGTGCTGTTTTATAGATCGCTGCACCGATCGTCCCTGTTTTCATTATGTCGAGATTCTGATCGCTCACTGGATTGATCCATATTCCCGCTTGCATTCGTTCAATGCTACGGTTGGAATTGACAGGGATTCGGCGGGTGGGATACTGAGAGGTAAGCGAGGCGGCGATAGTGGCGAATGAAAACTCCTTTCCTTTTTTTAGATCAGATCTTCGGCAGAATACATGTACCCGTCGGCAATGCGTGCGCGAACGAAACACTATCCCTGACACGCTCCGGGAATGACATACCGCCCCGCGCGCAGTCCTCGTATTGATGGAAATCGGAACCCGATATCCGTACGAGTGAATGCTCGGCCGCGTATCGAGCCGCTTCTTCATTGAAAGAATTCTGGCGCGGATTCCCGTTGAACGCTTCCATGCCGTCAAGCAGCGACGGATCGGCCCTCGTGATGCCTGCGCGGAACGGATGCGCCTGAAATATCCGCATCGTCGTACCCCGGGAAAAGGTGTAGAACGATGAGAGCGTCATCTCATTGAGACGCGGATACGCGTAGAGATGCTCCTCGGTCACTCCGTAGACGAGATAATCGTTCGGGTCGCTGTCAAAGCGGAGCTCAAGCCCGAGCATGATATCCATATCGTGCTTTGCGCCTTCCTCGCGGGCACGGCGATACCCCTTAAGATAATTATCGATCTTTGTGCGCTGCGACAGGCCGTTGAGCGGGTTCATGAAAAATCCGTTGAAGTAATGATCGGTGATGACGATGCCGTGATATCCCGCATGATGATACTGTGACACCATATCGTGTGCGCGGACCTTTCCGCAGGGGCTTGTCTCCGCCGTGTGAGCGTGGGTTTCGTAGATGAACATGGGCGCGTACAGTATATGAAAACGGCGGTAATTATCAAACAGCGGAACGGTGCGGGTCCGCATGCGTATACAAGCGCCTTGACGATGCATGATGGCGGGACTATACTGTCGTGTATGACAGCATCTCGATACAGCCAATGCCCGGAAACTGAGCGGTAAGGGAACACACGAATGGCGACATATACCGTTGCAGCGCTGTTCCCGCACTTCGATCTCAGACGCGGGTTGGCGCATGAAATGGCGTTCGATATGGTGCACGGCATACGCGAGGAGATGCGCCGTCTCGATCTCGATGTCCACTTCTACGACAAACATGATGACAGCGCGCACTTCTGGCGGAAGGGGTATCGATCATACGCCGGTGTCATCGGTTTTCTTGCATGGGGCGACCCGGCGGTGACCGATCGATGGAAGGCGCTTGCGCGGAAGATCCCGGCCGTGTCGCTGTTCCACCGTGTTCCCCCCGCCGGCAATGCGGTTGTCAATGATGATGCGAAGGGCGTGGCCATGGCTGTTGAGCATCTTGTCAGAGAAGGCGCGCGATCGATAGGATTTTTTTCATTGCGTGATGATGTGCACACCCGCAGGCGTTTTGCCGCATTCCGCGCCGCACTTTCATCCCGCGGCCTTACGCTTCGCGCCGATCGTCTCTGCGGGGTCACCGTCGGCGGCCGTGCCGATGCCATTGCGTCCGCGGCGGCGAACATCCCGCGATACAGTACGGCCGAACGCGCGTTCATCCGTACGACCGCCCATGAGTACCTCGCATCGCGGCCGCTGGAGGCAGTGCTATGCGAGAACGATTATCTCGCGTACCATCTGATCGCGGAGGCGAACGCGTGCGGGCTTTCCGTTCCCGAGGATATAGCCGTTATCGGCTTTGATAATTTCCGGATGATAGAATGCATACCGGCGCTGTCGAAAAAGTATCGTCCGCTCCTTACCTCCGTCGATCTGGATTGTTTTGCGGTGGCACGGGAAGGGGTACGCCTGCTCTACGGCATGCTTACCGCGCAGCTGCCGCTGCGGGGGAACACTGTCGTCATCGATCCCACGCTTGTCGTCCGTGCGTCGTCATGCCGACGCTCCCCTGCGGGGAACGGTCCCGAACAGGATACGTTCAAGGCACGCGTACGGGTGTTCGTCAAGAACCACTATAACGATCCGTCGCGGCTGAAGAGCATCGCTGAGGATTTCGATATGACCTATCGATCGTTCCTGCAGCGGTTCAAGCGCGAATTCAGCGTAACGTTCACCGATCTCGTTTCGTCGCATCGTCTTGAGCGTGCGGCGCATCTGCTCGAAGTCACCGGCAGGCCGATCACCCGCATCCTCATCGAGACCGGGTACGGATCGTA
>ERZ1292625.3104-Hain-H41-01um-R1-3104-length-14023-cov-4_pt1 | contig 10063 bp, 25 predicted proteins | sample MGYA00564400_ERZ1292625 | MGnify/ENA primary metagenome ERZ1292625 (study PRJEB36523, sample SAMEA6512639) | groundwater metagenome | collected 2019-01-08 | study: AquaDiva: Metagenomics assemblies of 32 groundwater samples
ACAGTTCCTACAGGAATTACAAGGGTAAGATTAACAGCAGGATGCGCCTGGACATCGGCAGCTACAGGCACTCGTTTTTGCAGAACTCTTAAAAATGGAACAACCTTTACTGGTTCTGCAGGACTTTCTTTAGTAAATGCAGCAATTAGTTCTTCTGGTACAGGAACTATTACTACTGCTATAGTTACAGTAGTAGCAACTGATTATTTTGAAATTCAAGTAACACAAGATTCTGGCGCAGCTCTTGATTTTGGAACTGCTCTTGAAAGAATATGGTTTGCAATGGAGATAATAGAATGAATGGAAAATTTTCTGTTAGCCTTATCAGAAAAGGTAATAAAAGTTATGAATGAAACAATGATATTAGAACTAATCAGACAGATGACTGATAGAATTAGCAGACTTGAATCTCAACAGTTCTATCTGCTTGCAACTTCAGTTTTCACACTTATAGGAATTATCGTCAATTTATATTTGACAGCCATAAAAAGAAAACTTAAAAGGGGTGAAAACAATGATTAGAAAACGGAGAGGATTAGGATATTGGACTGATTACTCAAAGTATATTCCTGAAGGATATTATATTCCTGAGGGAGCGGGAAGGGTAGAATGGCCTACCTGCCCAGTAACAAACAAGCCTGCAATGGTTCACACGATGCCCTGGGGAGATAATGTAGCTATATGTCCAAAACCAGCCGCTCCTGAGGTTGTGTATCTTGCTCCTCCTTCAAGCGGTGGCGGGCCGTATCCTCTGAAAGTTACATTTAAATATCCATATCAGGAATGGCCTCCCATTTCTCTTATAGCTCCTACACTACCTGGATTCGTTCCTGAAGGTGCTTATCAAGCAGGTTATCCTATAGGAATTACAGCTCCTCCTTTTGCTTCTGGTATGTTTCCTTCTGGAGGTGGTATTGAAAGCATAACAGGAATATTCAGTAAAATTCCCATCTGGGGATGGATAGCAATAGGAATAGCAGCATTAATGTATTTTAAAAATAGATAGGAGATGTTATGGAGACAGTTAATTTAGGTGCAGGACAATGGAGATTGTGGATTCTTGCCCGATTATTTAATGGGTTTGTAAAACTTATAATTGAGGGAGGCACTGATAAAAATGGTAGTTATCAGTTGCCCATGGAAGGATTCAGACAGGTAGATTATCCAGATGAATACGGCCCGTATGAAATCTTTGTAAATGCCTCTGCTAATTGGAGTTTTAGAATGGAAGACCAAACCGCTTCGGGTAGTTATTACAGAATGACAGCACTAACCGAAATATCAAGATTGACTGATTCAGCTAATACCATAAAAGAAATTAAAATACTCTCTAATTCGGCATGGTCTACGGACTGGAGAGGAGTATATGTTCACGCTGTCAGAGAACTTACATCTTCAACTGCTACAGGAGATTCTACAATAACTACAGGAGGCGGGACGGTAGGGAGCTGGATGTGTTTATCAATAGTTAATACCGAAGGGGCTTTGCTTAGATATATTATATTTGCTGATTCGGATGGGGTGGTTAGAAAACATCCTATTAGTGATATAGTTTATTTAGAATTAACAGAGAGATTCCCTGACAAGGCTACCTGTATTAATACAGACCAAGCATCATTAGACGCTTACCCTACAAGCTATGAAATTACACTTGACAGCCTTAATCAATTTCCTTTTGTAGCAGTAGCAGGAGTGGGAGGAACTGAAATTTATGTAGGTCCCGAAAGAATACCATTTCCTAAGAGTTTACTGCCCTCGATGGTGCCTTCTCCTGTGTATCCTACCCCAGCAGGACAACCGGGTATTCCTTCTACATCTGCTTATGGATGGCAGAAACAACCTCCAATGCCTGAACTAAGTATTTCAGATAAGATTCAGTCATGGATTAAAGGTAACTTACTTTTACTTGGAGGAATAGCAGCGGGATATTGGTTCTTTGTGATTAAAAAAGGAAAGTTAAAATGATAGGGCAAGAAATAACTCCAGAACAACTTAGAATACTCGATGAGTATTATTTTAGATATGGAGAGCAAGGTAAAGTAGAAGATTACATAAGAGATATTAGTAAAATTACCAGTTTCAAATCTGAAAGTAACGCTATAGGAAATATTAAAAACTGGCCTCTTGAAAATTGGGTTTTACTCGGGTTAGGAATTGCATTAAGTATTGTTTTAATTTCTGTTATAAAGAAGGGAGGAGGTTAAAGTGAGATTAGGACAAGCAGAAATATTACCTTCAGACTGGGAAATATCAGGCGGAGGGATACCAGAACCTACAACAGGAGGCATATCTGAATCATGGAAAATAGGTTTAGACCTCTTTGGAAAAGCCCTCGATATGTATAAAGATGTGGAAATTGCAAAGGCTACAGGAAATTGGAAAAAAGCCGAACAGCTAAATACTCAGGCTTCAGCTTATGCAAGAGCGAGTAGAGAAGTTCAAAAAACATCTCCAATAACCAAAGGAGAAATGATAACAGGGATTCCTAATACTATACTCCTTATGATGGTAGCAGGCATAATATTGTTTGCTTTTTATGGAGGTAGAGGAAATTAATGGAAAGTATGGAATTGCTTGATTGCTCTATATGTAGCAGGCAGTCAATAGGTTGTAATGACTGCTCTACTCCTCATCAGTTAGGTATAGTGCCTGCAATTATAGGAGCAGTAGCAAGTATAGGTTCTACAATCTATCAGGTGCAGGCTCAAAAGAAAGCCTCTGAACAGGCAAGAAAACAGGCAGAAGAAGATTTAAGGGCTTTACAGGAGGCTGAAAAGCAAAAAATAGAAATGCAGATAAAAGCTCAACAGCAACTTGCTCTTATAGAAGCAAGAAAACCAAAAGGGCTTAAAGCATTAGGAATTAATCCAGAAGACTTATTAATTATTGCTATCACTCTCGGCGGATTCTTAGTAGTAATGACTATGTTTAGGAGGTAAAAATGGGAATTGTTTATATTCCGAAAGGAATGTCAAAAGAAATATATTTACCTATCTCGGTTTCAGATACAGGGTTAGGAAAGTTTAAACTTAGCCCGAAAGGATTATTTAAGCTCGGATTAAAACTTGACCCTCTTAGAAAATATACTGAAGGGATGATAAGAGCTATGCCAGGAGAGCCTATAGTATTTGATACACTAAAAGAGGCAAGACAGGAAGTAAGAGAAGAAGAGAGGCAGGAAGAGGAGGCAAGACAACCTGAGCCTACTCCTGCCATATCACCTACAGCAGAATTATTTGATACTTTCAGTCAGACTCCAGAGGAGTTTTTTGAATCGGACATTATGGGATTAAGTTCTCTTAAGCCTTATTTACCAATGATTTTAATGGGCTTTGTAGGATTGATTGTAATGTCTATTGTAATGAAACCTAAGACTCCTCAATCTCCTGCATATACAAGGAAGAAGAAATAAATGCCTGAAAGATTAAGTATTCCTATTCCAAAATATATGGTTTATGACCCCAGGGGTCAAGGTAGTTTGATATTACCCCCAGAGGAAGTAACAAGCTCTCCTGAATATCAAGAATATGTTGCAAAGATACATAAAAAGTATGGAGACATACCTACTCCTATACCTACTCCTATGTTTGATTTATCTATGTTACAAGAAACTCCAGAGGAGTTTCTTGAATCAGGAACCTTGGGAATTAGTTCACTCAAACAGTATCTTCCTTTTATTTTAATCGGGCTTGCAGGACTTATACTATTTTCATTGTTGGGAAAAAAAAGTAAATGAAAACAATTAAATTAAAAGAAATATCGCCAGGAATCTTTGGAGAAAATGGAGAGAATAATGGAAAAGAAATTATTCCTAACAAACTTATTTCTGTTCCTGTTAGTTTTTCTCATATTTCCTACTTGGTTATCGGACTTCTCATTGGATATTACTTTGGCAAAAAGAATATTGGAAAGGAGCTATTGGAAAACTATGGGATACTCTGATACGGCAAGAAATATTGCCTCTAAATATAGAGTTGACCCTGATTTAGTTGACGCTGTAATTCAAGTTGAATCTTCATATAATCCGAGTGCTATCAGGCGTGAAAGTTCTGGTTTAACTTCATACGGATTAATGCAAGTTACACTTCCTGCAGCTCGTGAGGTCTTAGGTAATTTATCTGCAAATGATTTATTAATTCCTGAAACTAATATAGTTGCTGGGACTCTATACTTAAAAACTCAATTAAACAGATATGGTAACGCTGCTGATGCCCTTGCTCATTATAATTCAGGGACTGTAAGAAAAAACTCACAAGGACAGTATATCAATAGTCAAGGCTCGACAAATGTAAATAATTATGTAGATAAAGTTCTTTCTATTTATACAAGCGGTTCTATACCCCTTTCTTTCGGTTCTATTTTTAATGTTTCCGAGCTCGGTATTGATACAGAAAATCTTTTCAAAGCTCCTTATATATTTTATGTAGGTGCAGGCTTTTTATTCTTAATTATACTTTTAATGAAAAAAATATATGGCTAAACCTAAAAAACATAGAACAGATTGGACTGTCCCTGAGAAGTGGTCGTGGGTTGACCCTATAGCTCCTGTAGTAGATACGGTGGAGTCAGTAGGAAAATCTATCGGGATGCCTAAAAGTTTTTTATTTAATCTTTTAGTAATTGCAGGACTTGTTATTTTATGGTTTTCAATTAAAGGAGAGAAAAGAATCTTTGAAAGACCTCTTTAAAAACAAGACTTTTACGGGAGCTTTTGTTTTAGGTTGGACAAGTTTCGGATTAGCTGGTTATTCGTTATATAAGAAAAAAACAGGATATTTTTTAGGATTTTTAGCTTTATTTCTTGTAACATGGGTGATTGAGTTATCTGAAATGAAAAGAGGTAAAAAATGAGAAAGAGTTCATGGATTCTGTATCTGCGGGATCTCAATAAAGAGTCCCAGAAAGGTGTAATTGCATATATAAGCGAGTATAAACCAGAGCTTCTAAGAAATATTGAAGAAGGAGATGATATAGAGATTGGCGAAATATATATCGCAAAGTACTTTAAGCCAGTCTAAAACAAAGGAGGTGAAAAAATGAGGATAAAAATATTGTTTCTATCAATAGCAATAGCCGTTCTATGTAGTTTTACGCCTGCTTTTGCTCAAGAGAACTTCAAATTTGAAGGTATAAATCTTCAAGGTGATACTCTCTACTTACCGAACTCTGGAAGTTTTGCAATAGGAGCTGGCACAACAATAGCTACTATATATGATATGGCAGAACTTCGGGGAATGTATGTATCTCCTCTAAAAGACGGAGTAGGAGATAAAATCGGTTTAGGTGTCGGAGTAAGTATCAATAAGTTAATTGAGAAAGCAGGAGGGACATGGTTATTGAAAGGATTAGCAACATCGGTAGGTTTAGCTGGATTGATTGATATGAAAGATAAGCCTAAGATTGAGCCTGCCCTTTATGTAACCATCGTTAAAGTAACATTCTAAGGAGGTAAAAATGAAGTGGGGATTACTTTTTAAGATTTTGATACCTGTAATAGTGCCTATACTCGTAGGATTTTGGAAGATATTTCTTTCTAAGTTACCGCCATGGGCATATCCACTGCTTGCAGCTTTCTTAGGAGGATTTATCACGATTCTACAAGCCTTTATCTCAGAGATTTCACCTGGGACAGAGGAAATTGTAATAGGAAGTCTTTTAGGCCTTGCGGGTAGTGGGTTGTATGACATTAAGAAAAAAACAATAGGGTAGATTTAATGGTAGGAGAGAGGTTAAATAAATGCCTCTCTCCTTAGAGGATATATGAAAAAACTTATTAAAATATTTTTAGTCTTACTTTTAATATATGGATGTAGGCATGTTAAACCAGATGACGGCATCGGTTCTAATCCTCCAGTGTTTCTAAAGGGAATAAGCTATGACTATTGTGCTTTAAATCCATCGAAAGATTATAAGCCTTTTATAGATATGCTAAATTCTTACAATATCAATATGCTCAGGACTTTTGCTTACTGCGGATGGAGTGAGCAATTTTACCCCTGGACAGGATATATGGGAGATTTAAAACCTGAATATACAAATAGACTTAAAGAATTTGTATCTTATGCTAACTCCAAAAAAATATGGGTAATACTATCACTTTTTCAGGATAATGCTGGAGGAGGGACAGAAAATATTACTTCCAGAGATAAAGGAGAGCTTGCTACTTACATCCTGAAAATAGTAGAAGTAATTAAAGATAAAGGAGTGATATTCGAGGCTATTAATGAGAACCCCGATTCAGACTTTCAATCATGGGTATTATCAGAATTAAATAAATATGGAGTTAGAAAATCTACTTATGAAGTATCTTTAGGTGCTGATTATGACACTCATCACACAAACGATAAAAACTGGACAGGACAAGCGGGCTGGTCTAAATACATTCATTCTACCGATACTCCTAAGCTCATATATTTATCGGATGATGATTTAATTCGTATCTCAGAGCAGGCTAAAGAAAAAGGGGGACATATTGAATTTTTAGTTTTTTGGGGAAGGAATAGTCAAGAACTTAAAACTCCTCAAGATATAACAAACGAATATGGCAAGGTTCTTGAAAAGCTGAAAGGTATGTAATGTTAGAATGGTTTGGAATAGGAATAATAACAATATTCATTATATTAATTGTTATAAGTTTTATAAATATTTTTAGCAAGGATTTAAATGGAAAATAGAGTTAAATTCTTTCAAGATATATCGTTAATGATTACTCAGCTTTCAAATGAAGGAATTGAATTTATGCCTACCTGTTTTTATAGGTCTCAAACAGAACAAAAGGAAATGGTCAAAAAGGGAGTATCGAAAACCTTAAACTCAAAGCATACTAAATGGTTAGCTATAGATTTTGTATTAATAAAAGACAATAAACTTGCATGGAAAAGGTGCAAAGAATATGAGAGAGCAGGTGAAATATGGGAGGGACTCGGTAATATATGGGGAGGCAATTGGCAATCTCTAAATGATATTTACCACTTTGAACGATGAACATTAAAATAAAATTAATAGAAAAAGATACAGAAATGGAAATAGATAATATTGAATTGTTATCAGATGTTAAGGATGATATTAAAAATCTTATCCGAGATAAATATCCAAAGTTTAGGGCTATTATAAAATTATACGGAGAGATAATCCCCTTGAGGAGGTGATTGACTATGGCACTTTTAGGCGCATTGATAGATGTTAGAACGATTGCTTCGTTAGCTGCTGAAGGAACATCGTCCTTTGCTCATGGACTTCCTGCATCTCCTGACTTTGTAATTGTTCAACCTTCAGCTACAAGGTCTTCAAATGTTTCAGCATGGAATATCTGTAACTTGTTTGATGCTACTAATGTTACTATCCAGAATGGAGGGGAGGGAGCATCTCCTGCTCTTAGGGTAACATCAATAGTAGCACACTCTATTATCAGATAGAAAAAGTTAGATAATAGAATCTCAAAAGGGGGAATCTCAATGAAAAGGGATTCCCCCTTATTTTTTCTTATGTTCTTTTTTAAGGTAAGTAAAAAGTTTTTTATTTGCCCTTTTTAAAATACTTTCTTTTATGCTATTATATTTATTGAAGCAGAAAGATTTATTTGCCGGACAGAGACAACCTTTTGTATCATACAGACAAAAAGGAGAATCTCCAATTCCTATTCTCAAATACGATTGTGTTACTACACAATATAATCCTTTTTCCCTTTCTTCTATAATATCAAAAGAATCTTTATCAAAAGGAGTTTTTATACCCATCATGTCATTACTCATTTTTTCTCTCCTATCTTCCTTAACACAAATTCAATATCCATTACCACATTAAAGTAATGTTTTCTTGCAAACTCCCTTGCCTCATCTCCTCGATTAACCCATTCTGGATTGAAATAATACCTAAGAGATTCCATACTGAAATTGCAATTATCTATACTGTCATAATGTTCTATTGATATACTTTTCATCCATTCCCTATTAAAGTAATTAAAAGTGTTTTCTGTAATCATTCTTACATGGGTAGGATCTTGAAAAGCCCTTATAGATGCACAATACGGAGCTACGATAGTTACAGTGCATTGAGGCATGAGGATTCTGTAACATTCTTTCATAAAACCGATTAAATCTTTTGTATGCTCTACATAATGAGAACAGAATATCTCAAATACAGAGTTCTCCACAACAAACGGCCATGGGAATACTTCTAAATCGTATACTATATCTACTCCCTCCAGTCTTGCCTTGTCTACTCCTAAAAACCCTTCTCTCTTGCTGCTACCACAACCCAAGTCTAATCTAATCAGTTCTTCGGCAGGTTTAAACTTACTAAAATCTTCCTCTTCTGAAACATGTTTAGGAGGTACCTCTTTATAATCAGTAGATATAGCATTTGTAGATGTAATATCATTTGAATTCGTAAATACGTTTGTTTTCTCTTCCATTACATTTCCTCCTTTTTATTATTTGTAATTTTACTTGATTTAGGCATTTAGGGATAAGTTATGTATAACCAGATATTACATAAGAAATCCAATCTACGTGTTTAAACGCTTCTAAATCTTTCATTAATATACCTCCCCCGTTTTTACATTTAAATGACTAACCCTTACTCCTGTATGAACACCTATTTTAAACCCTAATTGCTTAGCCTTATCACAGAAGTAAACATCCTCCGTAAAGGCTACAAGGCTTTTAAATTTACTTTTATCCATATTATTGACATCATCTATCTTTGTAAAAGCCGTAGCAAACCACGGATAAGTAATTTTCTCAAATATCTCGGTCTTAAATATAGTGAAATCATTACCGCAAATATCTACAGGCACTACTTCACCCGGCTGATAATGTTTATAAGGTTCTAAATATCCTTCAACTTCTTTTCGCCAGATTATAGGCACGGGTATTTCTTTTTGCTTAATAAAATACAAACCTGCAATTACATCAAACTCCCCTTTCATCATCTCTTGATGTAATTTTATCACCCCATACCACGGCGGTAACATATCATCTCCTACAAAAAGAAGGTATTCAGGGCGTGGCCTCATTTTTAAAAGATGTTCTACAATATAATTTCTTGCAATTCCTACCTCTTGTTTTGTTACCACTATTGAATGAGCATTGCAGTTTACAGGCATTTGTAACCTTGTGAAGGATACTGCCCATTCTATTGGAACCATTCCAAAAGTAGGAATAGCTACCAATAAAGATAATCTTTTTTGATTACCTTGATAAAATGCCGTTTCTTCGTTTGGATTAAATCTCATCACTATTTCCTTTCAAACAATTAATATGAATACAATAAGCATTCGGTCTATCGCTCAACCATATCCTTTGACAGTCAAAATTCCCGTTTACCTGTTTACAAACTAAACATAAAAAAGGAAGTCTGGTAATATCAGTAACTTTTATAACTTCTATTTTAGTATTCATTTTTTTCTTATCCTTTTTTTGATTAGATTTCATTGCTATTTCCTTTTGTTAATAGTGTTATGTATTCTGAATTTATCCGTCAAGTGAAATTTATGTTTTATTGGTCAGATAAAATTTCTTTATATCTTTCTTGATACTCTCCAAAACCCAACTCGGTTAGTTTCTTAAATACGGGCATAATTTCTTTTCCATACCTTTTTAAAATGGAATCCCAGCAAAGCCTATGAATAAGTATTTGCCCAATATATGACCATTCAGTAGGGGTAAAAGTCTGTAGTGGTTGCTTGCGGATAACCTCTAAAAAAAAGGCGTGGTGAAGATAATGCTTCACACCGTCAATGTTCGCATGGTTAAGGATCGCATAGTTAAGGCTCGCATGGTTAAGGCTCGCATAGTTAAGGCTCGCATAGTTAAGGCTCGCATGGTTAAGGCTCGCACCGTCAAGGCTCGCATGGTTAAGGCTCGCATAGTTAAGGTTCGCATGGTTAAGGTTCGCACCGTCAAGTCTCTTATGGTTTTTTTCAACCGATTCCCTGAGTGATTTATACTTTCCTGCAGATATAATCACTACATTCGTAAATCTATTCTTGATTTTCGGATTCATTTTCCCCTTCCCCTCTTTCCTTTCTTAAAATTTCTGTTGCACAAAGGTTACATAAAAA
>ERZ1292625.4693-Hain-H41-01um-R1-4693-length-10059-cov-11_pt1 | contig 10059 bp, 11 predicted proteins | sample MGYA00564400_ERZ1292625 | MGnify/ENA primary metagenome ERZ1292625 (study PRJEB36523, sample SAMEA6512639) | groundwater metagenome | collected 2019-01-08 | study: AquaDiva: Metagenomics assemblies of 32 groundwater samples
TGCTCATGCTTTTGACGGATTCCGATGTTTTGATGATGCGGTTGCGAGATATTGATGCTCCTCTTGCCGTACGACTAAACAGGCTTTTAGAAAGTCCGATTAAGGATGATTATAAATGATGATTATTAGTTTTTCAGTGAGAGAAAGTGACGGTGAAGTTCGGTGGAACCAGCCAGCTCGGGGTGGAAAGCCGTGATAAATACATTGCCTTCACGAGCCGCAACGATCGAGCCGTCCTGTAGTTGTGCGAGTACCTCCACTTTCCCCCCCGGTTTCAGAAACAGGGGAGCGCGAATGAATGCGACTCGTACGTTTTTTTTCGTTATTTTCGGCATCGACAAGAGGATTTCGAAGCTGTCGAGCTGGCGTCCGAATGCGTTGCGCCGTGCTGTTATATCCATCGCACCTATTTTTATCTGATTTTTCGTGCCGTTTTCCACATGCTTTGCAAGAAGTATCGCGCCGGCGCACGATCCCCATACCGGCATTCCTTTTTTAATTCGAGAGCGAATCGGTGCGAGAAGCTCGAAGCGTTCCAGCAGTTTTCCTATCGTGGTGCTTTCTCCTCCGGGGATTATGAGCCTGTCGATAAGATTAAGATCGCTCGGCAATCGCACCTTAATCGCTGGAACTCCTATTTTTGCAAGAATATCTAAATGCTCTTTAAAATCGCCCTGCAGAGCGAGAACGCCAATCATATTAGATGCCGCGCTTCGAGAGGAGTTCTTTTTCTGTGAGCGTGGAAAGCTCGATGCCACGCATCGGCTCTCCCAAACCTTCGCTTACTTTTGCAACGATGTCAGGATTGTCGAAGTGAGTTGTTGCGGCGACTATCGCCTCGGCCATCTTGCGCGGATTCGAAGATTTGAAAATACCGGAACCGACGAAGATGCCCTCCATGCCTAATTGCATCATGAGTGAAGCATCCGCGGGAGTCGCTATACCACCAGCCGAGAAATTGACGACAGGAAGTTTTCCGCTTGAGGCCACTGTTTTGACAAGCGAAAGCGGTACGCGCATTTCCTGAGCTCGGCGCGCGATCTGCTTTGCGCTCATTTTGGCCAGTTGATCCAGTTCTCTCTGCACGGCTCTTGCTTGACGCACTGCTTCGACGACATTGCCCGTGCCGGCCTCGCCTTTTGTTCGTATCATCGATGCCCCCTCGCTCACGCGTCGCAAGGCCTCGCCAAGATCGCGGCATCCGCAAACAAAAGGAACGGAAAATGAATGTTTATCTATATGATGTTCTTCATCGGCTGGCGTCAAGACCTCACTCTCGTCAATATAATCTACGCCTATTGCTTGCAGTATTTGAGCTTCTACAAAATGCCCGATACGCACTTTTGCCATCACGGGAATTGTAACGGCCTTCATTATTCCGCGTATAAGTTCGGGATCGCTCATTCGCGCGACACCCCCGTCTTTCCTGATGTCGGCGGGTACGCGCTCAAGTGCCATTACCGCAACTGCCCCTGCAGATTCTGCAATCTTTGCGTGCTCGGCAGTAACGACGTCCATAATGACCCCGCCCTTCAACATTTGCGCAAGTCCCGATTTGAGCGCAAACGTGTCATTGCTTTTTGATGCTTTCTGTTCCATACGATTCCGCACTATACCCCAGCTTTGAATCGCAGTAAATATTGCCGTTGTTCCCAGATGTTCAATCATTTGGATTGCAAGCGGTGCTATTGGTATTACAATGCACCCTATGAAAAGATATTTGCATTTTGCATATTTTATTATTCCTATCCTTGTGTTATTTGCAGTGCTTTTCTTTATGCCTGTATTCGTAGACGCTCAAGGTAAATCTCTTCCGCCCTGTAAAGAGGGCGCAGATAAGAAATCTGGTAAAAAACCACCGCCAAAGTCAAAATCAGCATCAAAAATACCAATAATCAGAACAGATCCTAATAACGCATCATGTGAACCGAAAAAAGACAAGGAGTTTTACGACAGCAGTAAACCGTTCGGATACAAGTGTATTATGGATGGCAAACCAATTGAAAATATCTACAAGAAAGATTGTACTTATAAAAAAGATAAGATAGAAGTCAAGGCTCATTGTGTTTCGGCAGGTAATTGCAAGGGCACTCCTAATAAAGGGGAGAAACCTCCGGGCTCAAAAGACTCAAAAGACGAAAAACCGGTTGATTTAAAATTAAAAAACCCAAAGAAGGATCCGAAAATCGATCACTATGGGAAGAAGTATGAGGAAGAGGTTAAAGCGAAAAACGAAGAAGACTCAAAGATTAACAAGGATCTTAAAAAAATAACAGATGCAAGGGCAGCGGAAACAGCGAAACAGGAAAAAGCCCAGGATATTGCTGATAAAGCATTGGCCAAGCAAAACTTTAAACCAGTACTAACTCCACGTACACCCAGAGAAGCAAGTATTGATCGTGAGCGTGGGCTTGAGCGTGAACTTGATAAAGCACGTAGGGATCTACATCAGCGTGAGATTAAGCTTGATTCGAATCCTACGTATCCGAATAAGCTTGCGGTCGCTGTTGCGCGTGAGAACAAGAGCTATCTTGACTCACAGTTGAATGCCGCCCAGAAGGCTACATACGCCCTGCGTCCGAGTACCTTTCCTCCTCCTACACCATCCGCGTATTCGCCACCTACCACAATCATGGAGAAGTTGAGACATTTTCGGCAATGTTTTTTTACGGAGGATGCGCTCAAGGCAGCCTACCATTGTAATTGAGTAATCGTGGCTATCTTGAGAGTAACGGTCAAAACCCGAGGGTGAACGTCATCGGTTTTGCTTTTTCTGTGAGCCATTCTGAGGTGTTCAATTTTATGTCTTTTATAATACCTAGATCGCGATATTTGAGCACGCTATTTTTGATGGCGTAGTCGAAGATGCGTTTTGTAAGCTCCACGTCTTTTTGGCAATATTGTTTTACTTTTTCGATTTCGCCAAGTTTCCACCATTTCAAAGATTGGAGTCCGTCTGCGCTTTTACCCTCTCCGACAGTCGCTTCGGCAATTGTATCGAGCTTTATGCGCCTTCCCAGACTTTTCTGTATCTCTTGCATCAAGTCTAGACTTTTGATGCGAGTCAGATCGCCCGGATAGTATTTGTTTAAAAGCGGGATATCAAAATGATCGGAATTGTATCCCACTATCACATCCGTACGTTCCAAGATTTTCCAAAGTTGCGGAAGTTCGTTTTCTGCATAACAGGAGTAGAGATTTGTCTCGGAATCATGAATACATACAACAGCGATGGTCAGATCTGCCGGGTCATTGGAGCCAACGTCGCTCATCCAATTCGCGGTCTCGATATCAAAGACGACAATATGCATCTTGGGGAGTATACCATTCGACACCGTCTAAGAAGAAAATATTTTCTTTAGAGTACCAACTTCAATATGTGGTCCTTCGACTTTTTCCAACGGTCGTCCAAGATTATCAAGTGAATGCTCCAAGCGAACGCATGTCCAAATTACTGCCGACTCTGAAGATTTCATATACAGAAGTTTTATTAGTGGTCTCCATCGCTCCAGAAATGCGATTCTCTCCTCGGAGGGGCGGAGCGTTTCGGCTTCAATACCTGTATGGGCACTACCCCAAACAGTAGCAAGATGTATCGGTCTGCCAATTTTCTCAGAATAAAGATGTGCCAGCCACTCGTTTTTTTCCGCGGCGATTACGTTGCGAATTTTTAAAAGCAACAGTGCCCAGATTGTAGGGATTTCATTCGTTGTTTTCATAAGTGCCGCAGTTATATCTGATGTAGTGCCACCAGCAACTTGCCCTACTAGTGCTCCGACATTTGAAATCATACCGCCAGAGAGATAGGATACTAATGCGGTCGAGCTTAGCGTAGCCGGAGATTTTTCTGCTATCGTAATTCCAGCCAACACAATTACCGACTCTGCTAACGCCGATCCTACGGCAAGTTTTATGTTGTGGAATTTTCCGGGCCCTACGTCAACAACATATGTAGGCTTTTCAATATTATTAATAATCAATTTAGCTTGATGCATATGCGTCGCATGTGCAGGTCTGTGTTCATATTCGATAATCGATTCTTCATTGAACACACCTTCGATTGTGATTATATCGGGCGTAATGCCGTCAGAGGCATGTAGCGTACGATGAACATTATAAAGAATCGTGCATTTTCCTCCCCATCCTGGTACATTTTCTATTGATGCGTTGTTGTTTTTGTTATGACTCCATCCGTCACTGAGGTGGGCGTTAAATGCAGTAATGTTATTGGCATGATAGGCAAGTCCAACAATATCTTTCAAATCATCGAGATGTTCCTTTTTGAGCCATGACCAGTCGAAAGTTTTTTCCTTTTGGTCTTGTGTATCTATATGATTATCAGGTCTTCCTCGGCCAATCAATGGACTGCCAGCAACCATCACTCCCGCCGTTAAGCCGCCCCTTATAATTGCCCTCCTTGAAAATTCAATACCTCTAGGTGGCGGTGCATCTTTGTTGTCCATACATCAGCCAAGTGAACTGAAAAGATGCTCGGCGATTCGATCGGCGGGGAGCGTGATTTCTGCGCCGGTGGCGAGATTTTTCAGAGCGTATCGGCCGCTCTCGCGTTCTTTTGTTCCGACAGCGATCATAAACGGAATTTTCATCTTATCTCCCTGGCGGATCTGATCTCCCACACGCTTCCCGGAAAAGTTCACGGCGACAGTTACGTCTTCGCGACGCAGGTCTTGCGCGAGCTTGATTGCGTGCGGTGTCGCATCTTTATCAACGATCGCGATCATGATCTCCGTTGCCGGAGCGTAAGCGGGTAGGAGATTGTGCGTTTCGAGAAAGTCGCGAGCGGTAACGTCTCCCATAGCAAAACCAACAGCAGGTATCTTTTCATCTCCGAATAATGAGAGAAGATTGTCGTATCGGCCACCGCCGAACATTGATCGGCGATTGCTCTCGTCGGTATCGTAAACCTCGAACACCATGCCGGTGTAGTAATCGAAACCTCGCGTGATGGAGGTGTCTACGACCATGTTTCGCACCCCCATGTACTCTAGCTGAATGCGTAGATCTTCAAGATATGCGGTGGAAACCGTTTTGTCCAAATGCGCGATCAGGGAATCGGCCTGTTTATCGCCTACGCATTTTGCAAGTTCCTCTCTGAAATTATCCATCTTTGCCTTGCGATCAAGGAGGCGCGTGATCTCGGCGCGAAGGTTATCGGCAATGCCCAATGTGTCGTACGCAGAATCCAAAATGCGCCTGTCGGAGACGCGTATCTCGAAGTTGTGTTCATCCGCACCGAGAGAGCGCATGATGCTGTGCGCGATCGCTATTACCTCCGCGTCTGCCTCCACGCCTGCTACCCCGACTATGTCGGCATTTAATTGCCAATGTTCCCGCACTCGTCCTCTTTGTGGACGCTCGTAACGGAATACGTTGGCTACTGTGTACCAACGCGCCGGAAACGGAATTTCTCGAGCTCGTGCCGCAATCATTCTGGCGAAGGTTGGCGTCATCTCGGGACGGAGAGTTACTTCGCGGTCGCCTCGATCGGTAAACGTGTAAGTTTGTTCGTTAACTATTTCTTCGGAGGTTTTGCCTCGATATAGTTCCGCGGGTTCTAAAATGGATGCATTGTATTCTTCATATCCGAAAAGTTCGCAAACGCTCTCCATGTGTTCGAAAATATATTTCTGAAAGAATTGATCTTCGGGATAAAAATCGCGAACGCCCTTGTAACTTTCTACCGACAATTTTCTATCTTTAGCCATAGTTAAACTACTATACATCGTCTATGAAAAGTATGGAACCTAAAACGGTGCGGATGAAATCGGATCTCTTGCGCGTAGAATACGGAATGCTTTCTTAATGATAAGTTGCCTCTTGTTTTGAGCAATGTATACTGCCTGCATTATGGCAGTGCGCTATGTCATTGCAATGGAGGATGCGGGAATGGATGACGTTGCGCTTGTCGGCGGTAAAAACGCCTCACTCGGAGAAATGTTGCGCTCTCTCGGCGTTCAGGGGATACGTGTACCTTCGGGCTTTGTAGTTACGGCAGAGAGCTATCGCTTGTTTCTGAAAGAAGCCGGCCTCGAGACTTTTATAAAATCTGCTTTGCAAGGACTAAAGAAACACGACGTAAAACATTTTGAGCAGGTTGGAGCAATTATTCGAAAAAAGATAACGGATGCAAGATTTCCGGATTCGCTCGAAGCGGAGATAATCCGCGCATATCGCGGTATGGAAAAACAATACGGAAAAAACATCGACGTTGCAGTACGATCGAGCGCGACTGCGGAAGACTTGCCTGATGCGAGCTTTGCCGGCGAGCACGACACTTATTTAGGCATCCGCGGGCAGGCGAATGTGCTAAATGCAATACGCGCATGCTTCGCGTCTCTTTTTACTGGTCGCGCGATTTCGTATCGCATAGACAAGGGTTACGATAAGGAAGATGTCGCACTCTCGGTTGGCGTTCAGCGCATGGTACGCACCGACCTCGGAGCCTCTGGCGTTATATTTACCCTAGACACAGAAAGCGGTTTTTCCGATGTTATATTTATAACCTCATCGTACGGACTCGGGGAGATGGTAGTGCAGGGCAAGGTTGTGCCGGATGAATTTTTGGTAGCCAAACGTATGATAGGCACGGCAAAGCTTCCAATTATAGGGAAACGAATCGGAAGTAAGGAGGCAAAAATGATATACGCGCCTCGCGGTAGTGCGAATCCAGTAAAAATAGTTGAGACGACAAAAGTGGAACGGACTCGTTTTTCACTTTCAGACAAAGAGATTATGGTTCTTGCCAAATGGGCAAAAGAGATTGAGGATCATTATTCTAAAAGACGCGGGGCATGGACTCCGATGGACATTGAATGGGGTCTCGACGGCAAGACCAATGAACTTTTTATACTTCAGGCACGGCCGGAAACAGTGCAGGTGTCGAAAGACCGATCGAAGATTAAAGAGTATATACGGCGCGAAGATGGCAAGGTCATAGGAAAGGGTCTTTCTGTCGGCAGTAAGATCGTTAGTGGAAAGGCGCGCGTTATAGAAGGTACGCGCGACATGGAGAAATTGCTGACGGGCGAGATCCTCATCACCGAAATGACGGATCCGGATTGGGAACCTGTCATGAAAAAAGCGGTCGCTATAGTAACCGACAAAGGCGGTCGCACCTCGCATGCGGCGATCGTCAGTCGCGAACTGGGATTGACGGCTATAGTCGGCGCAGGGACTGCAACGAAAGATATCAAAACAGGACAAACGATTACGGTGGACACAACGTCCGCCGAGGGCGTTATTTTGGAGGGCGCCGTACATTTCGATGTGCGTGAGAGCAACATCAAGAATATTCCAAAGACCAAAACAAAAATAATGATGAATCTCGCTACGCCCGACACGGCATTCGAGAAATCATTTTTGCCGCATGAGGGCGTCGGACTTGCGCGCGAGGAGTTCATCATTGTTTCTTCTGTCGGCGTACATCCGCTCGCGCTAATACACTACAAGACTCTTGACAAAAGTATTCAGAAAAAAATTGATGCAAGGGTGCGCGGGTGGAGTGATCGAAAGAGCTATTATGTCGATAATCTCGCATACGGAATTGCAAAAATCGCGGCGGCATTTTACCCGAAACAAGTAATCGTCCGGTTTTCCGATTTCAAATCGAACGAATACCGCTCGCTTTTGGGCGGCGAGCAGTTCGAGCCATACGAGGAGAATCCAATGCTCGGATGGCGCGGCGCTTCGCGCTACTATGATCCGAAGTTTAAAGAAGCGTTCGAGCTTGAATGCGAAGCGCTTCGCAAAGTGCGGGAAGACATGGGTCTTGCAAATGTCGTCCCCATGGTTCCGTTTTGCCGCACTCTTGAAGAGGGGAGAAAAGTACTCGCGACGATGGCAAAGGCCGGTCTGCACCCTAATCTTTTGCCAGGGCGCCCGAAGTCGGGCATGAAGACGCCGGTAATAGTTATGTGCGAGATTCCTTCAAACGTAATCTTGGTGGAGGAATTTTTGGACATTTTCGATGGCATGTCTATCGGTTCCAATGATCTTACCCAGCTTACTCTCGGGCTCGACAGGGATTCGGGAATTGTGAATCGAGTCGCCGACGAGAACGATGCGGCGGTAAAGAAATCTATCGCAAGCGTCATAAAGGCGTGCCGCAGAAGGAAGAAGTATGTCGGCATTTGCGGGCAAGCGCCATCCGATCATCCCGAATTTGTGAAATTTCTCGTGGAGCAGGGGATTGAGAGCATTTCGCTTAATCCGGATTCCGTCATCAAGACAATAATTGCTGTCGCGAAAGCGGAGGAGAGATTGAAAAAGAGAAGGATCCAGCCTTGACAATTATTGCCCCTGTGGCATACTCTCGGAGGAAATTCGCACATGCCCTGGCAGGCAGGGCATGTAAACATGGGAGGCGAACGTGAGCAGCGATGAGAACGAACTCCTGGTGGTTGTGATTCCGTGCCTACTATTCGTAGGTCTGGTCTGCCTTGCTGCGCACCTTTTCTTCAAATGAGAAGGTCGCAGCGAAGTTTAGGGGTCCCGCACGATTACGCGGGGCCTCTTTTGTTATGTTCGCAATAATGCGCAGAGAAGTAGGTGGGTGGTAAGTTGTAATGTGGACTTTACATTGGCAAGTGTTACACTGTGCAAATATGAAATCTGTAACAACATCGTCCGGTGGGCGTGCCGCGTTTCAACGCGCCGTCTATAGTATCAAGCCGCAAGTACTGACACGATTCAACACTCTGTATCGCGTGGGCGAGCGCAGCAAGCTCGTCGAGCGTTTTCTAGATGAGAAAGTAAGAGAAAAGGAACAGGCATTTGTCGATGCCGCGCGGCTGATAGAGCGTGATCCCGCCCTCCGCGCCGTGCGAGGAGTATCTCGCGATGTAGATGCGCTTGCAGGCGAGACATTCCGAAATCTATGAATGCAGGGAGGATAGTCAGGGGTAGCATCTACTGGGTCGCCTTTCCGGATCGTTCGCCTCGCGGAGCGGAGATTGAGAAAACGCGCCCATGCGTATGCCTCTCCCTCGATTCGATAAACGCTGTGCGGCGCACTGTGATTGTCGTTCCGCTCACCACTTCGCCGAAGACCGCGGCTCCGATAGCTCTGCCCGTGCCGTCCGCCGGTAAGGATTCCGTCGCGGTGTGCGATCAGGTGCAGGTCGTAGACAAACACCGTATACGAGGTGAGGTCGGGCATCTCGCCTCGCACGAGATAGAGGCGATCGAGAACAGCGTGCGCACGATTCTTGGACTGTAGCAGGGCGATACGCATCGAAGACTTGAAAAGCAAATTGAGTGGAAAGCAAGAGTGATTTTAGCCTGATTTCAAGGCCTGTTTTTGGTAAATTTTGGTAAATTTGTCTGCAATGTATGACGTGGTACAGTGGTTTGCATGAACCTCACTATTCCCCGCCAATTGCAGACCCGTTTGCGCAAACATGTGCGAGATTTTGACGTGTCGGCGAATGAATACGTGACAACCGCGCTCGAGCGCGCACTCAAAGAAGATGACGAACTGGCCGTAGAGATGCAAATGTGGGAATCGGCGTCAATCAGCGACTTCAACGCATTCGCACGCAAGCACAAGATATGAACCCGCGTGGCGGCGATATCGTCCTCGTCGACTTGGGTGATACGCCGTTTGGCAGCGAGCAGGGCGGTATCCGTCCGGCGATATTCGTATACGCCGAAGGTCGTGTCGCGCTACTCATCCCGCTCTCATCCAATACCAAACGACTCCGATTCAGGGCCACCGTCTTGATCGAATCGGACGATTCCAACCGACTCGCGTCTCTTTCGGTCGCGCTCATTTTTCAGATGCGCGCGGTCGACCATCACCGCGTGTTGCGGCGCGTCGGCACACTCTCGCCGTCGCATAAGCGAGTGGTGAACAAAGTCCTCCGCTCGACCATACTCCTGTAACCCCTTATGTAACCCCTTACCTTCGACGCGCCATTCGACAATGCAATACGCATCGAAGACTTGAAAAACAAATTGAGTGGAAAGCAAGAGTGATTTCAGTCTCCTGACTTCGGACTTGGGACACCCTCATGATTTGTGGATAACTCCGTAAAGCGT
>ERZ1292625.3342-Hain-H41-01um-R1-3342-length-13212-cov-6_pt1 | contig 10058 bp, 11 predicted proteins | sample MGYA00564400_ERZ1292625 | MGnify/ENA primary metagenome ERZ1292625 (study PRJEB36523, sample SAMEA6512639) | groundwater metagenome | collected 2019-01-08 | study: AquaDiva: Metagenomics assemblies of 32 groundwater samples
CGACAACATTTTCCGTTGCTCTCAAGCCGGCTCCGAAGTCTCAACTCTTTTAGGCCGCCTTCCCTCCGCCGTCGGTTATCAACCCACCCTTCAAACCGAAATGGGTGCCCTCCAAGAAAGAATTACCTCCACCAAAGACGGCTCCATCACTTCCGTTCAGGCTATTTATGTTCCAGCTGACGACATCACCGACCCCGCTCCGGCTGCCACCTTCGCCCACCTCGACTCTACCATCGTTCTTTCCCGCGCCTTAACTGAAATCGGTATCTACCCCGCCGTCGATCCTCTTTCCTCATCCTCAAGCGCCTTAGATCCTAAAATCGTCAGCGCCGAACACTACGGAGTCGCGAGAAAAGTCCAAACCGTTCTCCAAAGATACAAAGAACTTCAGGATATCATCGCTATTTTAGGACTTGAAGAATTATCCGACGAAGACAAACTTCTCGTCGGCCGTGCGAGAAAAATCCAAAAATTCCTCTCTCAACCTTTCTTCGTTGCCGAAACCTTCACCGGCCACGCCGGCCAGTTCGTCCCATTAAAGAAAACCATTCAGGATTTCAAAGCCATCATCGACGGCCAATACGACAACGAACCCGAAGATTTCTTCTATATGAAAGGCTCGCTAACTAAATAATTAAAATGTTTCTCAAAGTCATTTCGCTAAAGGGCATCAAATACGAAGGCGCCGCTTCATCTCTTAACATCAAAACCCAAAGCGGCGAGATTACAATTTTAGAAAATCACCGCCCGTTAATCACTCTTCTAAAAAAAGGAGTTGCGGTAATCACCGACGATAAAAACCAAAAAACCGAACTTGAAATCAACTCCGGCTTCCTTGAAATCGCTCCCGAAAACAAAATCAGCGTTCTAATCGATTAAGCCCGTCGCCCTTGATAAATAACCTATTTTCTATTACAATATGGACCGGCAAAGCAACTTGTCATCGCACGGAGGGTCAATGCAGAAAGTCGTAGACGTCAAGGTAGATCTCAGCCATAGATCGATAAAATGCGGAATTATTGCATGTATCGATTCGAGGTTTACTGAATCGCTGAACAAATTCATCAAAGAGTATCTCGGCCTAACACCAGAGGAGATTGATATTTTCCGTTGGGCTGGCGGAGCTAAAGGATTAGCGAGCCCAGGGAACGAACACGAACGGCCATTTGCTTTAAACCAACTACTCATCTCGGCTAAAGAGCACCACGTAAGGAAATTCTACCTAGTAGTACATTCCGACTGTGCTGGATATGGCTTCCCTTCCTTCCCAAGTGAAGACGAAGAAAAAAGATTTTTCTCCAGCGAGCTAAAAAAAGCCAAACTAGTGGCTCAAGAATTTTTGGAGAATGTAGAAATCGAAGGGAGAAAAATCGAAGCCGAAATCATCACAGTTTTCTTCTCTGCCGACGGAATTTGGAGAGAAATTGCCTAAGAAAATCCGTCAAAACTCAAATTTTTAGCCGCTCCGAAAGGAAGCGGCTTTACCATTTTTTATACTCCCTTTTCATAATTAAAAATATGCTAAAATATAAACTCAGCACTAGAAAGCGAGCCTTTCAGAAAATATAAATCCTTCTTCTGTTTGAAGGGCGTAGCCCAGCCCCAAAGGTTGAACTTTTCACAAGTAAAAATCCTTCTACTTTTGAAAAGTGAAATCCAACCCTAAAGGTAATAGGGCTGTGGCAATGGGGCTGCGGGTCGAAAGTGCTGAAACAAAAAATAATCAAAGTCACATGAATAAAACATTAGTCATCGTAATTATTGCTATTATTGTCGTTGTCGGCGGAGTCTTCATATTCTCCTCAAACAAAACACAGGCTCCAAAAAACGAATTTATAGATACCTCTAAAATTCCTCCCCTTGTTGGCGAGAATCCCACTCCCACTCAACCCGTAACTCCCAAAACCATAACTGTTGAATATGGAGCCAACGGCTTCTCCCCCGCCAGCATAGAAATTAACGTCGGCGATACTGTCGCTTTCATAAATAAAAGCACCAGTAACTTCTGGCCGGCTTCCAACCCTCATCCCACTCACACCGACTATCCAGAATTTGACGCCAAGAAAAACATCACGCCAGGCGAAACCTATTCCTTTACCTTCACCAAAACAGGCACTTGGGGATATCACAACCACAAGAATCCCGCTGAAAAAAGCACGGTTATAGTTAAGTAAAATATATCTAGCCAAAAAGCTAGAGCTTTAGTTCTTAAAAAGAAAAACTGAACCCCGTACTAAACTTCGAACTTATTCAAAAACTTTCAGTTTCTTTCATTTAACCACCCTAACATACCTAGTGGTTAAATTTGGATTTCCTGTGGGGTTTACCATTCCAACGTCCAACTATCCTAACTAGGTTTTCGAAGTTTTAGTATCGGGGCCCAAGTAGGGTTTTTCTTTTACTGATAATCCTATAAACTTATACTAAATGGAAATAATCTTTTTTGCCATAATCTTAATAGTGGTCGCGGTCGGCTTCGGCCTAGTCTGGAATCTTTTAAAATCCCAGCAGGCCTCAAAAAAAGACGACCAATCCCTCGTCCTTATCCAAAATCACATTACCGAATTAAATAGAACCCTCGATTCTAAACTCGGCGAATCCGCCCGCGTTCTGGAGCGTCAATTTTCCGAATCCGCCAAGATTATTAAAGAAATCACCCAAGAACTCACTAAAGTTGGCGAAGGTCAAAAACAAGTCATCAACGTCACCGATCAATTAAAAAACCTTCAGGATATCCTCAAAAACCCCAAACAGCGCGGTGTCTTAGGCGAATACTTCCTCGGCAATGTCTTGGAAAACGTCCTCCCGCCCGGCACTTGGGCCACGCAATACGAATTTAAAGACGGCACTAAAGTTGACGCCGTAATTTTCGTAAAAGATAAAATCATCCCGATTGATTCCAAGTTTTCACTGGAAAACTACAACCGCATTCTTGAAACCCACGACGAAAACGAAAGAAAACGCCTCGAAGAATTATTCCGGCAAGATCTCAAAACTCGCATCGAAGAAACTGCCAAATACATCAAACCCTCCGAAGGAACTATGGAATTCGCTTTTATGTTTATTCCTTCCGAAGCCATCTACTACGACCTGCTCGTAAACAAACTCGGCGCCATCAAAACCAACACCCGTGACCTCATCGAGTATGCTATCAACGAGAAAAAAGTTATCATCGTCTCCCCCACTTCTTTTCTCGCTTATCTCCAAACTGTTCTTCAAGGACTTAAAGCTCTTCAGATCGAAGAGTCCGCCAAAGAAATCAGAAAGCGTGTCGAAGAACTCGGCCGCCATCTTGGCAGTTATGAAAACTATATGAAAAAGCTCGGCACCCATTTGGGCACCACTGTTTCGATGTATAACAGCGCCTATAAAGAACTCGGGAAAATAGACAAAGACGTTCTTCGCATCACCGGCACCGCCGTCGGCACCGAAGCTCAAGTCCTAGAAAAACCCTTCGACCTCGAAGAGGCAGAGTAACTCAGTTTTATAACTAAAAAAGCGAATGTCTTTTAAAACATTCAGGTTGGCGGTGGGAACAATAATGTAAATATAAAATAAGGCGATGTTTTAAAAGACATTCGCTTTTACTTTATTTCTTCTTTTTCCTCAAAAACGTCGGTATATCCCAAATATCATTCTCCCGCTCTTTTTTCGCCTCGGGCTTAATCCCTTTTTCAACCTCGTTCTCTTTTTTAGCTAAAACCGGCTCTGCTTTAGTTTTTTTACCATCTTCGTCACCCCTTGGATGTGAAATCTCAAGTGAAGGTTTTATGGAGTCAAAAAAATCTGATTTCTTACCCAGAGAAAAACCGCCGTCAAAAAGCGAGTTTACTCCGCTATGCCCCGATCCATTAAAACCTGTTGCAATTAAAGTCACCTTGATTTGATTCGGTTTCAGTTTCCGGTCATAGTAAGCCCCGAAGATTATCCTAGCAGCAGGATCGGCTATTTGAGCCACCACTTTAGCGGCCTCGTTAATTTCGGTCATCTTCAAATCCCTACTTCCCGAAATCCCTAAGATCACTCCTTTTGCCCCTTCTGCTGTTACTTCCAGTAGTGGTGAATTTAAAGCCTGATTTACAGCCGCCACAGCCCGATCTTGTCCGCTCGCTATCCCGATTCCAACAATCGCCGACCCAGCATCTTGAATCACGTTTTTAACATCCGCAAAATCAACATTTATAATCCCGGGAGTCACAATTAATTCCACAATTCCCCGAAGGGCATTTTTTAAAACATCATCAATCACTTCAAAAGCTTTAATGATTGGAGTATCTTTATTGATCACCGTAAAAATCCTATCATTAGGAACAACAATCAAAGCATCCACTTTATCCTTAATTTTTGCCAAGCCCTCCTGAGCAATCTTCTCTCTTTGGCTACCCTCAAAAGCAAAAGGCCTTGTCGCAAAAACGATCGTCAGCGCCCCTGACTGTCTTGCTACCTCTGCTATCACTGGCGCCGCTCCCGTTCCTGTTCCTCCGCCAAAACAAGCTGCCACAAAAATTAAGTCCGCTCCGCTCAAGGCCTCCGCAATCTCGGACCGATTCTCTTCCGCCGCCTGGCGGCCCAACTCCGGGCTCATCCCAGTTCCCAATCCCCTTGTTAAATTCTTTCCTATATAAATCTTCCGTCTCGCCTCACAATGGTCTAAATCCTGGTGATCGGTATTAATCGCCACAAAATCCACGCCTCGCATAAAATCGCGGCCCATCCTGGAAATTACATTCCCCCCTCCTCCTCCAATACCTACCACTTTAATATTCGCCAAAGGAACGTATTGTTTCTCGTTTTTATCTTTTTTAATTTTTCTGTTTCTAGATTTCATACTTTAAGGTTTAAAATATCCCAAAAAATTTTTCACTTTGCTTCCCAAACTTCCTCCCCCCCTCAAACTAGTCGGACGCCAATTCTCCTGATCTACTCCCCAAAGTACTAATCCTAAAGCATTTACAAATTCTGGGTCTTCTACTTTTTCTAAAAACTCAGGTGACGCTTTAAGCCAGTCTTCCTGGTTAGCCAACCCCACTTGGCTAAAAAGTTTAAGTTCTTGCCTAGCTAACTCGGTAATTCCGGGCAATTTAGCCCCCCCTCCTACTAAAACCACCCCTCCGGGGAGTTTCCCTGTTTTACCCAAAAGCTTCAACTCATTATTAACGAACTCGAAGATCTCCGCAAGTCTCGCTTCTATTATTTCAGCCACGAACCTTCTAGAAATAGACCCTGAAGCTTCGGGCGAAAACTTTTTTAGCTCAATCATTTCTCGAGACGACACATCTCGGGCCAAAGCATAGCCATAATTAAGTTTTAAATTCTCGGCCGCTTCCACTGGAATTTTTAACCCCACCGCCAAATCTTTTGAAATATTCCTCGCGCCTACTGGAAACTTAGCCAAATTCACCAAACGATTTTCTTCGTAAATACTCATACCCGTAGTCGCCGCTCCGATGTCCACAAGAACCGTTCCTAAATCTTTTTGAACCTTGCTTAAAACCGACCGGCTTCCCGCAAGCGGCGTAAAAACCAATCCTCCTATTTCTCCTCCAACCAACTCAATCACTTTCATTAAACTTTTGATATGAGGCGTAAAAACATCCACTACTAGTGAACTAACTTCTAAACGATTACCGTTAAGTCCTAGTGGGTCAAAAATATCACCCACCCCATCAATCATAAAATCCTTAGTCATAGTATGAATAATCGTTCGATTTGGAGCTAAATTAATCGCTTGGCTGGCTCGTATAGCTCGGTCAACGTCGTCTTTATATATTTCGTTATCGGCCCTCGATACAGCCACTACCCCGCGAGAACCCTGAACTTTAACTTGGGGGGTGCCGATATTTACATATATATTCTTTACTGCCCCTCGGTTAATCTTCCGTACTTCCCCAAGCACCCTGCCTATGCTTTGAGAAGCCTCTGTCATATCAAAAATACTGCCCTTTTGCAGTCCTAGTGATACTTCTTTAAAAAGAGCCCTCAAAATTGGGCTGTTTTTTCCGTTTTCAACCACCCCTGCTTTGATAGAAGAAGTTCCTATATCCAATCCAACAATAAAATTTTTCCCGAACATAAATATTTATTCTATCTTCTACTTTTACCAAAAAACACCTTTTTGTCAACTTAAAAACTATTCAATCTATTCCCAATTCTACGTAAATTTTTACCTCTAATCTTTCCATTTTTATAGTATCATTTTTTTCGTCGTGTTGGTAATGGAAAAGATGCAAAATTCCGTGGATAAGTAACTTTTCCAATTCCTCCCCTCGCCGCGATATACAACTCGGACAAAGATAAACTTCTCCTAACTCTTTAATTCCTGCTTGTTTAGCTCTTTTAACCTCAAAAAAAACCTTCGGACTCACCGCCTCAAAGCTCAAAACGTTAGTAGAAACGTTTTTCCCCCTGAATCTATTATTTATAAGCCTCATCCGCCTCCCGTCGATCAAATACACCTCTAAACTATGCCTCTCTTTTTTTAAAAAAAGAAGGATCTTGTTCGCTATAAACTTAATCCTTTTTTCTAACTTCGGCCCGCCAACCCCTAAAGAAAAAACTTCGACTTTATTTTTCATAACCCATCTATTTCGTTTCCATTTTTTTCTTCACAAGCTCGCTAACCACTTTTCCGTCGGCTTGGCCTTTAAATTTAGCCATCACCTCTTTCATCACGCTTCCAAAATCTCCGCCCAGGGCGGATCCGCCTCGGGAAATTACTTCGCTAACCGCCGCCTCAATCTCACTTGCGTCTATCGCCTTAGGCAAATAAGGCTCGAAGTATTTCAACTCAGCTTCTTCTTTTCCTGCCAAATCCTCCCGTCCGTTTTTTCTAAAAATCTCTAAAGCCTCTTTTCTTTTCTTTGCCTCTCGCCTTAGAACTTCAACTACTTCTTCATCATTTAATATTCCCCCCTGGGCGCTTTTCTTTTCAATTTCCCGGTTATGAACCTGAGCCAAAATATAGCGCAAAGTTTGAACCTTGGCACCCTCTCGAGCTTTTAAAGCCCCCTTGAGATCTATACTAATTTTTTCTAAAATCTCCATTTCAAAAACTTTTAAAACTCATTTCAAAACCCGCTTTCGTAGCGAGATGTCAAAATTTTGAGCGAAAGACGCGAAACCCGACGAAGCAATACTTACTGTTATTGCGAGGAGGGGTGAGCGGCTTGCAGTTGAAATTTTGGTCATCGTAGTAGAAATGGGGTTTCGAGATGAGTTCTAGGCTAATCCTAATTTTTTTAGGCGATCCACTTCGGTTTTCTTTTTATCTCGGTGTAAGGCCGACAAACGCCTCTTCCTTTTATTTACCGGCCGGCTCTTAAAACGGCGTTTTTTTGCCTCCTTAAAAACACCGCTTTGTTTCACTCTCTTAGAAAAGCGAAACATTAAAGCGCTTCCCGATTCTCCTTCTCTTTTTACTACTTTTACCATTTGTTAAATTTTTAATTTTTTGGCAATTTCCTTTATCGACTCTTTGGGTATATTACTAACGATTGTTTGAAATGATTTTCCTCCGTCACCGAAAAACCTTGGTGCGATGTGGATGTGCAGATGATCCACTTCCTGCCCCGATACTTTGCCTTGATTAATTCCTAAAGTAAAACCATCCGGCTTCAAAGATTTAATAACCATCTTTTCAACTTCTCTGACCGCCTTAAAAACAGAAACGAAATCATCTTCGGGTAAATCCAAAATCGTATCAACGTGTCGCTTCGGAATTACTAAAGTGTGCCCAGGAGCCATTGGATATATATCAAGGAAAGCTAGCGCTCCGGTATTTTCATAAATCACCTCAGCTGGAATCTCTTTCTTGGCTATAGAACAAAACAAACAGCTATCCATGCTTATTTACTATCGATTGGCTTTTCTTTAAGCCGCCTTTGAATCTCGGGCACCATTTTATCCAAAATCACGGCCTCTTGCAAGCCCGTCCTTAAATCCCTCAAAATCACGCTTCCTTCAAAAATTTCCTTCTGGCCAAATATAACCGCCAAAAGATTCCCTTGTTTATTGGCCATTTTAAGTTGCGCGCTGATTGATTCTTTCCCTAAAGCTTCGGCCACCAAAATTCCCGACTCCCTAAGCTCCTCGATGATATTTAGAGATTTTTTCTTCGCCAGTTCGCCAACGTGTATAAGAAACACCCTTCGCTGACCCCTAGGCGCCAATTTTACATCTTGTTCTTTCATCACTTCAATTAGCCTCTCTATACCCACCGCCCCTCCAATCGCCGGCACCGTTTTGCCGCCGATAAGTTCCGCCAAGTAATCATACCGGCCTCCAGCCGGCAAAGCTCCCACCTTCGAACCTTCAGCATAAAATTCAAAAACTGTTTGGCTGTAATAATCCAAACCACGCACCAGAAGATTATCTAAGTTATAAGATATTTTCACTTCATCAAGATATCCCAACACCGCCCTTAAATGACGCCCGCAATTAGCGCAAATCTTATCAAAAAAATTAGGCGCTTTCTCTTTAAATGAAGCGCAAGTTTCATTTTTGCAATCAAGCAGCCGTAAAGGATTTGTCTTTAATCTTCGCTGACAACTCTCGCATAGCTCTCGTTCAAAACGCTTATAATAATTAATCAACTGCCGTTTATAGTTTGGCCGGCAAATTTTGCAACCGATTGAATTGATTTTCAAAACCACATTTTTAATTTTCAAAGCGGAAAGCAGGCGGTCAAAAACCAAAATTACTTGAGCGTCATAAATCGGGTCATTTACGCCTCCAATAACTTCAAAACCAGCTTGATGAAACTGTCGTAATCTGCCGGCCTGCGGATTTTCATGCCTAAAAAACTGGCCCGAATAAAAAAGCTTCTGAGGTTGTCCAAAGGACCCTAAACCGTGCTCGAGATAAGCCCTCACTATCCCCGCTGTTCCTTCGGGTCGAAGCGCTAACAAATCTCCCCCCTTTGTCTTAAATGAATACATCTCTTTCTGGACAATGTCTGTATCGTCTCCCACTGTCCGCTGAAAAAGACTGGCCTGCTCTAAAATTGGCGTCTCAATTTTTTGAAAGTTATAAAAATCAGCCAAATCCTTAACTACCCTTTCGATTCTCTCCCACCACATCTGATCTTGCGGCAAAATATCATGCATGCCTTTTAGCGCTTGAAAACCACGGGCCTCTACCCCAGAAACCTTTTTATTCGAAATTGATTTTTTCAAAACCATTTCTGTGATTTATTAAAACAATCTTAATAACTCGGAGCCGCGAAAGCTCGGATATTTCCGACTGGCCACAACCTAAATCTCGCCAAACCGATAATCTCGCCAGTTTTCAAAACCCCCCAACTCCTAGAATCAAAACTTGCTGAGCGATTGTCACCCAAAACAAAATACTCATCTTTGCCTAAACTAATCAATTCTCCAATGCTATTCGTCACTACGCCTCTCGGCAAATAAGATTCACCCAAAACTAGGCCCTCTTGATTTTGATTATTAAACACAGTCACTTTGCCATCCTTTACCTGAATTTTTTCCCCGGGTAATCCTATAACTCGCTTTATAAAATACGTCGTCTCATCTTTAGGATATTTAAAAACCATCACCTCTCCCCTCTCCGGAGCCCTAAATCTATAAGTTAATTCATCCACTAGCAAGTAGTCGCCGTTTGAAAAATTAGGAGACATGCTCTCTCCGCTCACTAAAAAAGGCTGGACTAAAAAAGTCCGGATCAAAAAAACCGAAACTACCGCCACCAAAGCCACCTCTAAAACCTCTAAAACTGAAGAAAAAAAGCGTCTCATATGTATGGAGAGCAAATTTAACCAGTATGCCCCGTAGGAAATAGAGAAAAAAATATTTAATTTTCTCTCTCAGCCAACTTCTTCTAGAATATGAAACCAACGATCTAAAAAAGCCAAAGCTGTTATCTGCGGAAAATACCTAATTTCCTACGGGGTATTGTATAATAAAAGCCTATGACAATCAACCCACCCGCCTTTCTCTTAAAAAACATAAAACTAATTATTGGGCTTGGAAATCCAGGAGTTCAGTACGAAAACACCTATCACAACGCCGGTTTTATAGCTATCGACTATTTCGCCCAAA
>ERZ1292625.4694-Hain-H41-01um-R1-4694-length-10054-cov-5_pt1 | contig 10054 bp, 10 predicted proteins | sample MGYA00564400_ERZ1292625 | MGnify/ENA primary metagenome ERZ1292625 (study PRJEB36523, sample SAMEA6512639) | groundwater metagenome | collected 2019-01-08 | study: AquaDiva: Metagenomics assemblies of 32 groundwater samples
TAATTACAAATTGCTTGATACAAAAACCAGTTACCTCATGGGTCTTTTGGTTGGAGATGGTGGTTTGACCACAAAAGATCGAATTTGTTTTTCGACAGCAGATAAAGAGTTGCTGTTAAGTTTTCAGAATTATTTTAAAGATAAATTTGATTATAAGGTCAGAAAAACAAAAGGGAATAAATATGATTATGAGATTACATCTTCTACCATCAAGTCCGAAATGGTTAATTTTGGTCTTCAGGAGTCTTATGCCAGAAATAAAAAAGTTCCCGACTACATAATGATGTCACCAAAAGAGAATGTTGTAGCCTTTTTGCAAGGTTTGTTTGATACTGATGGCTCTGTATATAAAACTGGAAAAGTTGAGTATGTGACTACAAGTAAGAAAATGGCCAGACAAGTAAGCTCTCTTCTTTTGAATCTTGGTGTTATGCACAAATTTAGAGAAAAGGGAATGAATCAGCATTCGACAGCATATGTAATTTTAATTTCTGGAACTCCTTTAATTAAATTTGCACAACAAGTGGGGTTCAGATTAAAAAGAAAACAAGACAAACTCAGTCAATATATGATTAGAGTTAAATTGCGAACGAATGTTGATTTAATGTGCTATCAAGGTGCAAGAATCAAAAGAGTTTGGAGATATTTGGTTGAAACTGGTAAAAAACCATCAAAGTTTATAGATGAAGGTTTTCATAAACAGATTTGCAGATATGCGCGAGACGGTAGATCTCCAAGTATGGCTAGTGTGAGGTTGTTTTTAGAAGCCTGTGAGAGCGCTGACGCAGAAATTGCTTTGAATGAAGACTATAGATATTTAAAGTTAATTGTTGATTCAGACATATTTTTAGATAAGGTTAAATATACCGAGAAGTCTCGTGCAAGAGTTTACGACTTTACAGTTCCAAAAACTCACTCCTTTATATCTAACGGATTTATTTCTCACAATACAATGCTTGCAAAAGCCGTAGCGGGTCAAGCAGGGGTGCCATTTTTTGCTATGGCTGGATCTGAATTTATGGAAATGCTCGTAGGAATAGGTGCTAGTAGAGTTCGTGATTTATTCGGACAAGCAAAAGCTGCGTCTCCGTCCATTATTTTTATCGATGAAATTGATGCCATCGGTAGACAACGTGGTCGTGGTGTTATGGGAGGCCACGATGAGCGAGAACAAACTTTAAACCAAATACTTGTTGAAATGGATGGCTTTACACCAAATGATGCAACCATTGTTATTGGTGCCACCAACAGGGGCGACTTACTGGACCCAGCCCTTTTACGTCCAGGAAGATTTGATAGGCGCGTTACTCTTGATATGCCAGATAAGGAAGGTAGAAAAGAAATTCTACTTATTCACGCAAAGAATAAAAAGTTTGTCAAAGATATTAATTGGGATAGAGTTGCTGATCGAACAGTTGGCTTCTCAGGTGCAGATTTGGAAAACATGTTAAACGAAGCGGCTATTGCGGCTGCTCGCGACAATAAAGATGCAATTGAGATGACCGATATTGAAGAAGCAGCGACAAAAGTGAAATTAGGACCTGCTAGAAAAAGATTACAGCGAGATGAAGATAAAAAGATCACAGCCTATCATGAAGCAGGCCATGCAATTGTAACCCATTTCTTACCCCTTATGGATCCAGTCCACAGAATTTCCATTGTTGCCAGAGGTATGAGTTTGGGTCATACCTTAATTCCACCAGCAGCAGATAGGTCACACGAGTCCAGACAGCGACTAACTGAACAATTAGCCGCCATGCTTGGGGGACGGGCAGCTGAAGAAATAATTTTTGGCGATATTACTTCAGGGGCTTCAAATGATATTGAAAAAGTAACTATGGTGGCCAGGGCAATGGTAGAAGAATACGGTATGAGTGCTGTTATGGGACCGGTTAACTGGGGACCACAAAGTTCATATGGGGACTTTGGCAATGTTAACTATGCCGAGTCAGCTCCGATTTCTCAAAACATGCAGGAGAAAGTTGATGCTGAAGTCAAGAGAATAGTTGAAGCAGCTTATAAAGTTGCCCTTGAGGTCTTGAAAAAACACAAAGGATCACTGAAAAAAGTAGCAGATGCCTTGCTTGATAAAGAGAATTTGGACAGAGACGAATTTGAAACGATTGTTGGCAAGAAAAAATAGTAGATTGAGATTATTATAGGCTTGGTATATAATTCCTCATGTCTCTTGAACAAACATTTGAAAGAACTGGCTGTGAAATTCTTGATTTGAATGTAGGCTTGAAATTAGATTATGCAACAGCTAGGGTTACAATGCCCTTCTATTGCAACAGTTTCAAGACAGGAAGTTATGAAGTTGTATTGGAAAGTCCTTGGCTTGAGGGTGATCCTTGGGAAGAAGATCCGGACAATAGAGGATTAGGTGCTGATACCTTAACAAGAGCCCATCGAAGGAATTTTGAAAGAGCTTGCCGCAGATGTCCGCTTTTTGAAGAATGTACAGGACAGGTATATGATAAAGATAATGAAGGTAGGCAAATTGGAGAAATAGTATATTCCTCAGGCAGAGATATCGAATCATTTTTAAAACCCGAAACAGGTTACATAGCTTTTGCTCAAATCCAGACTGGTGTAAAAGGAAGTACAAAGGAAGAGGCTGTGGCCGAATTTGAAGCAATGCTATCAGAACGTATGGGCAAATCAGTGAAGATTGATTGGAAATAACCCTCTTTATTTATGTTGAAAAATTTGTTTCTGGTAAAATACATGTGTGAGTAAATTAGTTCTTACGGAAAACTTCCGCAAGCTTGTCTTGATAGATGGCAATGCCATAATGCACCGTTCATTCCATGCTCTTCCAACCTCTTTAACTACAAGTTATGGGGAACCTATCAACGCGGTTTATGGGTTTGTATCCATGCTTCTTCGAACTATTCAGGATTTGAAACCAACTCACATTGCAGTCTGTTTTGACCGTCCTGAACCAACATTCAGAAAAAAAGAATTTGCAGGTTATCAATCAAAACGGCCTGAAATGGATATTACTCTTTCTTCTCAATTTGAAAAAATGCAGGACACACTAAAAGCAATTGGTATTCCTGTTTACAGTAAAGCTGGCTTTGAAGCAGATGATTTGATTGGAACAATATCAAAACAAGCCCAGGTTGATGAAGTAATAATAGTTACGGGAGATAAGGATATTTTGCAGTTGGTTGACAAAAAGATAAAGGTGTATATGCCAACAAAAGGTATGTCTGAAGGAAAAATTCATGAAGAGGAAGATGTAAAACAGAAGCTGGGAGTAACACCAAAACAGATAATCGATTACAAAGCATTAATTGGCGATTCATCTGACAATTATCCAGGAGTTGCTGGAATCGGGCCAAAAACAGCGGTTTCTTTAATTGAAAAATATCAAACACTGGAAAACATATATGACCATATTTCAGAGGTAAAAGAGAGTACTTCAAGGAGACTCCTTGAAGGGAGAAAGATGGGCTTTATGTGTAAACGCCTTGCAACAATAGTTACCGATGTCGATGTAGATTTTAATTTAGAACAGGCAAGAAAATGGAAAATTGACAATCCTGACGTAATTGATTTATTCAAAGATTATAGTTTTAAGACACTTACCAAAAGAGTTCAAGATGTGGGAAAGTTGGTTCAGTCAGATAACCAACTGACATTACTTTAAAAATATGAAAATTGCATTAGTACATGATTACTTAATTGACTTTGGAGGAGCAGAAAGAGTGTTGGTTGAATTACATAAGCTATATCCCAATGCTCCTATCTATGTTTCAATTTATAGAAAAAATAATCTTGGAAAGTTTGGCCAAGAACTTTCTAATACCAAAATAATTCAATCATGGTTTGGGTATTTGCCATTTGCCGATAAACTTATTTCTCCTTTAAGATTTTTATTACCTCTTGTCTGGAAAAGTTTTAATTTTTCTAACTATGACTTAGTTATAACTAGTGCTAGTTGGGCAGTTACCAAAGGACTAGCTCACGGTAAAACCACAGAGATTTGCTATCTGCACACCCCACCCAGATATTTATATGGTTATGATACTTCCAGAAACTGGAAGGGGAAATGGTTTTCAGGTTTAGTAAATATGTATGCCCTAATAGTTAATCATTTTATGAGACAGTATGATTTTAACCAAGCCCAGAAAGTGAACTATTTTATAGCCAATTGCAAAAATGTTGGCAAGCGAATTGAGAAGTTTTATAGACGATATGACTATCAAATTGTTTATCCTCCAATTGACTTAGAAAAATTTAAAAACAGAGAACCAGATAACCTGGCAGAAAAAGACTACTACTTAACTGGTGGAAGAATGGTTGCCGCAAAAAACTTTGACCTAATAATAAAAGCTTGCAAAAAACTTGACTTAAAATTAAAAATCTTTGGTGATGGACCTTCAAGGTCTCACCTTGAAGGTATAGGAGATAAGAAGATAGAATTTTTAGGCCAGATAGGTGACGAACAATTGGTCGATCTTTATAGAAATGCATTGGGCTTTATTGTTGCTCAAAAAGATGAAGATTTTGGCATTACTCCACTTGAGGCAGCTGCAGCAGGCTGTCCAACCATTACTTTTAAAGGAGGGGGGTATTTAGAAACAGTTATTGATGGAAAAACAGGGATTTTCTTTTCTGAATTGTCTGTTGAAAGTCTAACTCAAACATTAAGGACATTTGGAGCTGTTAAATGGAACCAAAAAATACTTCTTGAGCACGCCAGAAAGTTTTCTACTGAAAACTTCAAAAAACAAATGGCTATATTTGTAAATTCAGTGACTAAATAATAAACTTACCACTATGCCAGAATTACCAGAAGTCCAAGCGATTAAAAACCAATTAAACAAATATCTTCAAAACCATATTGTCGAAAGCGTTGAAGTAAAAAACAGAAGGATATTTCAAGGAGATGAAAAGGTTTTAGTTGGAGCACAGTTTAAAATCGCTAGAAGATTTGGTAAGGTTACTTCGATGGATTTTGATAATGGCTACTCAGTTGTAACGCACGTCAAAATGACCGGTCAATTTGTGTATCGTGGACCAAATCTTAAAAATCCTGCCCCACTTTCTCCAAAAGTTGCTGGGGGAGTTCCTGGACCACACACTCATGTCATTTTTACTTTAAACAATGGAGGAAAACTTTATTTTAATGATTTGAGAAGGTTTGCCTGGATGAAAGTTGTACAAACAGCAGAAGTTGAGAATTTGGATTTTATTAAAAAATTGGGACCTGAACCATTCAAGGATTTAACTAAACAGGTATTTAAAGAAATAGTATTGAAGAACAAAAGAGCAATCAAAGTAATTTTAATGGATCAAAGTAAAATGGGTGGTATTGGTAACATCTATGCCAACGATGCTTTGTTCTTGGCAAAAATAATGCCAGAGAGAAAAGCAAACACACTTACTGAAAGCGAAACTGAGAAATTATATGATGCGATTATTAAAGTTTTGGAAACAGGAATAAAACAGGGGGGTGCAAGTGAAAATGCCTTTGTAACTCCTGATGGAACAGAAGGCAACTATCAAGATCACAGTTTGGTATATGCTCGAGCAAGTCAAGCATGCCAGAATAAATGTGGAGCAAAAATTAAAAAGATTATGCTTGGCGGTAGAGGAACTTTTTATTGCCCCAATTGCCAAAAATGATTTCAAAAATTCACTTAACCAATTTTCGTAATTTTGAAGAAAAAATTTTGTCTTTTTCGCCCAAAACAACAGTTATAGTAGGCCCCAATGCCAGTGGCAAGACAAATATCTTAGAAAGCATATTTTTACTGGCAACTGGAAAAAGTTTTAAAGCTAAAGTTGAAGAGGATATGATCCGTCAAGGTGAAGAAGTAGGAAGAGTAAAAGGGTTGGTTGGTGAAAATAAGCTAGAAGTACTTCTTACTCGTGGAGAAGTAAGAATAACTAATACCTCAGTTACAAAAGTTTCAAAAAAGAAACTGACGGTGAATGGAGTTGCCAAGCGGCTTGTTGATTTTGGAAAAAATTTCCATGTCGTTTTGTTTGCTCCTGCCGACATGGATTTAGTTACCGAGTCCCCAAGCTTGAGAAGAAAAATTTTAGATATTGTGTTGTCACAGTCAGACTATGAATATCGAAGATCACTGCTCTCATATGAAAAGGGTTTAAGACAAAGAAATAAGTTGTTGATTAAAATAAGAGAAGAGGGAATTTCCAGAAACCAACTTTATTTTTGGAACAACTTGCTTATTAAGAATGGAAATTATATAGCCCATGCCAGGGAAGAGTTCATAAACTTCGTAAACAGTAGTGCATCTTTCAATGGAAAAAGATATGAAATTAAATATGATAAAAGCTCAATTTCAGAATCCAGATTAGATCAGTACAAGAATGAAGAAGTTCTGACTGGAACTACTTTAGTAGGTCCACACCGAGATGACTTTATTTTTTTTGAAGATGACAAAAGCTTGGATTCATATGGCTCCAGAGGAGAACAGAGAATGGCAATTTTGTGGCTTAAGATATCAGAGTTAAATTTTCTGCAAGAAAAAGTAAATGAAAAACCAACTCTTTTACTGGACGATATTTTTTCGGAATTGGATCATGAGCACAGGGATATTGTTATTCACATAGCTAAAAACCAACAAACAATCATAACAACTGCAGATCCACACTTCATTGAAGATTTTTCAGGGGTTGAAAAAATAAATTTACATGATAAGAAAAGCTGATGATATTGTTTCCCGCAGCAATTGCGGTAAAATAAGCTAAGTATGTATTCACCAAAGTATTCTATTAGTAATTCTATTTTAAGATCTGTTAGTGCTGTTGAGGCTGCTAAGGAAATAATTGAAGGTGCACCACTGGTTCCAACTTACGAAAAACAGTTTATAAATGATGCCATGATTAGAACTATTTATCATGGAACTCACATTGAAGGGAATGACTTAACCATGTCTGAGACTAAGAAAGTTCTTGAAGGACAAGAAGTATATGCCAGACCAAGAGACGTTCAAGAAGTAATCAATTACAGAAACGCTATTAAATTAATCGATGAAATAAAAACCCAACAGTCACCATATAATATTGATTTACTCAAGCGAATTCACGCTTTAACGGTTTATAGAATTGTTGCTGAAGAAAAAACTGGGGTATTAAGAAACACTCAAGTTGTAATTAAAGAAGAAGGAACAGGTAAAGTGATTCTCTCGCCTCCGCCATTTGTAGAGGTGCCGTTTCTCTTGGATGAATTTTTCAACTGGTTAAACTCTGACTTGGCTCGCGACGTCCATCCGGTTTTAAGAGCTGGCATTGCCCATTATGTGTTGGTGGCTATCCATCCCTTTGTAGAAGGGAATGGAAGGACTACACGAGCCTTGGCGATGCTTATAATGCTTCGGGAAGGCTATGATATTAAACGCTTCTTTGCTTTAGAGGAACATTTCGACACCGATTTGGCAGCATACTATGAAGTTTTCTTCAAAGTTGATGCCCAATCACCCAATATTGCCCACAGAGAATTAACCCCATGGCTTGAGTATTTTGCCAATGTTGTAGCAACGGAATTGACGCGTATAAAAGAAAAAATTAAAAGATTGTCTGTGGATTCCAGACTTAAAATGAAAATTGGAACTCAAATTGCCCTAACCGAGCGACAAATGAAACTAATGGAATTTTTTGCAGATCAAGGGGACGGGACAATGAAAGAGTTTAGATCAGTCCTACCTATGGTTTCAGATGACACGATACTACGGGACTTAACAGACTTGGTTAAAAAGGGAGTAGTTAAAAAAGAGGGAAGCACGAAGGCGGCGAGGTATAAGCTAATAAATAAGTAAGTAAAATAAATGAATCTGTCCAACCCACAATTTTTGTATGTAATCTTAATTTTACCAGGGCTTTTTGGCCTCACACTTACTGGGGAAGGGTTGTACCGATGTGTTCATGAGGAATGGAGTGGACTGGTGAGTATTATTTTTGGCTTGATGTTTTTGGTGGGAGTAATAGTTGCTTATTTATTTTTTTCTACATATCTTGGAACTAAAGTTTGAATCAAGTGGAGCTCAAAATGAGCTTGGAGTATAATGGGAATATATTTCAAGAAATATCAGACAATAAAATAAATAGCCACTTAGAAGTTACTCGAACAGATATCTCGCTTCTTCTATGGAGAAGACAGTTAATCATAAGGATGATTGAGCAAGGAAAAATAGATCCTGTTCAAGGTATGGACTTATGGGAAGACCAGACACGAGAAGATGTTATGAGAGAAGAACAAGAAGCATACATGAACCCAGATTCAACAAGAGAAGATTCACCTTTGGGAAGATTAGCCGGTGTTTATTTTAGAATCAATCCAGATCTTGAAATTGCAAAAAGATTTAAAGAATCAGAATAAGATGTTAGCTCCACCTGATGGACTATGTTAGAACTTATTTCAACTAAAATTGACAAATAAATCCTTGAACCATACAATTTGGTTGTGAAAATAATTCTTGCAAGTAGCTTTAATAATATTGCCAAAACTGAAGACGGCAAAAAGTACGCTGTTGCCATATCAGATGATAATCAGTTTCTAACTAATTTAAAGAAATATATACCTAAGTTTGATAGTGCCGTTATGGTTGCAAACGATCCAACTGACTTTGACACAACAGACTTTTACTCAGACTTGTTGTTTCAATCACTAGAGTTATCAGGACTGGATTTCAAAACAAAGGTTGTTTTTGATAATAGGAATAAAGATCTTGCGGAAGAAATATTTGCAAATGCAGATTTGATATTTTTAGCAGGCGGTAAAGTCGATGTCCAAAGCGTATTTTTTAAGGATATTAAAATGGCTAAATTACTACGAAGCAACAAAGCGTTAATTGTTGGTGGTTCGGCAGGAGCCATGAATTTATGTGAAACTGTTTTAAACTTCCCAAATTTTATCAAAGGTATTGGACTGTGCGACAAGATTATAGTTCCCCATTTTGACGGAGCGAACAAATCTTATAAGAGAGATGGTAATGACGAATATGACAACCTAATGGCTTTAAGTGTCAATCAAGAATTGATAGGAATTGATGAACACTCCTATTTACTTTTGACCGATAAAGAAGTTAAGCCTTTTGGTAATATATACCGCATAATAGATAAAATTTGTCAGAGGTATTGAAATACTACTATAAGATATATATACTCCTCACAAGTATATGGGCATATGTTGTGAATATCTTGACTATGTTGAAAGTGCCTTTGACGAGCATTTTTCCCAAAAAGGCTACAAAAGAGAGGAACCTGTCGCTGTCTCATCTCGTGTTGACCCAACTGTCGATTTTGTAGGTTCCAAAATCTCACCATTAAAACATTTTGTAATTGAGGGAAATATCTCCGAACAAGGCCACTATTTAATACAAGATTGCTTCCGTACAAAAGGTATAAAAAAACTCAAAACGCTTGAACCAAGTAGGTTTGGTTCCTGTTTTCGTACAATGGGAACCCTAACAAATCCAGACATAGAAAAAGTTGTCTTCGACACCTTCGACTATTTGGTAAATGAAATAGGAATTAATCCACAGGATTTATTGATAAAAATAAATATAGATGATGCAGATTTAATGGCAGCGACAAGTTCTGTTGTTGGAGATATTCGACGTGAGGAAAACGCAGCTGATGCTCACTACAAACATAGGTATGGACTTGACGAACAAGGTATTTTTGGACGAGATTTTAATATTGCAGTTCGTAAACGTAAAACAGATGAATTTGCTAGCGTAGGTACTATTGTCTTTATGGAACAAAACGATAATGGAATTGGTATAGATATGGGTATTGGCAATTTATCACTAGCTATGTGTAATTTTGGCATGGACAACACCCTTTCTGTTTCGAGAATGGCAGATGTAATCGATATAGATGATATTGAAGCGCAACGACTTGCAGATTCTCTTATGGGATTAGCTTTATTGCAAAAAGAACACGTCCAAGATATTTCATCACATGCCGACAGGGCTTCAAAAAATTTCCGTTGGAAGTTTAATAAGTATGAGGACGCTGTCGTGTATTGGAAGTCGCAGTTTGGGCTTAGCGACGAACAAGTTTTGGAATATAT
>ERZ1292625.4696-Hain-H41-01um-R1-4696-length-10044-cov-20_pt1 | contig 10044 bp, 8 predicted proteins | sample MGYA00564400_ERZ1292625 | MGnify/ENA primary metagenome ERZ1292625 (study PRJEB36523, sample SAMEA6512639) | groundwater metagenome | collected 2019-01-08 | study: AquaDiva: Metagenomics assemblies of 32 groundwater samples
CGGGCCTCACAAAGCGTATTGCATACAAAATGCTCGAAGTTGTCGGCGAAAAGACAAGCATGATACTTTTAGGATGTCTTGTTGTTACGGCAGGTCTTGCGCATTTTATGGCGCACACGGCAGCCGCTGCAACTGTTTTTCCGATTCTTCTGGCAATCTATGCGCTTTACGGTGAGGGCGATAAACAGTCAAACTTCGGCAAGGCGCTTTTTATAGGCATGGCGTACGCCGCAGGCGCGGGAAGCATTATCACCTTTTTGGGCTCTGCGCGCGGCCCTGCGGCAGCGGGTATGTTCAAGGAATTTACAGGAAGGGATATAGGGTTTTTTGAGCTTTCAAAGTATATGTTCCTTGTGGGATGGATTATGGTTCTTCTGATATGGGGTTATCTGATGATATTTCTTAAGCCTGAAAAAAATAGCATCCCCGGTCTCAAGGAAAAGGTTAAACGCCTCTCAAAGGAATTAGGACCGATGAATTTTAATGAAAAGTTTGTTATCGTAGCCGTGATACTGGTTGTAATTGTAATGGCGCTGCAGTCATTCGTCCCGGCTCTGAAAACTCTTGACAGGGCAGCTATCATGCTTGTTTCTACGCTCTTGTTCTTTATATTCAAAGTGCTTACTGTTAAAGAACTTGAAGAGATTCCATGGAATATCATTCTGCTGTTCAGCGGCGCTATGAGCATCGGCTTCTGTCTCTGGCAAACAGGCGCAGCCCAGTGGATGGCAGTGAACTGGCTTGTAATGTTTCAGCAGGCACACTGGCTTGTATTTGTCATAAGCATCGCAGCATTTGTATTGATAATGACGAATTTTATTATGAACGTGGCTGCAATAGCTATTTCTTTGCCTGTGTCTTTGGTTGTTGCCCAATATCTTGGGGTGGCGCCTGATGTAATTTTTTATGCATCGTTAGTTACGGCGGGTATGCCGTTTGTTCTTCTTATAGGCGCTGCTCCGAATGCGATTGCATATGAGTCAAAGCAGTTTACGACCGGCGAATTTTTTAAGCATGGAATCCCTATGAGTATTATTCTTATTGCGGTTTTAGCTATAGCCATTGTTACCATATGGCCTTTAACGGGCATGCCGACTTTGCTTAAATAAATTACATCCCCCTTACCTTTTTTAGAGAGGGTAAGGGGCTTAAGTAGGTAAATGGATTTAAAGGACGTTTTGAATAATCTATGTCGATGGTAATTAAATAAAAAGATGTGGTAAAGTCATTGAATGTTAGGAATAAATGATTAACATTAATATGGAATATTTTCAATTTATAATAATCCTTATATTTTTTCCTCTCATTCCGGGGATAATTACAAAGCTTACGGCAAATATGCAGGGCAGGGTGAAATGATGTATTCCCCAATGGATTTAGCTTCTTTATCTGTAATACTCTTTTTAGCAACTGCTGTATCAGCACCTCTTTTAAGCCGGAATCAGAGCTTATTGGTTACTGCATGTTTTATACTCGCGTCAGTGGCCTCGGCATTCTCGACAGCCGCAGGTATATGGACAGTGTGGCAAGGGACGACAGAGACGATGATATTAAATCTCGGGCTTCCTGAGCTGCCGTTTCATCTTAGGCTTGATCCCCTTTCTGGCTTTTTCCTCACAACCATAGGGCTGCTGTCATTCTATGTGTCTGTTTATTCTATAGGCTATGTAAAAGGGTTTATAGGACAGAGGCCTGTAGTGCGGCTTATTATTTTTTATTCTCTTTTTATAGCAGGCATGTTTATGGTTGTGCTTGCCGATGATGCATTGTTCTTTCTTATATCATGGGAATTGATGGCTGCTGCATCATATTTTCTCGTAATGTATGAGGATGAAAAGGCAGAAAACAAACGGGCCGCTTTTCTTTATCTGGTCATTGCGCACATCGGCGCTATGGCTATTCTGCTGTCATTTGGTGTGATGGCAGGGCTTGCCACAGGCTTCAAGGACTTCAGCGGATACACTTTCGACGCTATGCGCGCGTCAAAGTTTCCTGTTGAATTGGCAACCGCCGCATTTTTTCTCGCATTCTTCGGCTTTTCGGCAAAGGCCGGTGTAATCCCCTTGCATGTATGGCTTCCCGAGGCGCATCCTGTAGCCCCGTCCAATGTTTCTGCCCTGATGAGCGGCGTAATGCTCAAGACCGCCATTTACGGCATCATCAGGGTTACCTTTGACCTCATCAAGGTATTCCCCTGGTGGTGGGGCGCTGTTGTGCTGGTATTCGGACTTATTTCAGCAGTGATGGGCGTTCTCTACGCGCTTATGCAGCATGATTTGAAAAGACTCCTCGCTTATCACTCAGTGGAAAACATCGGAATCATCCTCATAGGAATAGGACTCAGCATGGTCTTTACTTCCTTCAACATGCCGCTTATAGCTGCACTGGCCATGACCGCAGCAATATACCATACATTAAATCACGCGATGTTCAAGGGCCTGCTCTTCATGGGCGCAGGGGCTGTGCTTCATGCTACTCATGAAAGGAATATGGAAGAGATGGGCGGACTTATTCATAAAATGCCGTGGACAGCAGTGCTTTTTTTAATAGGGTGCGTATCCATATCAGCTTTGCCGCCGTTTAACGGGTTTGTATCCGAGTGGCTTACCTTTCAAGCATTTCTCCTCTCTCCGTCTCTTCCCGCGCCTATATTGAAACTGCTTATGCCGATAGGGGCTGCCATCCTTGCCCTTACAGGCGCTCTTGCTGCGGCATGCTTTGTAAAGGCTTTTGGAGTAACATTTTTAGGCCGCTGGCGTGGACAACATAAACCCAAAATTCAAGAGGTAAACTGGCCTATGAGGATTGGGATGATGCTGGCTGCTGCCACCTGCCTGCTCCTCGGAATCCTGCCGACTCTGTTTATCGGATGGATGGACACAATCCCGGTGCAGTTAGTAGGATCCACGATAAGCGCATCAGCCGGAACATATGGCTGGCTTTGGCTTACGCCTGTCGCTCCTGAACGCGCCTCATATTCAGGGATTATTGTTTTTTTAGGAATTCTCGCAGTTGTAGTTGCGGCATACATCATGCTCCATGTGAAACCCGGAGCTATCCGCAGGGGTGCTATATGGGACTGCGGGTTTGAAAAGTTAACTGCGAGGATGCAGTATAATGCCACATCTTTTTCCATGCCGATAAGGAGAATATTCGGCTATCTTTTCGATATAAAAGAACAGGTAGATTTGAGTCCGCAGTCCGCCCACAGCGCATTCCCGAAGAGGCTCAATTACTATCTCAAGATACGTGACCGCGTCTGGGGATGGCTTTACAAACCAATTGCCGAGGTGAGTTTCTGGTTATCACGTAAGGTGGGGATGCTTCAGCAAGGAAGGATTCAAACATATCTGATTTATTCATTTATAACGATTATTGTGCTTCTGGTGTTTGTGAAATGAACTTTTCGCCGTTACTCATAGAATTAATGCAGCTTTTGCTGCTTCTTGCAGCGGCGCCTGTTTTTGCCGGCTGGGTAAAGATGCTCAAATGCTGGATGCAGGGACGCAGGTCTCCCGGACTTTTTCAGCCCTACAGGGACATATTGAAGCTCTTTTCAAAGGATGTGGTGCTGGCGGAAAATGCCTCGTGGATATTCCGTTTTACGCCTTATCTCGTTTTCGGGGCAACCCTTCTTGCAGGAGGGATTATCCCGATCCTGTCGGTGGACCTGCCCCTTTCCGCCACGGCGGATGTTATTGCGCTTGTTGCCATTTTTGCCATTGCACGTTTTTTTACCGCGCTGGCCGGAATGGACATCGGCACCGCTTTCGGCGGCATGGGCTCAAGCCGTGAGATGATGATTGCCTCGCTTGCTGAGCCTGCAATGCTCATGGCTGTATTTACAATGTCTCTGGCGAGCAAGTCCACATCCCTTTCTCACATTGCACAGGCTATTTCGCAAAGCGATATTCATATGGCGCTGAGGCCGTCTCTTGCCTTTGCCTTTCTTGCCTTTGTTATGATTGCAATTGCAGAGACAGGAAGGATTCCTGTTGACAACCCGGCAACTCATCTTGAACTTACAATGATTCATGAGGCAATGATACTTGAATATTCAGGAAGGCACCTGGCCCTTATCGAATGGGCGGGTATGATGAAGCTTTTCCTCTTTATGTCATTGGGCGCTGCTGCTTTTTTCCCATGGGGGATTGCAGGAGCCGGGAATATGGCGGCAATACCTGTTGCATTGATTTATCTGACAATAAAATTCGCTCTTGCCGGAGTTGTGCTTGTGCTCATAGAAACAGGGCTTGCAAAGATGAGGCTTTTCCGTGTGACGGAATTTTTGGGTGCGGCATTTCTGCTGGCAACGCTTGGCATGCTGGCTCATTTTATATTGGAGTGATATGGATATTCAGACAACAGCGCAGATAATAAATTTTCTTGCCGCCATGGTGCTTCTGACTGCCTTTGGGATGCTTGTTCAGAGGAGGATTTACGGACTTATTCATTTATTTGCGTGGCAGGGGCTTTTCCTTTCGGTCAGTACGGCTATCGTAGGCTATGCGGCGGGCAGGCACCACCTTTACATATCATCGGTATTGACCCTCATACTGAAAGTGATACTGCTTCCCTACATCCTGAATGCGCTGATACATAAGCTGAAGATTCGCAAGGAGATAGAGACAGTGGTAAATGTGCCCCTCACAATGCTTATCGGTATTGCCCTTGTAATATTCTCATACAGCCTGACTGCGCCGGTGCGTGAGATGTCAACGTTAGTTACGCGCTCCATACTTGCCATTGCCCTTGCAACGGTTATGATCGGGCTTTTGATGATGATTACAAGGAGGCACGCAGTCACGCAGATTATCGGCTTCCTTGCTATGGAAAACGGCCTGTTCTTTGCCGCAACGAGCGCAACCTACGGCATGCCCCTCGTGGTTGAACTGGGCGTGGCAATTGACGTATTGATTGCAGCATTCATATTCGGCATATTCTTCTTCCATATAAATACCACCTTTGACAGCCTTGATGTGGAGCAGATGGCAAGGCTGAAGGAAGGGGACTGACATGCCGCTGCTTATTCTTTTGGTGTTTCCGCTTTTTGCCGCTGTTGTCCTTGCTTTTGTGGGAGACAGGAAATATGCCCCTGAGATAAACATAGCGGGTTCTGCCGCGACCTTCCTTGCCGGGATTGCCCTTGCGCTGGATGTTTATACCAACGGCCCCATGCTTGCCGGAAATAAGTTTTTCTTTGTTGACGCATTTAATGTCTATCTTGCTGTGCTTACATCCTTTGTCTCAATGACAACCGCCATATTCAGCAGGCGCTATATGAGACGTGAACGCGAGCACGGAAGGGTCGGACACTGGGGTATGCGTTTTTACCATGCCATGTTTCAGCTCTTTATCTTTGCAATGCTCCTATGCCTTCTCACCAATAATATAGGCGTATTGTGGATAGCTATGGAACTTGCCACATTATCCACTGTCTTGCTGGTATCGCTATACCGGACGCCGACAGCCATTGAGGCTGCGTGGAAATATTTTATCCTCTGCGGCGTGGGCATAGCGCAGGCGCTTTTTGGAACTGTTCTTTTATATTTCGCAGCTGAAAAGGTGCTCGGAGAAGGAGGGGAGGCGCTCCTCTGGACAAATCTTATCCAGTCAAGCGGCAAGCTGGAGCCTACGATATTATCTCTTGCCTTTGTCTTTCTGATGGTCGGGTACGGGACAAAGGTAGGGCTTGTTCCGCTTCACAACTGGCTTCCTGACGCGCATAGCGAAGGCCCAACCCCAATCTCTGCTGTGCTTTCAGGCTTGCTGCTGAATGTTGCCCTATATGCCCTTGTAAGATGCAAGGCTATTGTGGACGGCTCAACTCATACACATTACGCAGGCAATATTATGATGGGCTTCGGGATAATTTCCATACTTGTGGCAGCCTTCTCATTGCTCAGGCAAAAGGATATAAAACGGATGTTCTCTTATTCCTCCATAGAACATATGGGCATAGCCACATTTGCTTTCGGCTTGGGCGGCCCTATCGCGACATACGGCGCGCTTCTGCATATGCTTGTTCACAGCCTCGCAAAGTCTTCCATATTCTTTACAGTCGGCCATGCATCTCAGATGCACCGGACTCAGGAAATGGATAAAATAAAAGGGCTTATCAGGGGCAATCCCCTTGTTGGATGGGGCATGATGTTCGGGGCAATGGCTATTGTCGGTATGCCTCCTTTCGGGATATTCACAAGCGAATTCCTTATCCTGACCGCTACTATAAAAGATGCGCCTCTTATGACCCCGTTTCTTCTTCTGGGGCTTGCGGTTGCATTTGCCGCCGTATTCAGAAAGGTGCAGCCAATGGTTGCGGGGGAGATTCCTTCCTACCAGAAATCCATGAAAGTGGCGCATCTGCCTGTACTTCTGCATATGGCTATTGTTCTTGCGTTAGGGCTGTATATGCCCGGTTTTCTTAATCAATGGTTTCATAAGGCGGTGCAAATACTGAAATGAGTTTATTAAAGGACGCCATAATCTCAGCCCTCGGAGACGATGTAAGATTCAGGGCAAATTATCAGTATCCTGAGTCTGTGGCATATTGCAGCGTGCCGAAGGAGAAGTTTGCCGAGGCTGCAAAGGCGATGAAAAAGTCATATGCGCTGCTTGCCGCTGAATGGGCTACGGAAGAGACGCCGTGGTTCGGCATATTCGCCTGTTACAGATGGGGCTCAGAATATCTGATTGTCAAGACTGTAACAACAATGGATGATCCGACATTCCCAACTCTTACCAAAAAATACCTGCCTGCCTATAGATTTGAGCGGCAGATGAACAGCCTCATGGGTGTTATTCCTGAAGGTCATCCTGATTTGCGGCCGTGGATAAAGTTTGAGGACTGGCCTCAAGACGCATACCCGTTGAGAAAGTCTTTTGATGCTTCAAGTCCCATGCCGAGGGTGGAAGGCGAATACAGATGGGCACGGGCGGAAGGAGAAGGGGTTTATGAAATACCCGTTGGTCCGGTTCATGCGGGCATCATTGAACCCGGGCATTTTCGTTTTCAGGCAGTTGGCGAACAGATTATCAACCTCGAAGAACGGCTTGGTTATGTGCATAAGGGCATAGAAAAACGGTTTGAGTCAATGAGATGGGAGGATGGCTTCAGGCTTGCGGGAAGAGTGTCAGGAGACACCACTGTTGCCCATAGCCTTGCATATTGCATGGCGCTTGAGTCCATGGCTGGTTTTGTCCCTTCGGAAAGGGCTTTCTGGCTTAGGGCTCTTTTTCTCGAGCGTGAGCGCATTGCAAACCATCTTGGAGATATCGGAGCTATCTGCAATGACGCTGCATTTGCCTTTATGCTCTATCAGCTTATGCGTTTAAAAGAAGGGATTCTCCGCACTAACAGCGAACTTTTCGGCCACAGGTTTATAATGGACAGAATTATCCCTGGCGGTGTTGCTGTTGACATTGATGAAAAAGGCAAAGGAAAGATATTAGATGAATTAAAATGGCTTGAGAAAGAATTTGAAAAACTTGTCACAATCTATGATGAAAATCCTTCCCTTGAAGACAGGGTGAGGGACACCGGAGTGCTTTTGCCTGAGAAGGCAAGAGAACTCTGCGCTGTGGGAATAGTTGCGCGGGCGAGCGGCATGAACCTTGACTGCCGCATATTCAACCCTTTTCCTCCTTATAATCAGTATGACCGCATCGAGTTGGATGTGCCTGTTCTTATCACTGGAGACGTGCATGCCAGAACATGGGTTCGTATTCATGAAGTGAGGGAGTCGATCAGAATTATACGCTGGCTTCTTGACAACCTTTCTGATGGGAATATCAACGGAACAATCGAGCCTCCTTTGTCTGAAAAGGCGGGCTTTGCAGCGGTCGAAGGCTGGCGCGGCGAGATTATCTACTGGCTTCAATCGGGGCCGGCGGGAGAGATAAACCGGTGTATGGTCAGAGACCCCTCCAGCGTTAACTGGCTGGGGCTTGAGCAGGCTATTCCCGGGAATATAGTCCCTGACTTTCCGCTCTGCAATAAAAGCTTTAATCAATCATATTCGGGGCATGACCTATGATAAGAATACTCCGCCAGATATTCAGCACAGGCATTGTTACCGAAGATGTTTTAGGGCAAGAGGAATCTAATATCAAAGTAGTCGGAGACAGGCTTGAAGAAGTTGTCAAGAAGCGTTTTCGCGGAAGCCTCGCTATAAGGCAGGTGGACGCGGGATCATGCAACGGATGCGAACTTGAGATACATGCTCTGAATAATCCTATATATAATTGCGAGCGCTACGGCATCCATTTCACTGCATCTCCGAGATTTGCGGACATGCTACTTGTCACAGGGCCTGTATCGAGAAACATGGAAATTGCGCTCAGAAGAACTTACGATGCCACTCCGACGCCGAAACTTGTGGTTGCTGTCGGAGACTGCGGCTGTAACGGCGGTATTTTTGGTGAGAGTTATGCGTCATTAGGAGGAGTCGATAAGGTGATCCCTGTCGACTGTTTTATCCCTGGCTGTCCTCCAACCCCGATGCATTTATTAAACGGAATTCTGAAGTCAGTGGATAAGTTTACTTCATTTAAATAGGTTTTAATTTGTGAAAACATTTAGCGATTTGGAGGGATTATGAAGGCAAAAGATTTGATGATTTCGCAACAAGGAGGACTTAAACCATGATGACCATGGTCGCAGTTGTCTTCGTGCTCGCCTACACAATGATTGCTCTCGAGCACCCCATCAAAATCAACAAGTCCGCCACAGCTCTGCTCGCCACGGGACTGATGTGGACACTGTACTCCTTCGCAAGCCCCCTCGGCGCCGAAGGCGTCAGCCACCAGCTCACGGAAAAACTGGCCGAGACCGCGGCCATTGTGTTTTTTCTTATCTGCGCCATGACCATTGTCGAGGTGACCGACTCCCACGGCGGTTTCGAGGTCATTACCTCGCGCATCAAGGCCACCAAACTGACGAGCCTGCTTTGGATAATCGGCTTCATTACCTTCTACCTGTCTTCCATTCTCGACAACATGACCACCACAATCGTGATGGTCGCCCTGATGAAGCGCCTGCTTAAGGAACATAAACAACGCCTCTTCTTTGCGGGTATTATCGTAATTGCCGCCAATGCCGGCGGCGCATGGAGCCCCATCGGCGATGTGACCACTACCATGCTCTGGATAGGCGGACAGATCACGACGGCAAATATCATGAAGGGGGTCTGGATTGCTTCTATGATCAATTTATTGGTTCCTCTTATCATAGCCTCCTTCATGCTCAAAGGCAATGTCGTGCCGCCCGATCAGGTCGAAAATGGCGCCGCTAACACGTCCCAGTTCGAAAAAACCCTGATGTTCTTCATGGGCATGGGTTCTTTAATCTTCGTTCCGATATTCAAGGCAGTTACGCATCTGCCCCCGTATCTCGGCATTTTGTTTGCACTCGGTGTGCTTTGGATGGTGGGTAATATCCTGCATCGGGAGAAGCCCGCTGAAGCGAAGGAACACCTCACTTTAACCAAAGCGCTCAGGCGTATTGATATGGCATCTGTGGTGTTCTTCATTGGTATTCTGCTTGCCGTGGCTACACTTTCTGCAAATGGCATGCTCCCTGCACTTGCGCAGTGGCTCGATGTCAAGCTCGGCAACCAAGCTCTGATCGTGATTATCATTGGTCTTGTTTCCGCGGTGGTGGATAACATTCCTCTGGTGGCCGCTTCCATGGGCATGTATCCGCTTGCTCAGTTCCCTACGGACTCCTTTCTTTGGGAGTTCATAGCCTACTGCGCAGGCACCGGCGGTTCAATACTGATTATTGGTTCGGCTGCGGGCGTAGCTGCCATGGGACTCGAAAAGATAGAGTTCTTCTGGTATGCCCGGCGCATCGGGCCGCTTGCCTTTGCCGGGTATTTTGCCGGCGTGGCAGCTTACATCATTCAATATAATCTGTTGCACTGAGTTGAGAGCGGATGAAAATAAGAGATAAACTACTATTAGGCTTCGGTTTTTATATATTCCTTGCTGTAGTCCTTGGTTTTTTTGCATACAAGGAGATGCAGGCGATTACCACAAGACTCT
>ERZ1292625.4698-Hain-H41-01um-R1-4698-length-10042-cov-9_pt1 | contig 10042 bp, 16 predicted proteins | sample MGYA00564400_ERZ1292625 | MGnify/ENA primary metagenome ERZ1292625 (study PRJEB36523, sample SAMEA6512639) | groundwater metagenome | collected 2019-01-08 | study: AquaDiva: Metagenomics assemblies of 32 groundwater samples
GCGCGGAGAAGGAACGGCGCCTGGCCGCGATACCAATCGGTCGCGCTGGAACCGGTCGAGATCTGGCCGTTTTCCACGGCTCAGGTCCATTCCGTGATGGACAGAGCGCCCGCGGCCGACGATTCGGTGACCGCGTAGACTTCCATCCTCGGACAGGTCGAGCCCGTGAGGAGAATCGAGTTGTTCACGCCGGCCGGGATGCGCGTCCCGGTGAATACCGAAACTCCGTCGCTCGTTGGCGCGACGCCGAAGCCGATGCGGATCCCCGGCGTCGAAAGCGCCTGCTGGAGGAGCAGCGCCGTGCGGTAGCGGTTCGCCGGGAGAATCTGCCCGCCGGACACCGGACCGGCCCCGCCGGCCGTGATCGCAGTGTTCGTATAGTTGGCAACGCCGTTGAAGCCGGGGTCACCGAGGAAGCGCGAAGCAACTACCGGGTTGGCCGCGTCGAATTGGAGGAACTCGACTTGAGCGGACGAGTAGAGCCACCAATCGCCCGGCCCGGACAGGTAGCACAAGCCACGTCCAGACGAGCCGAGAACTTCGTCGTAGAGCGGCGTTCCGCCCGGAAGCGTTGTAGTCACCCGCGGGAGGTTCCACGGCGCGAAGAGGATGTTGCCGGCGTTCCAAAGGACCGCGTCCGTGTCGGTCGGCGCGGCCGTCAATCCCGTGCTCGAGCGGAGGTATTGGATGGATCCCAGGCCGGCGCGAATCGGCCATATAATCGTGGGCCGGTCCACGTTGATCGGCGTCCACGTGTTCGCCTGAATCCCTTGGCGATTGATCTTGAGCGACGGTGCGAACGTCGCAGCGATGAGCGGGTTCGTGTTCGGCCCGGAGCCGAAGGGACCGGCCGCGCTCGGCGACGCGCCCGACGCCGGAGGCGTGAACGTGCGCGGCGGAACCGATCGGCCGCCGAAGGGTCCGCCGGTTCCTCCGCCGGTCGGATCGACTTCGAAAACTCCGGGTAGTCCCACGGCTCACTTCTTCCGGAAGAAGAGGAACCAGGCCGCGGCCCCCACGGCCGCCCAGAGCATCCAGTTGATCTTGGGTTTCGTTTCGCCGTCCATGCGTCACCTCTTCGCGATCAGGAGAACCACGAGCAAACCGCCGCCGATCAGGAGGAGCGTTTTCGTGTCGAGACCGCCGGCTTGTGCCGGTCCCTCCATCACGCTCGGCGGATCGTTGCGCGCGTTGGGGACAGCGCGTTCGCCCGTGAACTGCCCCCAGGCGTCACGTAGCGATCCGACGGTGTTTCCGATTTCGCCGGCGAACTGGCCAGCGTCGCGTGCATAGCCGCCGATATTGTCGAAGAAGTCCCCCACCGATCCACCTCCACCAATCTCGGGCGCCGCGGGCGCCACGGGCGGACCGAGCACAACGCCCGGCCCCTTCATCATGTTCTGAGCGAGCGCGTTGCCGGCCAGCGCCACGGCGCCAGCGAAACCCGCCTGAGCGCCGACCTCGGCCGCTTTGGAGAAGCTCTTTGTCTTGATGAGCGTCGGGAGCGCAACAACGCTCTTTGCCGAGATCGCTTTGTCGATCGGCGACATTGCGCCCGTCAAGATCTTGCCGAGCGGCTTGCCCTTCTTTATCGCTTTGGCGGTCTTCGCGATCTTGCCTGCGGGCGAAATCTTCGCGACCTTCTTGGCGGCCTTCTTGAGCTTCTTTTTCAGCTTCTTGAGGAAGCCCACGCAAGCCCCCTAGTCGTCAAAGAGGATCTTGGCGCCGCCGATTTCGTAGCTGCCCATCGGGTTGGTCTGCGGCATCGACGCCAATCCCGGTTGGAACTCGCGCCGCCCGGTTTGGCGCGAAAAATCGCGCTGCGGGAGAGCGCCCGAAGAGCGCGCGAAGTTCAAGCGTTGTCGGAACGCCTGGCGAAAGCGTCGCGACCCGCGATCCGGCACGAGGGCGCCAGGCGCAGCGCCGGCGGCCGCGGCCATGCGGCCGACGGAGAGCTTGCGCTCGAGCCCCGCCTTGCGGCGCAGAGCCACTACGCGGCCCTCCCGTAGGGCACGACCGAGTAAACACAGACCTCGTTCGCGATCCCGCCCCAGGAAGCGCCGGTCTGCAGTTCGAGATACGACGCGCCAGGCGGAGCGTTCAGGCCCGCGTGGACATCGACGAAGATCGGATCGTTCGGCACGGTGTCCGCGTAGGCGGTGCCGGCGCTCGACGTGGACCACGGACAATCGAGCTGTTGCGATTCCCAGAGCATCGACGACGTGTTCGCATCGAAGGCGTCGGCATCGTTCGCGACCTGGCCGGCCGCGTGGAGCACTTGACGACCCGCGAGGACGAGCTTCGCGCGCAGAAGGCCGACGGAGTTGATCCCGAAGCCCTCGACGATCCCATCCTCCGACAGGTTGTGCCGGCCCGACGCCGCCGAGGCGCCGATCGACATCGGCCCAGACAGAAGCTTGGGGTAGCACTGGGCCGGGATGTCGGTTTGCTCATAGCCGCACACGACGGTTCCCGTGACGGCCGCGGCCGTCGTCATCGTGATCTCGATCGTCACGTTCGAGTTCATCGGGAACTGGCACACGTCCGCGTCGTTCTTCGTCGGTGCGTCGAGGATGAAGAACGGGATCGTGAAGCGCTGCGTGTTCTGCGCGACGCCCCCGCTCGAGGTGATCGCGGCCTGAGGCGTCGTGTACCCACCGCGGCAGAAGCGGAAGAGGTACGCGCGCAGCTGCGCGAACGACAGGTCGAAGATCGCGACGCCGTTCGCTTTCACGCGAATGCGGTCGATCGTCGCGAGCGTCCACGCGGTTCCTCCGGTCGAATTGACCTGGAAAATGTAGCGCAGCACGCGATCGGAGGGCACGTCCGAAGACGTGAAGCTGATCGTTTGGGTGGCGGAAGCGATGAACGCCTTGGTCGAGGCGTTGTAGTCAAGCACGCGGCTCATAGGTCAACCTCCGAGGACGCGCTTGGTCAGCGCGATCCCGACAGCGATTGCGCCGATTTCGGCGATGTCGTCCATCCCGAACCCGTCGGGCTTGCGCTCGATGAACCCGGTGGGATCGTCGGGCGATTCCTTGATGAGGAACGAGGCGAGAAACTTCCCGGCGAAAATGCCGGCGCCGAGAATGAGCCAACTCTTCATGGCATGAGCCTCGTCCCCGTTTCTAGTCGCGGGTCAATAGGAAAATCCGGTTGTGTGGCGGATGAAGCTCCCGCGCGGGAGCTCGCGCACGAGCTCGGGGTCAATCGCGAACTCGCGCTCGAGGCGCTCGAGCACGACCGGCGACGTGCACCGAAACACGAAGAGCTCCGGCGCACACGAGAGCGCCGCTTGCGGCACGTCGGCCGAGAGGTGCTGCGTCGTGAGGTAGAGCCGCGCTTGTGCGTGTCGATGCGCGCGCATGAGGCGCAGGAGCGACGAATCGCGGCCCTTGTTGGAGCTGATCCAAAACGCCGCCTCGTCCACGAGCAAGTTCACGCGGCGAAGGCGCAGCACGAGATCGCACACGCGCTCGACTTCGGCGCCATCGCGCGGCACGAGCGCGACGTGCTCACCGCGCTCCCACACGGCCGCGGCGAGCTCGTCCACGTTGGCGACGTGCGGGACGTGCGCGAGCTGCGCCACGTCGGAGGAATCGAGCACGACGGCCGGCCAGCGATTCGCGGCCGCGTCGCGCGCGAGGTGCGAGACTGCGAGCGTCGTCTTGCCGGCGCCGGGGATGCCTACGTACCAGGCGCAGCCGGTCGAGGTGCGCCGAACTCCGGCCACGGTTCTCCCAAGGGGTCCTCGGATGCGCGCGCGACGTGTCCGTTCGACGCCGGCGCCGCGGCCGCGGGCGCGGGCGGGATGCCGGGCGCGGGCCCGTCGTCGCGCGGCTTCGCCTTCGCCTTGATCGCGCGGAACGGTTCTCGAAGCGAGAGCAGAAACACGGCGCCGAACGCGACAAGCGAGATCGGCCCCGCGTTCGGAAGCACGCGCTCGACGTAGGGCACGACCGACGGCGCGAGCGCGTCCAGCGTGCGGCGAGTTTTCCTCGAGAGCTGCATTTTCGCCGAGATCTCGGGGTCCTCTTCGACGCCGACGGCGCTCGCGTAGATTCCGAGCACGACCAGGCGCAGCCCCTCGAGCGTGTCCACGAGCTCGGCGGGGTCGAGCCCCGCGGGCGCGTCGAGCGGATCGAGCTCGTTCGCGAACTCGCCCCCCACCGCGCGCGCGCTCGAGGCGCTGGGACCTGGGTTGGGCGGGAGCGCGGAGGGATGGATCGGCGACGTGCCGAGCTCGACGCCCGGCGCCTTGCGCGGTCGGCCAGGGCCGCGGCGCGGAGGTGCCGGCGGGGCGCTCGGCCCTGCCGGCCCGGCGGCCCTTGTCGGGTCGCCGGTCGCCGCCACGGCTTTGCGTGTTCGGTTGCGCGAGGACATCACACGTCTGGAAGCGGGTCGAATGGGAGCGGCTTCGAGCGCTCCTTCGGTGCGCTCGAGCGCCGCGGCGCGGGCGCGTCGTCGTCCTCGTCTTCAGACGTTGCGGCCGGCTCCTTTGGGTCCTTCTCGCAAAAGGCGCGATGAATGCGAATCCCCGACGTGCGGAAGGTCTTTCCGCAGTTGGGGCAGTCGGTCGTCTGCGGCGGTTTGCCGGTCGGTTTCGTCATGGCGAAGGTGGGCACGCGCGCCCGAGAGAGAACGCGCGCGCCCCGAGGGATCAGACGGGGAGCCAGTAGTTGCCGACGCTCGGCGCCGTCGCTGAGTAGGCGGGCACGGTGAGCGCGAGCACGCGCTTGACGCCGTCGAAGTCAAGCGGCGCGTCGTAGGCGATGTCGAGCACCTTCGAATCGTCTCGATGGAGCCCGAACACGACACCGGGGCGCGCGTCGCCGTTGGCGTCGAAGTAGCGAACGGGTTGCCCGATCGTCACGGCGTCACCGGAGGAGTCGTCTGCGCGCTCTTCGTGCCTTGCTGGCCGGAGTTCAGCGCGGCGAGGAGCTGCGCGAGCGTGCTCGCCGTGTCGTTGCCGCTCAGGACCTTCTGCACCGAGATCGCCTCGATGGGGTCCGCCTCGAGGAGCAGCTTCACGCTCGCCGCGGTCGAAGCGCGCCGGATTTCGGCGAACGCGCGCGCGTCGCCGACCGTGTCGGCCATCATCTGCGCGGCGTAGAACGCGCCGGCTTCGCCGATCGTCTTCACGTTGTTGTGGCCGACGGCGTCGAGGGCTTCTTGCGGGATGGGCACGGCGGAACTCCTTGGGATCTACGGGTTGTGTGTGTGTTCCACGTGGAACACTAGGGCTTGTGGTCCCGTGATACTTCGGGCGCCGATCCCGCGCAAGGTCCGCGCTCGTAGACCGGCGGCTTCTTGTGCCGCGATGCCCACTCGCGCGCCGCGTCCGCGGCTTCGACGGCCGCGACGTAGTTCGGCCAACTCACGGCGCCGTCGATGCGCTCGCGCGCGAGCGTCCCCGTCCAAAGACCGTCCGGCTTCGGCCGAGCCTCGAGGAGCCCCTTCGACGCGCGCAGCCGGCGGAAGTGCGGCGGAGCTCCGATCGGGGTTTGGTCGCCGGCCTTGTAGCGGGTCGCGCCGAGATCGTGCGCGGCCTTCGCCAAGTACGCCGCCATCCCGGCCGCGTCCGTGAGCACCTCCGCCCACACGCGCAGCCCGAACCCGGCGCTCTCTGCGTGCGATTGGAGCCAGTCGCGGCGCCAGGCCCGCGGGAGCGCGCACACTCGCCCCGCGCCGTGCGCCGCGCGTGGATCGTGGCGGAACTCGACGCCGCCGGCTTCGACGGCCGCGCGCAGCCGGGGAGCGCGCAGGAGCACGTTGACGTGCGGCGTCGGGTTCGCGCGGACGTGCCGCTCCCAGGTTTGGACGTACTCGGGCGGACCGAAGGCGCGCGCGACCGAGCGTCGCAGCACGTTCCAACGGTCCTTGGCGTCGCGGTAGGCGTCCCACCCGCACGCGAACGCCGCCGGGTCGAAGGTGAGCACGAGGTAGACCCACCAATCGCGCGACGTTGCCGCGCCCGTGAGGCGCCGCATGTCGTCGCGCGCGACCCACCAGCCGCACCGGCGACACCTCCACGACTTGCACGCGAACGGGATAGCCGCCGGACTGATCTCCGCGCCCGGCTGCGCCGGCGCCCGCAGGATCGTCCACCGGTGGGTCTCGCACGCTCGGACGGAGGAGAGCGCGAGGCGCCCCGCCACGCCTTCCGGCCACACCTCCGGATCTCGCAGCCTAGGAAGTTGCTGCAAAGGACCCGCCCCTCCGGTGACCGACTTATTCTTTCTCAGAGACGAGCCAGTCAGAGCGGAACCCGAAACGGACGAATCTAACGGTCCCGTTACAATGCACGCGTGACCCTCGCGTGCGCCCTCCGGGAGCGCCGGCGGCCGATTGTGCGCCATGTGTGCACTCGCCGGGAGCTCCGGCGGCCTTGTGTGACCCGCGTTTGACTACCGGCCGGCGGTTCCGATCCGCCGGCCTGAGTTGCATGCCGCCCGCGCTGAGCTCCGCTCCGCCGGGAGGGTCGATTAGGGACCCGCGACGGTTCGGGCGTGCCTCGGGAGGGACGGAGCGCGATCGGTGCGCTCGGGCGTCCTGGGAGCTCCCAGGACGCAACGGCGCCCCGCCTGGCCGGGAAGGCCGAGACGGGGCGCCGCGAAGCGGAGAGGGACCGCGCGCGCGGCCCGGCGCCGTCAGAACGGGACCCGCTCGGGTTCCTTGCCGGGGTCCGTCGTCGGACTGTCCGCAGGCTCGCGCTCGGCCGCCTCGAGGACCCACGCCGCGTCGCGCGCGAGAGCGTTCGCCCACACGGCCACGCCGAAGGCCGGCCGCACGTCCTTCACCTCGCCGTGCTTGTTCGGCGGGGCCGTCGTCGGCCAGCGCTCGCGGCCGGCCACGGCACGGAAGGCCACGAGGTAGAGCTCGAAGCACTGCGCGTTGGTGAGCTTCAAGGCGACACCTCGCGTTTCTCGGCGCGTTCGTCGGCGCGCCGCACGAGCTCGCGCCCGAGCTGCGTGACCTGGTAGCGACCTTGCGAGGCGTCGTGCTCGAGGCACGACTTCCGCAGGAGCGCGCGGATCACGCGCAGGTCGCACGAGTGTCCACCCGGAACGCGGCCGACCATCGAGCGCAGCGTGTCGAGCTGCGCGGCCGTGAGCGTGACGCCGTTCAACGGTCACCTCCCAACTGCTGCGGGAGGTCCATCGGGTCAGCGAGCGCGGCCGCGCGCTCCTCGATCAGCGCGCGTGCGATGTTCCAGACGCGGCGCGCGATGCGGCTGTCCGGTTCGCCGGCGTCGTCCTCCGCGGCAATCGCGAACACGGACGGGGCGAGCTGCACTGCGAAAAGGTCGAGCAACGTGAGAGCGCCATGGAACTGCAAGAGCTCGAGCTTCGGTCCGGCCAGGCCTTCGACCTGGCGCATCATCACGAAGGGAGGATGAACCGGGAGGTGCTTCGGCGAGGCGTTCAAGCGACACCTCCCGCGTGTCCGCGGCGATCGTGCGAACCGCCGCAGTCCTCACAGAAGGCCCAATCGGCCGACGGATCGACGCGGCCTTCGCGCACGTCGAGATCGTGCCAGGCCGCGGCGATTCGCTTCGCGGCGAGGTGCACGTTGGAGAGTTGCGCGTGATTCGCGACGAAGATTCGCACGACGCTTCTCGATTCGACTTGGCGAATCAGTCCTTGGAGAATCAACACGGCGCGCGCGCCGAGTTCGGCGCGGTCGGGTTGGCGAGCTGTCACGGGAGCACCTCCGCGGGAGCGTTGGAAGGCCGGATTTCGGGCGCATGGTAGAATGCGCCTCCCTGGATTCTGCGCGTACGGCGCCCGTTTTTATACGTTCTGTTGCATTGTGTCCCGATTGCGGAATCGTCGATTCCGAATCGAACTTTCGAGCGGGATTGCATGGCGGAGACCCAGGCCAGCGGTTTCAATCCGCGCGTTCCACCACGGAATGCGAAGTGCCCCGCTGACGGTAAAGCCAGCGGGGCACCTCGCCGGAGTTTCCTCCCGCTCGTGCTCGCGCGGTACTGGCCTAGTTGCCGCGCGAGCGAGCGGACGGTGCAAGAGCCGTCGCGGCGCGTCAAGTTCGAAAGAGCCTGGCGCGCCGCATCTCGTTTCAGCGCCGACGCTTCTTGAAGCGTCCCGTTTTCGAACGCGGCGGTAGTCGTCGGTGCTTCTTGCGTCGCCTCATCGCCTTCCATCCTTCCAGCGCGACCGGCACGGCCGCGATTGCCAACTTGCCCCAACTCACCGCGGCGAACTCCGCTCGAGCAGTCGGTCAAGCTTGACGTTCACGCGCTCGAGCTCTGCCTTCGCGCCATCGAGCTCGACGCGCATTCGAGCGAGCTCGACTTGCTGCCCGTCGATGCGCTCGAGCGCGCGTTGCGCGACCCATCCGCCGGAGGCGAGCAACGCGACGAAGGCGAGAGGAATCCACCAGGCGGGCGGCGCCCGTCGCTCAGTGCACGGAGCTCCGAAAGCTCGTGCATCGTGCGCGGCAGTCGTGACGGCATCGGGTTGATCGGCATGGTCGAAGCTCAAGAGAGGGTCCAACTTCCCGCGCCAAGCCAGTGTCGGCCGACGCGCACGTTCACGGACACGGTGACCGAAGGCGACCAGGCCGCGTGAGTCTCGACGGAGAGCTCGACCGTGCGCCGCTCGCGCGGCCGGAGCGCGACGCGCGGCCCCAGCACGGTGAACGTGCGCGCAGGCCGGAGGAACGGTGTTTCGCGGATGTCGAGCTCGAGCGTTCCCTCGAGGAGCTCGTCAGCGGTCGCGTTGGCGAGCTCGAGGCGCACGCGGTAGGTGCTCTCGAAGGGCGCCAGGTCGATCTCCCCGCCGTTCGCCGGCGCGATGAAGCGGACCTGTCCGAGCGGCCCTTCGACCGTCGGCGGGAGCACCGGCGTCCCAGGCGTGACGCCGGGCGGGATCTCGCGCTCGGGAGCGCCAACTACGGCGGGTGCGGGCGCGCCGCGTAGGCGGTCCCAGAGCCCCCCGAGGAGCTCTGCGGGGCGCTGGAGAAGATCGCCGAGCGACGCGCCCGCGTACTTGGCTGCGCCGCTTACAGCGAGCGCCAGGCCGAAGGCGCGCAAGGCGCCGCGGTTGTGCTCGTCCTTCTCGGCCGCGATCAGCGCCGCGACGGCGCCCCCGAGGAGCGCCCAAGCGAGGGTCTTGTCGGTGTCGGCCATGCGCTCACCCGCGCAGCATCCCGACGAGGTAGGTCTGCGGCACGTCGGCCGCGGCGCCCCCACGGCCGGAGTCGGACACGAAGGTCACCGGCACGCTCGAGGTGTTCGCGAGCATCGTCACGGTGCGCGATTCCATCGTCGTCGGCTTCGCGATCGCGTGCGCGCTCACGCACGTCTTTGCAATGGCCGCGACGCCGAACACGGCGCCGCCCGAGGGCTGCGTGTTCGAATTGTCGCCGATCCCAACGAAGCACACGGCCGCGATTGCGGCGTTGGTGCACCAGGTCGCGCTGAAGTGCACGTCCTCTTCGCCGAACGTGAGATAGGTGGCCGTGTCGCCGGTCCCGCCGTTGATGCGCGCATAGGCTGCATTGTTGAGCGCGGCCAAGTTGGTTTGCGCGTTGTCGTCCACGTAGCCGGGTCGAAGCCGAATCGCCTTCTGGCGACGGACGTAATACGACAGCACGCCGCGGAAGGATTCAGAATCTTCGAACTCCGTTGATCCATTCGTCAGCACGAGCCCGAGAAATGGCGATTGCTGTCCAAACGAGGTCGAGTTTTCGAGTACGTACTGTCCAAAGTACGACATCGGCGCCGAAGTCGAGAGGCGTAGCGTGTTCGCGACGGGCGGATCCCCCGCGTTCGAGGCGCAGTAATAAACGTGGTAGAGCGTCGAGGCCGACGGCGCGGCTTGTTCCTCGCCGCTTGCGTTGATCGTCGAGTCGGTGTTCGCCAGCGTGTACGACGCCGCGAACGCCTTTGCGTCGCCGTTGTCGCCAGGCCCGGCCACGAAGTTCGGCCCGTAGGCCACGGCCGCGAGCTCAGTCGTCGAATTCGCGCGGAGAAGGAACGGCGCCTGGCCGCGATACCAATCGGTCGCGCTGGAACCGG
>ERZ1292625.4700-Hain-H41-01um-R1-4700-length-10041-cov-4_pt1 | contig 10041 bp, 8 predicted proteins | sample MGYA00564400_ERZ1292625 | MGnify/ENA primary metagenome ERZ1292625 (study PRJEB36523, sample SAMEA6512639) | groundwater metagenome | collected 2019-01-08 | study: AquaDiva: Metagenomics assemblies of 32 groundwater samples
AGGCCCCGGGGATGACCTTCGGGAAGTGGATCCAGTTCGAGCGCGGCCAGGCGGTCGTGAAGTCCAACCTGTACGAGCAGGTCTGGGGAACCCGCGAGAAGGCGATCGAGGCGCTCAAGCAGCGCCGCGGTTGCGGCTCCGAGTTCTTCGTCCTCGACTCGTTCCTCACCTCCCCGGCGGCTCCTGGGGCCGCGTCAGAGGCCGCAGCGCCCAAGCGCAAGCGGTCGCCTCGGAAGCCCAAGTCCACGACGGATCAGCCCCCGCCCGCCCAGGACGGGACTCGCCCCGTCACGGAGTAACCCCCCATGTCGTACGTCGTTTCCCCCAAGCGCCGGTTGATGATCCTGTTGGCGTCGGCCGCGGCCGGCACCACCGTGCAGACGCTCCCCACGGACCTGCGCGGCTGCAAGGACATCGTCTTCCAGAGCATCGTCACCGCCTGCACGGGCGGGTCGGACGCCGTGGACTTCACGGTCCAGGCCTCCCACGACAAGGTGTCGTGGTTCACGTGGGTCTCGTTCACGCAGGCTACGGCAGCCACGAACGAGATCAAGCCGGCCATTGGCACGGACGGCATCGTCCCCCGCTGGGCGCGAATCTCCTCGGTGGTCGCCGCGGGCGCCACGGTCTCCGCCAAGGTCTACGTGACCTACAAGCGCGCCGGCGACGGCCAGATGCCGCCGACGAAGGCCGCGCTCACCACGGCCGTCGGCGCCCACGCCTAAGCCCTGACGCTCTGATCGAGGCGCCGCCGCTGTCGGCGGCGCCTCCCCTCTCCACGGGGGCTCGATGGCCGCACCCACGATCCGAGGCTCCCAGACCGCCTACGCCGGCTACACCTTCCTGGACCTCCAGGAGTACAGCCTGAACGAGCGCGGCGCGTCCGCCGACGCCGCGAGCACCACCTACGCTTACCAGGCGGCCTGGGTGGCGAAGGCGAAGCAGTACATCAAGGACGGCATCACCTACCTCTACACGCAGCGGCGCCACTGGTTCCCGCAGGTCGAGACGGACGTCGTCGCCGAGGCCGCGGCCGGTTCGTACTCGAAGATCCCGCTGCCGGCCGAGTGCGCCAACCTCACGGCGGTCACGATCGGCAACGTGCCACTGCGGATCTACGACACCGAGGAGTACGTCGCGAACCTGAACCCGACGTCCAGCGGTGGCGGCACGATCCTCTCCGACGCCTCGGGCTCGCCGCAGATCGCGCGGCAGTTCGTCGTGGCGCCCGCGGCGGCTACGAGCGCGCCGCAGTTCGGCCTCGAGATCCTCCCCGCGCAGACGTCGGTCTTCACGGCCCACCTGTACTACCAGGTCTCCGGGCAGGCGCTGTCGGGCGCCACCGACACCGTCTTCCTGCCGCTCTGGGCCCACCCCATGGTGCTTCTTTACTGCGCCATGCGGTGGCGGCTGAACGACGGCGACCTCAAGGGGTACGGCGAGGCGCGGCAGTTGCTGATCGCCGAACTCGACGAGATCGGCCTGCGCCCGCCGTCGGACGCCGTCCTCCCCGTCGTCCACAATATGTTCCCGAGCGAGACCGCGACGAGGAACTAGGAGCCCACCCCGATGAACCTTCAGCGCGACTGTGGCTACGTCAAGACCATCGGGATCGCCAACGGCGCCGCCGTGTCCTCGACGGGCGGCGACACCGCCGGCGAAATCGACCTCAAGAACTGGGCCGGCGGCCTGATCCTTGTGCCGTCCGCATGGACGGCGGCGGACATCACGTTCTCGGTGGCCCCGTACTCCTCGCTGGCTGCGGTCCAGTCGGGCCTGGGCCGCAAGAAGCCCGCGCCGACGTTCTCGCCGCTCTTCGACAAGGTCGGGGTCCTCGTCCGCATCACGACGATCGCCACCTCGGCGGCGCAGTGGTACGAGGTCCCCGCCCAGGTCTTCATGGGTGCCGTCGTCAAGATCCACTCGACGAACACGGCGTCCGCCGCGGCCGTGAACCAGGGGGCCGCTAGGACGCTCCAACTGCTACGCAAGTCGTAACCCGATGAGCCCTGGAATCTTCTCATTCGGCTACGGAACCGACGGCGGCTATGGGTATGGTGGGTCCGGCTCCGCCGTCTCCCCCCCCTCGATCTCCTACGCTGGCTCCCCGTTCTCGTGGACGTACGGGAGCGCGATAGCCGCCGCGAGCGTGACGAACAGCGGCGGCGCCGCCACGTCGTACGCGGTGACGGCGGGGGCGCTGCCGACGGGGGTGTCGCTCAACACGACGACGGGCGAGTTGACCGGGACGCCGACGACCGCGAAGGTGATCGCCAACGTGACGATCACGGCGACGAACGCTGGCGGCACGTCCGCCGCGGTTATCTCCGTCGTCGTCCCGTCGCCGCTCTACACGTCGCTGTCCGAGGTGTGGGATCTTGGCGATGCCGACGGTGCGGCCCGCGTCGGGTCGCACGCTGGACTCAACCTCACGAACAACAACAATGTCCTTCGGTCTGTCGCTGGCGGCCCGGACGGAGGCAATGCGTCCATCTTCGTCGCCGCGAGCAGTCAGAACCTTTCTCGCGCCGCGAACGACGCCTTCCGTCTCGGTACTGCCGACTTCTGCGTCGGCGTGTGGGTGAAGCCTACGGCATTCACGGCGGAGTGCGCGATCATCGACTTCTTGGTTTCTGGTGGAGTCGGATCGAGGAACGACGCATTTGTTCTTGTGTCAAATGCGACAACCGGGCGACTTCGGATCTACACGGCAGGGGCCTATTCCGCCGCCACTACCGGCGCGCTCACCATCAACGTGTGGAACTACGTCGAAATCCAGCGCGTCGGCACGACGCTCACTTTCTACATCAACGGGACGGCGGACGCGACGACCGTGACGCTTTCGACAGACATTACGTCCGGCGGGCTCGTAGTCGGGGCGTACTCCGACGCGGCGTCTGGTTATCTGGACGGCCTTGAGGCGTACGCATTCGTAGGCAAGCGTGCGTCCACCGCGGCGGAGCGTGCATGGCGCTACAACGCTGGCGCCGGTCGAGCCTACGCCGCCTACGCCACATACGACGGAGGCTAGACGATGCGCCGATTCGCCTCGCTCATCCCCTTAGCGCTCGCACTCGCGGCGATGATCTTCGTCGGCCTCGCGTGCGCGGGGTGCGGGGCGTCCCACGAGAACGACGTGACCGTCGAGCAGTACCGATACGTCGATGGCTCGCTCCCGCCTGACTCCAACCTCGGCATCACGTTCATCCGCCAGGACGACGGCACGCATTGCATGGTGAACCGGATTCTGGAAGTTGACGCCGACCCCGACCGAATCGTCCGCGTCATCGTCCACGAGTTGATGAACGCCCTCCTGATCCAAGAGTCCTACTTCGCGCCGTGGCCCGACGAAATGCTCCCGTCGTGGTACCTCTACGAAGGCGACTCGCAACCGCCGTTCCACCCCATCGGCGCGGACGAGGCGGCGTGGATCGCGGGGCACGACGCCATGACGGTCCACATCGAAGGCGCTTGGCTTGTCGAGCCCGTGCACGAGGCGGTCGAGAGGATCAACGAGGCGGCCGGAGTGGTCGTGTTCGTGGAGTAGCATCCCTACATGGCCCTGAACGCAGCCACGGACTTCACAGACCTCTACTTGATCGCCGGCGGCGGCACCCCCGCAGCCTCGCAGATCGCTGGCGGTCGCGCGCTGGCGCTCACCGGCTCCGGCACGCCCCCGAGGTTCCTGTCCTCGAAGCGCCGCCGCGGCGGCGAGTTCCGCAGCGCCACGTTCTCGGCGACCACCCCCAAGGCGTTCGCCACCACAGCAGCGGCGCGGGCGGACCTGTACGCCTCGAGCAAGGTGAAGTCGTTTACTGCGGGGTGGTGGGTGCGGCCTAACAAGACCGGCGTGACCTCCACGGCACTGACCGTTCTGGGCGGGGTCTTCTCGGCGACCAACATGGGCGCCACGCCGTGGATCCACAACCAGCCCGTCCTGGTCTGCACGACCGGCGACGCCGGCTCGAGCCGCGTCGTCGTGTCGGTTATGGGCGCGACGCTCGACACCTCCCTCGCCACCCAGGACTCCGGGCCCGTCTCGACGACCCCGCTGTCGGACGGGGACTGGAACCTCGTCGTCGTGCGCGTGACCGGCTCGACGAGCACGAACAACCTCCTGTCCGCCATGACGCTGATGACGATCTCGCCGACGGGACAGCGGCGCGTGTACAGCCTCAGCGCCCACCGCTCCGCTCTGAAGGTCGCGTTCAACGCGACGAACCCGGCCGCCAACGACACCTTCACGATCGGGTCGAAGGTCTACACCGCGAAGGCGTCGCTCGCCGGCGGCACCGCCACCACGACGATCGTGGGCACCGGCACGAACCCCGCCGCGGGGGAGACGCTGGTCGTCGGCGACAAGACGTACATCTTTACGGCTCAGGTGGCGGCGGCCGCGAAGGCCTCGTCGTACATCCACCTCTTGACGCCTGGGACGAAGAAGAACCAGGGGTGGAACCTCTGGATCGGCGGCTACGCCTTCAAGGCGGTCATCGGCGGCGCGGCGGCGAACCCGGGGGATATGTGCATCTACGGCGGCTACGAGGCGCCCAGTCTCAACGACCTCCTCTTCAACCCGACCGTCACGGGAGAGGGGCCCAAGGGGTACAAGGCACCCGCCGCCGCCGTCTCGAGTGGGATCACCTACACCGCCGAGAACGCCGGGAAGGCGTGGCGAGACCGAAACTTTACGACACCCAGCACTGACGTCGCGGTTTCGTTCGACACCCCCACGCAAAAACTCACGATCCAGGCCCTGAGCGTCGGCGCGGGTGGCAACTCCACGAAGATCAAGACCAAGGACTCCGCCACGGCGACCGGGACCCACCCCGAGATCGCCGTCGGGAACGCGAGCGGCGACGCCGCGGACAACACCGAGATCGCGTTCCAGGGAGGGCTCGCGGCGCCGGTCGCGTACGGCGTGATGATCGGCGGCTCCTACGCCACCACGAAGGCCAGCCTGATCGCCGCCATCAACGCCAACGGCTCCGCCGGCACACAGTACACAGCGGACATCGCCACCGCCGGAGCCAACCCCAAGGCGGTCGCCTCTGACCCCGGCGGCAACAACATCCTTCTGACGGCGCTCGTCAAGGGTTCAGCCGGCAACAGCATCGCGTGCTCGGACACCTCCGCGCAGTTGACCACCGCGGCCTTCACGGGTGGCACCGACGGCGCCGACGAGAACCACATCCTTCTCGGCGGCACGGCGCAGGCCACGTGGGAGAACCTGGCGTCCGCGGTCAACCTCACGGGGGCCCGCGGCATCGCGTACGGCTCCCCCACAACGATCAACGCCGACCTCGCCGCCGCCGCCTCCACGGGGTACCTCCTCATCACTGGGCTCGCGTCCGGCGCGTCCGGCAATGGCAAGGCGGTGTCCTTCTCGCTGTCCGGCGGCGCCTCCGCGACGGTCAGGGACGAGTGGGGCGACAAGACGCAGACCACCACTGTCGGCGGCTCTGACGCGGCGCCCTTCACGGTCGCGGCGGGCTCCCGCCCCGACCAGGCCGACGTGCAGTTCCTGGCCGGAGGCTGGACCCAGACCGCCACGACGACGGCGGGGATCTTCTACGGCGCCGCCTCCGATTGCTTCCTCGCGAACCGGGTCCTCACCGACGCCGAGGTGGCGGAGTACGCCTACACCGCCCCGCCCACCTCGGCGCGTGACGCCGGGTGGTACCGCGCCGCCCACCGCGTCCGCATCGCCGGCAAGTCCGACCTGATGTCGGCGTGGACGGCGCCGATCCCGACCGCCATCGGCGCCACCTCGACGCGGCTCCAGATGAGCCTTCGCGGCACGAGGCATGCGCTACGCGCCTACGGCGTGGAGGCGGGGCGGCCGTGGAGCCTGTCGCACCTCGGATACACCTTCGACCGCCTGGGTGGGCTGACGCCGGCCGGGCGCAGGTACTACACCTTCCCGCACTTCAAGGGCGGAACGTACCGCAACCAGCCGCCCCCGCTGGTGCCGCAGGGCGCCTGCTACGACATGCTCAACATGACCTTCCAGAACGGCGTTGCGCGCCGGCGGCGCGGGTACCGCATCAAGTCCGTTGACACCTCCGTGACCGGCTTCCCCTCGGCGATCTTCGATTGCACAACGGCGGCGGGAGACACGTACCAGGTGGTCTATCGCGGCGGGACGCTGTACCTCTATGACAACGGCACCGAGGTCTCGCTGGACACCGGGTGGGCGCAGAACGAGATCCCCACCAAGGCCACGGTGGGGAACAAGACCCTCCTGATGTCGTCGCAGCGCAGCCGCGTGCTGATCGACGGGTCCACCGTCGCCGCGGGTGTCACAGCCCCCACGTCGGCGCCGTCGTACGTCAGCTCGGCGCCGACCGGCGACACCGGCGTGATCCTGGCGCCCCCGGGCTTCGAGTACGTCTGCACCTTCTACGACGGCACCCACAACACCGACAGCGGCCCGAGCCCGTCGACGACCGTGTCGCTGGGCGGGACGAACCCCAACAAGAATCCCGTGAAGGCCTTGTTCCGCCTCCCCGTCGGCGGGTCCGGCGTGACGAAGCGGAAGTTGTGGCGCAGCAAGGTCGGCACGCAGACCTACTTCCTCGTGGCGACCATCGAGGACAACGTCGCCGCCACCGAGGTGTACGACCCGTACGACATCCCCGCCTCGGGCGAGATCCTCGAGGTGTACAGCGGCATCGGCGTCACCGCCGCGGTCCCGGCCGGCACGGCGTGCGGATCCCACGAGAACCGCACCATGGTCTGGGGCGACCCCGCCGACTTGAACGCGCTGTACATCGGGGAGATCGGGGATTGTGAGCGGTACTACGCCTTCAACGTCGTCCGCGCCAACGGCCCCATCCGGGCCGGCATCTCCCACGAGGGGCGCTGGGTCCTCTTCACCGACCGCACCGTCGAGGTCATCGAGGGCGACTTCGTCCGCGGCGCCGCGGGCCTCCTCGGGATCTCGAAGCGCGTCCTCGACTCGAGCAAGGGCGCCTTCGGGCCCTACGCCGCCACGGCGGCGCGCGGCCGCATCTTCTGGTGCGACCCCAACGGCGTCCACACCCTCGGGGCGGGCCTCGACCAGAAGGACGTGACCACCACCGTGTCCTGGCCGGTTCACCCCATCGTCGCCGCGGCGCTCGACACCAGCGGCACCACGGTCTGTATGGAGTTCGACTACGTCTCCCAGCAGTTGTGGGTGGCGCTGACGCAGGCCCAGGCCGACACCGCCACGAAGAACCGCGTCGTGCTCGTCCTCGACGTCTCGAAGGGCTTCAGTCAGACCGACGCCGTGTGGGCCCCTTACGACCATGCCCTGTCGTTCGTCACGCGCTCCGCCGACGGGCTCCTGGGGCAGCAGTTCCTCGGGTGCGGCTACAACGGCGAGATCCTCGAACTCGACGTCACCGACGGCGACGGCGTGCAGGGCAACGAGTCCTGGTTCCCGACTCCGCACCCCGTCATCTCGGCGATCGACACTGCCACGAAGATCGTCACCGTCACCGGCGTCACGCTCCCCACCACAGGCCTCCGAGGTGCCGGCGCGGTCCTCGAGGTGCTCGCCTCCACCACGAACCGATTCTCCCACGCCGGGATCCTGGCGTCCACGGCGTCGACGCTCACCCTTGACCGGCTTCCGGCCGGCCTCGCCGTCGGTGACCTCGTTCACGTGGGCGGTATCCTGGGGATGCTCCAGACCGCCGAAGTGGACGCCGGTTCGAGTGACCCCAAGATCATGCGGGAGGTCGGCGTCGGCCTCGTCGAGGCGCACGCAGGCGACCTGTAATGGCCGACGACCGCATCGAGTCCGCGGCCACGCCCGCCAACCCCGACGCCCTGCGCCGCGGCCTCCTCGACGCCGAGGCGCTCCTCCGCGCCGGCACGATCAAGCCGTCGAAGTTGCACCCCGAGTGTTACGGCGACCCACGCGCCGAGCGGGACGCCAAGCGGCCGTTCCGCCCGGAGGACCGCCTCCACCAGATGGGCCGCGGTCCCGCGCTTGCTCGCGCCGACCACAACCACGACTTCGAGTACCTCCACCAGTCCGAGGTCCAGGCCGTTGCCACGCCGGCGGCGACGAACCCCATCAGCGGCACCGGGGTGGTCTCGGGCGGCGATGGCACCCCCGACTATGGGCTCCGCGTCGTGTACTGGGACACCGACGCCGACAAGATGACGTCGGGCCCGATCCGCATCTACGCGGAGTACAGCGCCGACGCGGGGGTCACCTGGAGCGACCCGGTGCAGATCGCCGCGCTCTCCCAGGAGGACACGGCGTACGTCTACCGCGACAGCGAGCGCAACTACGACCCCGCCGCCGCAACGCCCGCCCAGGACCGTTACACGGTGGTCGTGGACGGCGTCGACTCGGTGGCAATGCGGGTGCCGCGGGCCGGCCGCGACGGCAAACTGGACATCTCGTGGATGCCGGCGGCGATGGCGACCAACGCCGAGGTGACCGCTGAAATCTCCGCCGCGAGACCGCTCCAGTACGCCGACGGCTTGGTACCCGGCGGCAACACGGTCGCCAACACCGGGAGTCTGACGTACTTCGCCTCGACGTACACGATCCCGGCGAATCGTCTGGTCGTAGGGTCCGTGATCCGCGTAGAACTGCGGGGCGTCTACGGCACCGACATCATCGCGCCGACGCTGACCGGGATCATCGAAATCGACGGCGTGACGATGCTGACGACGGGCGCGGTCACGTTCGTATCGGCGCTGACCAACCTCGGCTGGGTTGCGCGGTTCACGGGGATCGTCGTCTCGGCTGGGGCGGCAGGGACCATCGAATGCCAGGGCGACCTCGCCTTCTCCTCGGCGGCGTCGGCGGCGCTTGCGATCATCCCCGCCAACACGGCGGCCAAGAACGTGGACACCACGGTATCCCGAATCCTCAAGGCCGCCGTCGTCTGGGGCACGGCCCACGCCGCCAACACGATCACGCTCCGAACGATGACCGTCGAGATCCTGGACACCTAACGGGCGGCCGCGCCGTAGTCGCCCCAACCGGCTATCCTACAGCCTCGTGGAGGACCCACCATGGACTTCGCTGCACTTTTCCCGGCGGGCCTCAACTTCATCTCGAGCCTCATCCAGGGGGCCGAGGAGCGGAAGCGGCGCAAAAAGGCCGTGCAGGCTCTCGAGCGCATCATGCTCGAGCAGCGCCGCGACTTCGCCGGGGCCTCCGCCTCCCTCCGGGAGGGCCAGGAGGCGTACAAGACCAACCCCGACCGCCTGAACCTCCTGAAGCGGTACAAGGACCGATCGGAGGGCGATGGCCCCTTCGGGAGGGACTACCAGTCCCTCCTCCAGAACATGAGCATGGACCAGGCGGGCCAGCAGCAGGCGCTGGGCATGTCGGCCCTCCGCGAGCGTCTCCAGGGCCAGGGCCTCACCGGCTCCGGCGTCGCCGCCGGCGCCCAGGTCGCCTACCAGCAGACCGCCACCAACAACGCCCTGGGCCGCACGAACGCGATCGGCCTCGAGGCGCGCAAGGCGAACGAGGAGGAGCGCCGCCGCTCCCTGGACGACTACCAGGCCCTCGTCGAGGGCGGGGCCCAGAATGACTACACCTTCGGCAAGGACTACGCGAACCTCCTGTCCTCGAAGCAGTACGGGAACTCCGGGCTCTTCGCCGCGGCCTACGGGTAGACCGACCCCATGGTGATGGACCCCCGCCTGACGCCTTGGGCGCCCGCACACCCCTTCGAGATCGGCATGGACCTGCCGGGCGACGTGCTCCAGCGCATGATGTTCCCACAGAGCCCGGCGGCCGCCGCGCTCGCCTCGCTCGCGAAGGGGATCACGGGGATCCAGGACCGCGGCGCCAAGTTGGCGGGGCGGGCCCCCAAGGAGGCCAAGCCGCCGCAGCCGACCTACGGCACCGACGCGGACGGGAACGTCACCATGGACGGCGGAGCGACACCGGCGGGTGGTGTGGAGGACCCCGCGGACCCCGCGGAGGCGCCGGCCCCGCCGCCCGGCGGCGAGCGCCAGGAGATCGACGAGCCCCACCTGGCGGCTCTCCGCTCGGGGTACCCCGGCGGCCTCGAAGCC
>ERZ1292625.4702-Hain-H41-01um-R1-4702-length-10040-cov-7_pt1 | contig 10040 bp, 24 predicted proteins | sample MGYA00564400_ERZ1292625 | MGnify/ENA primary metagenome ERZ1292625 (study PRJEB36523, sample SAMEA6512639) | groundwater metagenome | collected 2019-01-08 | study: AquaDiva: Metagenomics assemblies of 32 groundwater samples
AACATTTTTCATCAAAGCAACTATCTCAAAAGCGACTCTATCTTTCATCTTCCTTAGTGTGATACTTGCAGCATTCACTTCTTTATCATACTTCTTCTGGCCATAGAGAATTAATTGATCTTCACCTTTCAATAAGCTGCTAATTTCTTTTGTTAATGTCATTTAACCTAACTCCACGTCTGTGCTTCCGCACTCTGGACATTTAACTTCATCTGTTGACTTTCTTAAAACCTTTTTAAACTTTGCTCTGCATTCCATACACTCAAATTTTTGTAAGGCTTTATACTTATCTTTAGGATCTTTTTCTTTGCCCTCATTGAGAAGCGTCATTACCTGCACAGATACAGGTTCACCATCATTATTCATTTTAATTGCAAAAAACTTCTGGTCTTTCTCGTTAGGACCTTTTAAGCTTTCCTCAACACCAGTTCTCAAACGCTTAATGACTTTTGCCTTATCATTTTTGAGGCAATAAGTTCCGATTAAAAATTCCCTCATTTCTCCGAATGAAAATCCGATAGTTTCGTCTGCAAGTTCTTCTAAAACAGCTTCATCTTCGTTGAGTCCAAGCTTCGATTTTAGATATGCTAAACGACCCTCGCGTGGAGGAACATGAACTTGAATCTTTCTATCGAAACGACCAGGTCTTAAAAAGCGTGGTGACATCCTCTCAAGGTAGTTGGTAGTGGCCAAAAATAAAATATGATCTAATTGATTATCACCATCTAAGAGATTTAACATTGTCACTTCATTATATCTATATGATTCATCAACCTCTTCGATAATAACTAAACACTTCCTATTTGGCTCTACTTCCTTGAATTTTTTGAGGCCTTCGGTGAGAAGATGGGCATCATTATTACCTAAAAAGACAACGTGTCCTGCACCAGTAACATTCTCCATGGCAAGTTTTAAGAGACAAGACTTTCCAACGCCAGGAGCACCATACAAAACAATTCCGCGTTTATGGGTGAAGCCTAATTTTTTATATGATTCTTCAAGAAGCCAAAACTTATCAATTTCTTCTAAAACTTCATTGTACCTCGAATCGTCAAAACGCAGAAGTTCATCAGTATTTAGATATTCACGAGTGAAAAATATCTGTCCATTCATTGTTGAATTAATCTTATAGATTCTAGCTTCCAAAACATCTTTTGTCTTTGTAGTTGGAGAATTAGAATCACCACCAACAGCGTACTGAACCAGAGATCTTTCCTTTTGACGGTTAAAGATCTCCGGTTTATCTAAACTCTTGACTGCATTCTCGTAAAGTCTTATCGACTTGTTCATTAATCTTCTCCATATTGCTATCACATTCAGGACACTTATTCCCTTCACAATCTTCTTTTGAACACTTATGACCACAATCTTTACATTTCATTATTTCTAATAAATCAAGAATCTCTTCACAAAGCGCCATTAAATTACCTCATTGACCTTGATTTCTTAGCAGAACGTGCTCGCTTCGCCTTTGCGGTTCCAGTCTGAGCTTTCTTTCCAAATACTCTAGCCCTTGCCTTATCGGCAGAAGTCATGGCCTTAATAGTATATGAAGTAGAACCTTTCTTAAATACTAGCTTTCTTCCACCACCTATCTTGCCAGCAGCCTTCAATTTACTCTTGATTGCGAGACGCTTCGTCTGCATTGTATCGAGAGTTACTACCTTTCCACCCCTTACAACTTTCTTACCTTCATCTACTTCATCTTCGTCCTCTTCGAAGTATTCGTATTCATCAAGCTCTTCATCTGTGACTGTTTCGAAATCTATTTCCTCCATGTATCTGTCTTCTGTACCACTTACTTCTTCAAGCAAATCCAACACTTCATTTGCAGTTACTCCCATTTTAAATTCCTCCTATAGTACGTTTTTAGCCGGAACTCTCTGCACTCTTTTGGCAGTTTTAATAAGCCCCATGGCTTTAGATTTGTTTATTGTTTTAATTCTCTTAGATTTTGCAGCAGATGTTGTAGATTTTCTCTGAGCCTTCGCTAATGCAGCTTTCTGAGGACCTGATAAAGAACCTGTCCATTTAATTATAGGCTTCTTTACCTTCTTACCTCTCACTAATTTTAGAGCAGTGAATCCTATAACTTTACCTGATCTCTTACCACTCTTGACAGTGTCACCCATCTTTCTCTTTGCAGGTTTCTTTAATTCATTCCAGTTACCATTCTCATCGTAATCACCGACGTCTTCGCCTTCAAATGATTCATCTTTCCCAATACTTCCAGGACTTAATATTGTAACTAGAACTTGCTTCGTTATCCATGAAAAATCTGTGAGGTCTAAATTACCATTTTCATCAAATGCCGGATCGAGTGGTTCTAGATCAATTATTGTAGGCTCTGAGGTATCATCAATTGCTACCATGGCGTAAGCACCATTCTCATCTACGCCGAAAACGACTACTTCGTAATCTCCCCCTGCATCTTCTAGAGAGATTATTACGTCACCACCATCAACTTCTGTCTCAACTACAATGTTATCTATTCCATACTTACCAAGAAGGTTTTGAAATGCAGCGGCGACTTCATCATCATTCTCTCCGAAGACATCATCTTCATCTTCAAAGTCTCCGTCTATTAAATCATCTTCGGGATCATCGTCCTCTTTTAAGATATCTAGAACTTCTCTAGCCGTCACTATTTCCATACGCTCCTCCGTTTATAAAACAAATATAGTATAAATATAGGCCTTATAAGCTATATTACATATTCACATATTATTGATTTATTTAATAAATTCTATTTATATAGTTATTAAAAAAATTTATTGTACATTCATATTAAGATTTAATATAATATTTACATGAAATACGATAATTATGAATATGCCATTGCTGAATATAAGCCTCTCATTATAAATAGGTTTAAAGAGATGAATATTAATACTTTAGAGTTTCTACGTAAGAGATGGGAGCATAGAAACTGGAAGGGTATATATAATGATATCGACGTAAAAATTTTCAACTCTATAAGAAATTTCACAACCTTTAATAGAACTAAAGACTCAACAACTGTTATTATCAATTTTGAAAAATTAGAAGTTGAAGCTATCAAATATGCTGACTATACAATAGCCGAATGGATTGTTAAAATTAAATCAAAAGTAGGCTTATTAGAAAGTGCAACTATTGAAAATATGAATAACTGTACTTTTAAAATTTCTGGAAATAAGAATGATTCGAAAGTAGAAATTATCCAAGATATGATAATAAATTACTCAAAATACAATAAGCCTTTTAATCAATTTCCTGCAAGAATATATATTAACAATAAAGCAATAAGTGAAGCTAAATTTAAAAAGATATGAATGATAAAATTTGCCCTAAATGTAAAAAAGTATATCTCACAACACGTTCAATAAAACATGTGAAAACAAAACAAATTGTTGGAACAGAATACATTCATAAATTCGATCACTTTGGAATTATTCCTACATTAATTAGTTGTTATTTAATGAAGAAGGAGATAATATGAAAGACATTGAGAGTAGATTAAGACTTACCGACGCTAGAAAATTCAAAAAGGCTGAATGGATCATTAATGAAATGACACTTGAACAAGCTCGCTTCGCTCTTACATTAATTAATGAAGACTGTAGAGGATTTCTTGGAATGCCTTGGCTCCAGAGAAATTTCATATCTAATATCAGAAAGGCAATTAAGGTAAAATAATGAAATTAAGAAAAGCAGATGTTTCAGAACTATTAAAAATTTCTTATCCTGATTATAAAGGTAGGAAATTTAAAGTAAGCATTAAGAAAGAATATTACCTTAAAGACTACTGGTCTGGTGGAAGTAGGACATACGCTAAGTTTGCAAAATTTGTAAATGATCATTGGGAAGTTGTTACAAATCCTTTCACAAATCCTTATAAAGATTCTGCTCATGTTCAATTTAATGTTCCAAATGATATCATTATAATAGAACACATCTTCTTCTGTGGAAAAGATCTAGGAATTAATTTCGTAGTAAGTCCAAATTTTATTTATCTACCAAAACTTTTAGAGAAAGGAAATTAAGATGACAAAATGTATAGAAGTAAAAGTTGCTCCTAATAAAAACACTGGAGATGGACATTTGAATAAAGAATTTAAGGTAAGCTTTACGCAACCTATTTTTGAAGGCTGGCTAGAAAATCTCATTCAAGAAGCGCTTATTCGTGAAAATAGATCACAAAACAAAATAAAAAGATTACAAAATAAAACCGATAAATGACAGTGAAGAAGCATTGAAAAACGCTATTAGAAATAGCAAACGCTACCAAAAAATAAAAGGAGAATTAAGATGACGATGAATGATTTGCTGAAAGGCATCATTAAAGACAGACCACTATGGAATATTCAGATATGGGGGCCTATTTCACTTGAAGATAAAGCAGAAGTTGAAGTTGTTCTGCTATTTGGTGAAACGAAAGTAGAATCAAAAGAAGTTGTTAAATTCAACATAGTTCCACAAGTAGTTGACAAATAATTATGATTAAGCCAGGAAAGGAATTATCAGATATGATGAAAGACGCTAGAAAAAAATACGTCACTGTCACAAAAGATGAAAATAAAGATATAAGTATATCTACTATTATATCATGGATAATCATTGTAACAGGAATTAACTATGCTATTTTTGAATGGTTATCTATTTTAAATGGAGTTAACTAATGCGATCGAAAAAAATTAATAACAAAATAACACTAATAAAACAAAGCTTGAGTAATCATGGATGGAAATGTGATAGTTATGGACACTATCAAAGAATCGTTATTAGACGTAATAAAGCAGAAACTGTACGTTTGAAATTTGGAAAAGTCTCAATGAGATATGAAGTCAAATATCCTTATGGATGGGTAAGACTTATGACAGCTTTTTATAATGAAGTGCAAGTGAGTAAAAGTGGTTTAATAACAGGATTTAAAAGATAAGGAGAATTAAATGACTAGTGAAGAATATTATGCTCATGAACAATTACTTTTAAAAGACATTCCTATAGAATTTCATGCTGCTTTTTCTTATTATGCTTACGAAGAAGGACATAGCGGTGGATACGAAGAATGTTATTCACATTTGTCTAATTTAATATCTATGATAAAAGAGCCATTAGAAAAATATACTAATAGAATTTTGAATGAGGTAAACTAAATGAGAATGTGGATGGTAGATCCAAAAATAATGTGCAGAAAGCATCTATTGGGAGAACATGTAGAACTTCACATGTTTGTGGGAAGTTTGAGAAAAGGTAAAAATGTCACTGGCTACATCATGAATAATCTCTTAGAAATATCATCACTGATTAATAGACATAAAGTTATAGTTGAAGAAATGAAATGTCGCGGATATTCACATAAGTCAGAATTAACAAGTCTTAGGGTTTATGATTTTCCACCTTCTTGGTTAAGAGCTAAAATTAACAAAGAAAATTCTTTAAAAGATTTGATGAATAGATGCCCAGAATGTTTCAGAAATCATCAATTTTTAAAAAGTGAACAATATAAAGAGATGAAGCAATTAGCCAACAAACATGAGATAACCATTGTTGGCTGTAATTATAAAACAAGGAGAGTGAAAAATGAGATTTAAAATTCTATTAATTATTATTATTTCTTTCATCTCAGCTTCTGTCAGCGCTGAAGAATGGAAAACTAAAGATAAGATTCTTCTCAGTAGCTATATTGCTCTGTCATCAATAGATGCATATCAAACGTCAAAATGGAATGACAAAGAAATGCAAGAAGTCAATCCAATGTTTACAAATAAAGAAGGAAAAGTAAATATGACTTCTGTTATTGGGTACAAAGTTATTGCAGGTATTGGTTTATACCTATTAGCAGATTACGCTAAAAAATACAGGACTCACATCTTGAGTATTGCAGTTGGAATACAAGGAGGAGTCGTGGCTTGGAACTCACAATTTTAAAAAGGAGATTATGAAAATAACCATAGGTAGCAATACAGAAAATGCTATGAATGTTTTAGGAATAGACTCTTATCCTTTCACTGAGATAGAATTAAAAACAAAATTTAGAAAATTAATTCATGAGCATCATGAAGATAAAGGCGGCAGTAAAGAAAAAACTCAAGAAATACTTGAGGCATATAAACACCTTAAAAATTTAGCCATGAATAGTATTATTTCTGAAGAAGATACAAAAAATGAATTAGCAAAACAACAACAAGAAAATGATCCGTTTGGAATATATGAAACCTGTATTTATTGTAAAGGACTAGGTAAAATAGCTTTGTCAGCTTTGAAATATATAAAATGTCCAGATTGTTCATCAGGTACGCACTTTTGGGAATTTAGAGGTTTTGGTGTTTTGAGAAAACAGTGTAGCCATTGTAATGGAACAGGCAAATATAAAAAGATAGATGGTAATATTATAATATGTAAAATATGTAGTGGCAGAGGCGAATTCAGACAAAAATGTTCTAAATGCAATGGAATAGGAGTCATTGAGAATAAGAATTATATTGAATATAAGATTTGTATGAATTGTAAAGGAACTGGTCAAGTAAGATTAGAACTATGGAACCCTGTAATTCCTAAAGGCGCTATCATTAAATAAGGAGACTATGAAAAATATTACAAGAATCGATAACAAGAAAACTCATGGGTGGCAAGTACGAGTCTATGCAAGTGGCAAAGAAATCTGTTCTAAATTATTTAGTGATAAAAAGTATGGTAATGGCAATCGTGAAATTGGTTATTGGGCAGCTTTAACAGAGGCAGGAAATTATTTAAAACATTGTAAAGATAAACTACCACTTGAAAGGTATCCGACACAAGTTAGAAAACATGTAAATAATAAAAGTGGTATAGTAGGAGTTTTCAAAAGAATCATTCAGAGAAAGAATGACACTATTACTGCATGGGTAGGTCATTATAGAAAAGATGGAAAGACTTTTACAAAACAGTTTTTATGTACTATTTACAACCCTAATCGTGCATTTAGACTTGCACATGAATTTAGAAAACAAGGCTTGAGTGAATTATTGAGTAAAAAGTTAAAACATTTAGAAAAAATTCAGAAATTTGAAAAGGAGATTTTATGAAATGGTACAAATATGAACCTAAACATGGCGATAAAATAAGATTCTTAGATGAAAAAATAGAATTTATTATACCTCAACATAAAATAGAACAAATTGGCACTTATATTAATTGTTTAAATGAATGTCAGATTTGCGAAGAAATAATAAAAGAAGAATATATAAAAATTTATTTGAATTATATTAAAGAAGAAATATCTAATGATAGAGGTTTTACAAAATCAAATAGCAATTAAATAATGAAACAGCTTAATATTCACGTAACAATCATTCCTGATTTTTTTGGTAAAGATTACATTGAAACAATCGTAACTATTAATAAAATTACTTATTATTCAAAACATATCTCTTTACCCACAGCTTACAAATGGAAAAAGTGGTCTGAAGTGAAAGCATTGAAAAAATTAATGAAAGAATTCAAAAGAGATTTCGAAGATTATAGATTTGAAAGACAACAGAAATATAAAGATACTAGTAAGACTTTACAGAGAAGTTTGTTCTAACTTAATGCAGAAGTAATCATTACCACATATTATTTCTTTCGGTTCACTTTCAAATTCTGCAGCAAATGTAGCAACTTTCCTTACAACCTTATACCATGCATTTGCTTTCAATTCATACATTCCATCGCTTATGCAGATATCACGTAATAGTTTGTCGGCGTCTTTCCTATAGTTTATAGATAACAATCCTAAGCGGATTAGCTGATACAATGCATCATGGACTAAAGATCCTTGCATCGAAGTCTCATCATCTTTAGTAACATCAATATTGATAATACCTAATAACTTTATTTCACCGCTAGGACCATCCCACGCATAGCCTCTCTTGATATATAGAAGACCATTTGCAGTTAATGTTAGCCACTCAGTTGAAATAGGATATAGTAATCTTATATCTGTTTGAAAACAGACGTCACGTGAAAGTTGATGTTTATATCCTGATTTATAGGTTATCATTTTAAAGTTGTAAAATTTGTTAAGACAAAGAAATTATAAGGTGTCTTTTACAAGTCTTATTGAAAATCCTTTTTTCTGAATAAAAGAAATTATATCTTTCATACCTATATTATCCCACTGAATCCCTAATATTAGAGAAGCTTCTTGTAAAAAATCTTCATCGAATATAAGGCTATCTATATCTAATTCAAATAAAACAATTTCTTTAACATACTGTTTAAGAGGCTGGATAACTGGAGTATTTATAATCTCTTCTTGTTGGTCTTGTATAGCCCAATACTTTCCTTTTTCATAACCAAATCCAGCGGTTTTACTTGTATAAGCAAATGGCTCAATTTTATATTTATTACTAAGTTTATTTCCATCTAAAACAAATACACCCTCTGTGGGGACAATGCTATTCTTTTTATGAAAATTTTTATTTCTTGTTACAGACACAGTATCATATTTTTCACCACGACCTAAAGTATTTGATGCTACAATTTTTAATAAAGATAATAAAGTAGTATAATGGTATAAAACCCCCACTTGTTTTCCTTCTATCAATCTTAAAACTTCTTTTGCTAAACTTTTCATATCTCAATATGCGGTGCATCAGGAGTAGGTACCCATACTCCATTTCTAAATGTTTTAAATCTCATACCTGCTTTGAAACCATTTTTTTCGGCAATAACTGCCATTTCTTCGTAGTCAGGAATTTGATCTCCATCAACAGAAATTTTCAAATTCCAATGCGGTTGCTTAACTCCTTTCATCAATGCAATATCGATTGCACGCGAATACTCAAAACCTGATACTTTCAATATTAAATTCTCAGGTATTACTATTCCATTTTGTCTGCAAAGTGCCAACACTTTCTCAGCTTTTGCAATGTCTTTCAAAACTATGTGCTTGGACAACCAAGTCCAAGTTACTTTATGATCTTCTTCCTGCATTAAATTTGGCATCTCATAAGATGCTCTTATCTTATTCAATGTAGTTAAATTAGTTCTGCCTTGCATCATCAAAATTCCTTGTTCCCACAGATCACGAGCAGTGCATGTAATCATAAAAAGCAACCCAGCACTATTCATATCACTTGCAAATGGTAAATATTTTTCTTGGACTTCTTTTATACAATTTTGAATTAAACGAGAAGCCATTTATATCTCCTTCTTATTTACGTAATTATCCAATATCACGTCTGGACTACAACTTATACACATATCAATTCCTTGAATCATTTGCATGTCTTCACAAATTGTATAAGCACTTTTCAAATCTTTGTTTTTAAGCCTCTCAATAACTAACTTTTTAGGCCTCAGATATACCTCTCCGCACTTCATGCATATCCATATGAAGTTATATTTAGCGGCCTCCAGACAAGTGCTACAGACATAAACTATGACATCCTGAGCAGCTTCTGTATGAAGAGTAGTATACTCATTCTTGCAAATAGTACATTTATGTGGAATCATATCATTACCGAAATCTGATCGTAACTTTACCAGGTGTCATTGTATCTAACTGATTTGAAGGTTCTGACTCATTACCAGAAGTGTCGTATGCTGTTACGTAAACGACTTGACAAGATTTTGAAAGAGTATATTCAACTGCATTACCGACATCAGTCATTGTAGAATCACAATATACTTTATATCCTGCAAGATCTGTTATAGGAGAACCATCTACATTTGTACTCGGAGCATTCCAAATAACTGTTCTATTAGCAGATATCAGAGTCGTGAAGTCAAATATTAAACCTAAAGCAAGTAACAAACAAACTACCAAAATTATTAACACATTCTTTTTCATGTTCCTCCTATACTACATCTTTTTTGAGAGCCATTTCTGCTCTCATAATTGCATCAATCATGTTATCGACAACGTTCTGTGGAATTAATACATCACCAATGGGATGCTTCTTTCTATATCTCTTCAAAAATCCACCTATAAATGCAAGTGGATTTCTTAAATTATCTTGAGTCATTAAAGACAAATGTTCATCCTTCATCATGTTAAGCACCTCCTGAGCCAACTTAACATTCTTCTTTTT
>ERZ1292625.4705-Hain-H41-01um-R1-4705-length-10035-cov-5_pt1 | contig 10035 bp, 14 predicted proteins | sample MGYA00564400_ERZ1292625 | MGnify/ENA primary metagenome ERZ1292625 (study PRJEB36523, sample SAMEA6512639) | groundwater metagenome | collected 2019-01-08 | study: AquaDiva: Metagenomics assemblies of 32 groundwater samples
CGTTTAGTGTAAAGACATCGTGGACACTTCCTCGTAGAATATGAGGCTTAGAGGAAGGAGGTGTTTAACGATGAAGTATCACAATGTACAACTTGATGACGAAGCTGGTTTCAGGCTTAGGGTCATGGATAGCTACCGCCGGATGGAGCCCAAGAATGTAAGGCAACTCTGCCAACTCTTTGGGGTTAGTAAATCATGGTTCTACAAGTGGAAAGGTAGATTTAATCCAAAGAACTTAAATAGCCTCAAAAGCAGAAGTAGAAAGCCGAGAAAGCTAAGCTCAATTGATTGGTCTCTGGTAGCTGAGATTTGTGACTGGAAAAGGGTTAATCCAAGAAAGAGTCAGTATTATTTGTATCAGGAGTGGCTAAGGAATGGCAGGGTTCCACCCTGCTCACCCAAAACCATCTACAATTGGTGGAAAAGAAGAGATTTAATTGTTGATAGGCACAGAAGAAAAAGGGCCAAATCAAAGCTATTTAATCACGCCCAAAGTCCCGGAGAGTTGATCCAGATAGACACCAAATTCCTGCCCAGAAAGAAATACCAATATACAGCCATAGACGTTGTTAGTAAGTGGAGATTTGTACTTGCATATTCAAAGTTAGATATGGAATCTACAATTGATTTCGTAACCAAACTATTGTCCAAAGCCAAAGAAAGAGGAATAACCATAAAGATGATTCAAATGGATAATGGCCATGAATTTCAATCTGAGGTAGAAAACTACTTAACTAAGCTTGAGATTAAATACCAACATACCTGGATCCATACTCCTGACCAGAATGGTGTAGTTGAGAGAAGCCACAGAACTGATGAAGAAGAGTTCTACCAGGAGACTGAGATAGATTATAAAGACTTAGATGATATTAATACCAAACTAGCCATTTGGATTAACCACTACAATACCAAAAGATTGCACTTTGCTTTAAACTTTGATACACCTAGTGAGTATTTAGAGAAGTGGAAGGTGTCCACGATCTAGTTACCTCGTACGAAAAAACAACTACCAAATATTTTATTGACAACCTGTGTATACTTAATTGATTGTTATAGGAGGTGATAAATCTTTGACAACCGAGATTTTTAACAATATAGAATCATTGACAGAGCAAAACATGCCATTTGCTATGCGTTTCGCAGAAAAGGCAATAATCACTCCAGTTTCGGGAGAATACAATGAAAGAGAACAAGTGTGGCAAGGAGTAAATTTTAATGAATTTTCAATGGCTCCCACGGCTACACAAACAATGACGGCTGGAGGAAGAGATTTTGACGGTGATTCTGATTGGGTAGAGTTACCAGGATAACGTATCGATGATATTAATTGTCACTAATAAATTCGACCCACACGCAGATGCTGTGATAGCTCACCTCAAAAGGAGAGGAGAAATATTTTTGCGTTTTAACACTGAAGACTTTCCATCAAAGATTAAAATCTCCCTCTTCAAAGATAATTCGTCTTATAAATGCCATTTAGACTTACCAGTAGGTGCCTTTGATGTTTCTAAAGTAAGCGCTTGCTGGTATCGCAGGCCAGATCCGCCCCAAATTTCAGAAATAAATTCAAAGATAGCCAATAACTTTGCACAAAAGGAAAGTTTAACTTTTTTGTCTTACCTTTGGAACTCTTTAAATTGTTTTTGGATAAACCATCCTCAACTGACAAAACCAGCAGAAAATAAAATTAAACAGTTAAATATAGCATCGAATCTTGGTCTCAAAATTCCACATAGTTTAATAACCAATGACCCAGAAAAGGCCTTACAGTTCTATAAAGCCTGCGATGGAAATGTAGTAAATAAAGTAATTAGTCGTGGAGAAATAAAAAATGAAGAACAAACATTTTTCTTGTATACCAATAAAATTGATAAAATAGATTTACAAAGCATTAACCATGTTCGTCTCGCCCCGACATTTTTTCAAGAATACATACAAAAGAAGGTCGAAATTAGAATAACTATAGTCGGCAAAAAAATATTTTCTGTTGAGATTCACTCCCAAAGTAGTGACAAAACCAAGATAGACTGGAGGCATTATGATTTTGATAAAGTCCCACATTTTCCCCACGAATTACCAAAAGAAATCAGAGAAAAATGTCTTGCACTTTTAGAAAAGTTTAATTTAAACTTTGGAACCATAGATATGGTACTAACCCCCAAGAATGAATATGTATTTTTAGAACTAAATCCAAACGGGCAATGGTTGTGGCTAGAACACTTAACGGGTTTACCTATAAGTGAAGCTATTGCAAATCTTCTTTCAGAAAACAATATACAAAAATGAATAGGGAACTGGCCAAAAAAATAGAAGAAATGGCAAAAGAAGACCAGAAAATACGCCACGCATCTCTTATGGCAAAAAGCTATGCAAAGAGAGTAAAAACCGTTGATAGAAAAAATCTTCATGAAATGAAAGAAATAGTGAAGGTGTATGGCTGGCCTACAATATCTGTAGTTGGGGGAAGTGCGTCTGACCTTGCCTGGCTACTGGTCCAACATGCGGATTCAGATGTCCAATTTCAAAAAAAATGTTTATCCTTGATGAAACACCATCTTAACAAGAACGATGTTTCTAAAAAAAATGTTGCATACCTTATTGACAGAATAAGAGTAAATGAAGGTAAAAAACAAATATATGGAACTCAATTCTATAAAGACAGAGATGGCACCATGAAACCTAGTCCCATATGGAATATCAAATCAATTGAAAAAAGAAGAAGAAAAGCTAAACTCGAACCGTTTAAAAAATATAGCGAAGTAGTCAAAAAAATGTTCAACTAAACTATTTGTAAAGCCTTGTCAAAAATTTAGTCACTATTTCTACCATATAATCTTTTTGGTTAATTCTTTGACAACTCCAAGTGTTCTCTTTTTTAATAACAATGAAAATACATTAAAAACCAAATGTTTTTTATTATTTTTAGTTTTAATCTCTAAAACTCCAAATGAAGGTTTAGTATCTAAAACCGTTTTTTTTGATGAAAAACTTCCAGGGCAAAAGAAAATTGTGTTATCAATAATATCAATTCTTGGAATATGCATGTGACCATAGGCCACAAGGTCATACTTACTTTTATATTTGGTGAACAATTCTGAGTAATATTCATCCAAAAGCGGCTTCAAGTTGAAAGCCTTTCGAAAACTATTTACCAAAATATTGAATTTCTCACTAATTTTATCCTTCCTGTCACCGTGGATAAAGAGAATGCGAAAACCATTTATATTGATAATCTTTTTCTTTGGAAAACCACCGCTATTTTTATCGTGGTTACCCTTTATGTAGATAGTCGCATTCTCAGGGAGAAATTTTTTTATGTTTTCGATCCCGTCCCCCAAGTGAACTATTCTTTCACCACTTCTAAAAAATTTGTCTTTACAAAAATGAACCCACTCCTCAAGTTGTGTTAGATTCTCTTCCGTATCAGAAATGAGTATAACCTTCATATATAGAGTGTCCCGAAATTATAGACCTGGGAAACGAGTTTTAATCCCAACCTCTTTGCTATTAAACGAAAAAGCCCCGCTAATAAGCGGGGTCGGCCTTAAACATATTTCCCCGCCTTTATCTTTTTGCCCTACTCTTCTCTTTCCAAAAAACAAAATAAACTGCTACTAAGGCAATTACCATTGCAGCAAACCCAACTTGCGCTTTAATAAAAAATTGGTCTAAATTCATGCTTTTAAAAAGTCCTCCTCTATAACTAAGGCCGCACTTAAGGATACAATAAAACCTAGAAAATTTGCAATACCAACTGATATATCTGTTGCTACAAACAAAGAAATAAACCAACCAGCCGCCAGATTAGTAAAAAATGAAGAAAGTACTTTAAATGTTGACATTGTTATATTCTAAAAAAACATAACTTCTTGCCCTTGCTTGTCATATCTTCACTTTAGATACTATTGCAAATAAACTATGGGGTCAATAGATTTTTGTGGGATTTAGGAAGATTTTTAGGCACCGGCATGCCTAATTATATCATAAAACCGTTATTTTCTTGGGGGTGAATTTGGAACTGTTGGTTTTGATACTTCTGTTCGTCTTTCAGGTACAGTTGGTCTATTCACTTCAGTAAGCCTAGACGAATTTGGATCAGAAGTTTGGGGAACATCTGGCTTCTCAATCGCCGTCTCCACTTTAATACCACTTCCGGCTACAGTTTTACCAGGATCTAGTGAATCTGGATTATCTTCCATGGCTAAATATAACTTCTATTAATCCAAAAAACAAGGCCAAAAACCATAAGTGACCCCACTGGGATTCGAACCCAGGATTTGTTGGATGAAAACCAACCGTCCTAGTCCACTAGACGATGGGGCCAAGCAAACTCGAACCTCACTGGGCCTATTCTACCAAATTGGGAATCAGAAATCCAAGAATTAACCTCTTGGCTCTTGGGGTTTGGCTTCGTTTACGTTTATTGCTCTTCCGTCCAAATCTTTACCATTAAGCTCATCAATTGCTTTCTGTGCTTCTTCTGGTGTGCTCATTTCAACAAAGGCAAAACCACGAGATCTCCCTGTCATTTTATCGGTTATAACTCTTGCAGACAAAACTGTACCTACCTGAGAAAAGAAATTCTTTAAGGAGTCGTCTGTTGTTGCCCAAGCAAGGCTACCTACGAATAATTTATTAGTCACTAATAATCACCACCTAACAAAAAGTATTATATAATAATAATTATGAAAGAGGAAGAAGTAGTTCCAGAAGAGACTCCAAAGCCAAAATCCAAGAAGTCACTGGTAATTCTAGGTATCGTAGTAGCCATAATTGCCCTTCTCCTAGTTGGGTGGAAATACTTGGCCCAGGCCCAATCAGATAGTGCGACTCTAACAGTTGGCTCTGGCCAATCCCAAATAAATGGCAGTGAAGCAAAAACTGGCCGAACACTCAAAGATGGTGATTCAGTCAAAACTCTCCCCTCCTCCAATGCCACCGTATCCTTTCCCGAAGGAACAGAAATTAGATTAGATGAAAATACTGAAATAAAAATAAATTCACAAGGTCAAAATATTTCTATTTTTCAATCAGTGGGCAAGACATGGTCAAGAGTTATCAACCTCTTGGGTGTAGTTGATTACGAGGTCAAATCATCGGGCTTAACGGCCAGTGTCAGGGGTACCGCTTTTTCAAATGAAGTCACTGGAGACAAAACAAACCTAGACGTTGACGAAGGGCTGGTTAGCGCTGCAGGCGAAAAAGACAAAGCTACCATTGAAGCAGGAAAAGGAGTCGACTCAGAACTAGGACAAAGGCTAACCAAGCGTGCAATCAGAAAAGAAGTTTTAGAAAGCACTTGGTTTAAAAAGAACAGAGATAGAGATCAAATACTTTTAGAAAAAATTAGAAAACGGGCAGGGTCACCTCTACAGCTAATTAAGAATGCAAGAGAAGTTTCTCCCAGTGACATCGCAAAATTAAGAGGTCTTGCCGCTAGATTCGGGTCAGGCGGGGCCATGATTACTGAAGCACAGGCAGACCAGATTGAGTCGCTTGACTTACAATCCCCATCGGGCATTGCTCGGGCACTAGCCATAATAGACCCACAAAACTTTTCTGACACAAGACACTGGAGCCGAGTTATAAGTACCATCTTCCCCCTCATAGAGCGCTTTGGAGTTGAAAAAGTCCTGCAACAGTAAAATGAATAAATTAAAAGCAGGAAAGCTCAGAAAAACTAATCCTTCTGAGAAAGACTTAGCCCAAATAAAAAGAAATCCAATCTATTTGGTTCTTGATGAAGTTATTGATACATACAATATTGGTTCATTATTTAGACTGGCAGATGCTATTGGGGCTACAAGAATGTATTTATGTGGAAACATGGAATACCCTCCTTGTTCAAGGGTACATAAAGCAGCAGTAGGCACAGAAAACTGGGTACCTTGGACAAAAACAGATTCAACCGTTGAAACGATACAAAAATTAAAAAAAGAAGGAGTTAATATAGTTGCAGTTGAGCAGGACAAAAGATCTATTGCCTATTCCCTATTGCCCAGTGCCTTGAAATTTCCCTGTGCAATAGTTGTCGGCAATGAAACTAACGGTATTAGTAAAAAAGTTTTAGATATTGCCGATCAAATCGTTGAACTTCCGATGTATGGCATTAATAATTCATTTAACGTCTGGGGTTCAGCTGCGGTAGTTGCATACAAGATACTGGAGAATCTTTAAAATCCGTGGGATTCAAAAAGCGCATCATGCATTTCCCAGAACTTGCCTTGTTCATTGGCACATTCTGAAGCCTCGCCCGCTTTTTGAGCGTTAGGGTGAATTGAAATTAACGGAAAATGCTTGTAAACCAATCTCACCTTGCCAGTATCAATATAGTCCTTTTGAATTTGTCCAAGAGTTTCACTGTAGAATCTAGCACAGAATGGACACTGAAAATCTGAAAACTCAACTAAAACTACTTTTGCATTAGAGTCACCCTTAGATGATGAGTCGCCAATATTCACATTTGTTTTTGTTTTTGAAACTTGAGCAGCTATGCTAGCCGGGGCATTGTCCCAATTGCCGCCTTTGAGCTCAAAATCGATTGCCTCTTTAAAAACTGCATATGGCTGAGCGCCGGTTATCATGCGTCCATTTAAGAAAAATCCTGGAGTGCCTGTAATTCCAAGTGTTCCCCCATAGGCAAGATCCCCACTTACTTTCTTTTCATATTTACCGTTATCTAAGCAGCTATTGAACTTATTTGTATCAAGACCCAAGTCCTTGGCAAACTTCTTGAGATCGTCTGGAGCAAGTTTGGGGCCTGTTGGTGCAGCAGCTTGCTGGTTACCTGTTCCGGTACCGGTCACTGTTTTGCCACCTTCAAGGTTTTGAACTTTTTGCCACAAAACTCCAACTAAAAATGCGAGGCCAATTGTGGCTACTAGAAGAACGGGGATAAGCCTATCTAAAAGATTTGTAAATTTAGGTAATTTCACCATGAGAATAATTCTTAAACAAACGCCTTAATAAGTCAACCCCGACTTTGGCGGTTGCCCGCTCATTTCGTCTAAGTATTTAAGCACTTCCATGGCTGCCATACAACCAAATCCGGCCGCAGTAATTGCCTGTTTAAAATACGAGTCGTGCACATCGCCTGACACAAAAATGCCGTCTACGTTTGTTTTAGTGCGATGGCCAACTGACACAAAACCTCTCTCATCTAAATCAATCTTCCCTTTAAAAATATCTGTATCTGGCTTATGGCCTATTGCTATAAACATTCCATCTACGACTAATTCGCTTGTAGTACCATCTTTATTGTTTTTGAGAATAATTTTTTCAAGTTTTTCTTTACCAACAGCTTCAGAAACTTCAGAATTCCAGATGACTTTTATTTTAGGGTCACTCAAGACTTTTTGCTGCATAATCTGAGAAGCTTTAAATGAGTCCCGCCTGTGAATAATGGTCACTTCACTTGCGTGTTTGGATAAAACCAAAGCTTCCTCCATTGCTGCATCCCCTCCACCGACTACGGCTACTTTCTTTTCCTTGAAAAAAGGTGCATCGCAAGGAGCGCAAGAAGAAACTCCCCTGCCAACTAAACTTGATACTCCTGGAGCGTCGAGCCAAACAGTTCTAGCTCCCGTTGCAATAATTACTGTTTTCCCTGTGTAAACTTTGTCGCCGGCTGTAAGTGCAAAAGGCCTTTTCTCTGTGTCTAATGACTCCAAGTTTGCTTCCACAAACTCGGCACCAAAGCGTTCGGCTTGTTTTCTCATAGCACGCATGAGATCCGGCCCCTGTATGCCTTCCGGGAAACCAGGAAAGTTATCAACTGTTGTAGTAAGCATCAGTTGACCTCCCCAAATTTCCCCTGCAATAACAAGAGTAGACGCTGCCCCTCTTGTTACATATAAAGCAGCAGTAAGTCCTGCAGGGCCAGAACCAACAACAATAACATCCCAAATTTTGTCAGTCATTTTTTAATTTATTTATTAAACAGTTGGCTGCTCTTCTGGTTTTAAAGGACCTGTTGGAACATCCATTCCCGTTGCTGGTGCATCTCCTGGCATAGGAACTGGCATACCTGCTCCAGGCATAGCTGGTTGTTCTACAACTGGTGGTGTTCCTGGCTCAGACACCGGAGGTGTCACAGGAGTCGCTGGTGCTACTGGAGCATCAGCTGGCATTCCCCCAGGTGTTGGCATACCCATAGGTTGTGTATTTGGATCTGGTTGATTTGGATCAATTGGTGGCAAATTAATCACCACCTTTCATGAGTAAATCTTCAAATGGTTTTTTTCCTCCAAAGCCTACTTGGCGTCCCACTTCTTTTCCTTCTTTAAAAAGAATGGTTGTAGGTATAGACATAACTCCATATTTTTGTGCAGATGCCTGATTTTGATCTACGTCAAGCTTGGCAATACCAATTTTATCTTTGTATGCCTCTGAAAGCTCTTCAAGTACAGGCTCGGCCATTCTGCACGGGCCACACCAGGTAGCCCAAAAATCAACAAGTACAGGCAGTTTACTTTTTAAAACTTTCTCTTCAAAATCAGTATCCATTACATTGAACGTAGCCACGCTCCCACTATACAAGCAGGTTCGTCCAGAAGTCAACTATATCTTGATACTTTTTAAGCGTAATGAATTAGCTACGACCGAAATTGAAGAGGCGGCCATGGCGAAGGCGGCAAGCGCCGGGTTTAATAGCCACCCAGTGAATGGGTATAAAACTCCGGCAGCCACGGGAATGAGAACTATATTATAGCCAAAAGCCCAAAATAGGTTTTGTTTTATAACTGAAAGTGTCGCACGGCTCAAATTGATCGCAGTAATAATACTTCTAATATCCTTATTCAAAAGTGTTACTCCAGCCGATTCGATTGCGACATCAGTACCGGTTCCCATGGCAATTCCAACGTCGCTCGCAGCCAGGGCCGCGGCGTCGTTAATCCCATCACCAACGAAAGCCACATTTTTGAATTCTTTGACTTTTAGAGCCTTATCCCCCGGAAGCACTTCTGCTAATACGTTTTCTATTCCAGCTTTTTTAGCAATTGCCAAAGCAGTTCTTTTATTATCACCAGTAATCATCCACACATCTATTTTTCTTTTTTTGAGATCTGAAATTACCTCAGGAACACCAGTTTTCAAGGTATCTGCTACAGCTATATAGCCAATAGCTTTGGCCCCCTGGGAAAGAATCATTACGGTTTTCCCTTCGCTCTCAAGCTCCATAACTTTTGTGTCTTTGTCTCCTTTTTTGCCAAAGAAGTATTTTTTGCCACCAATCACTCCCTCTATCCCAAATCCTGGAATGGCTTTAAATTTGGCAACTTTACCTAGAGAAATCTTTTTATTTTTAGCCTCACCAACAATCGCTTCAGCCAAAGGGTGCTCAGAGCCTTGTTCAAGAGACGCAGCAATCATCAACGTATTTTTATCACCCAAAACTTCGGTTACAATGGGTTTACCGTTTGTGAGAGTGCCAGTTTTATCAAAAATAATTGTTTCAACCTTGCTTGCAACTTCTAGACTTTCGGCGTTTTTAATCAGTATCCCTTTTTCAGCACCCTTGCCCGTCCCAACCATAATTGCAGTTGGGGTTGCAAGTCCCATTGCGCACGGACAGGCAATGATTAAAACCGCAACTGTATTCATAAATGCCAAAAGTCCCCCACTCGGACCAAAATCAAACCAAACGATGAATGTCGCAACTGCAAGCATTAGTACTATCGGAACAAAATAAGAAGAAACGGCGTCAGCGAGTCTCTGAATTGGAGCCCTAGTGCTTTGGGCCTCACCTACCATCTGTACAATCTGAGAAAGCATTGTATCTTTGCCAACTTTAGTAGTTCTGAAAATAAAGCTCCCGGTCTTATTAAACGTTGCTCCAATTACCATATCGCCTTTTATTTTTTCAACTGGGATACTCTCCCCCGTAACCATTGACTCGTCAATTGTTGAATCTCCTTCAACAATCACACCATCGACTGGGATTTTTTCCCCAGGGCGAACTCGAACCATATAACCCACAACCACCTCATCAATTGAAATATAAACTACTTCCTTACCCCTAATAACTCACGCTGT
>ERZ1292625.3161-Hain-H41-01um-R1-3161-length-13814-cov-16_pt2 | contig 10032 bp, 13 predicted proteins | sample MGYA00564400_ERZ1292625 | MGnify/ENA primary metagenome ERZ1292625 (study PRJEB36523, sample SAMEA6512639) | groundwater metagenome | collected 2019-01-08 | study: AquaDiva: Metagenomics assemblies of 32 groundwater samples
TTTTATTGCTCATTAAAAATTTAGATGAAGAGGGTATAAAAATTATTTGTTTTTGTTATCTTTCATTGATAACCTTACTAACTTACTTTCTTCCTCTTCTTTTTCTAAAGAAGGTTTTATGATACTATGATATAATGTTGTAGCTCTATCTTCTGAAATAGCTAAAACTCGAGATAAAGTTTCTACATAAAATTGGTCTGGAAGATCCCTTTTTTCTTTTAAACCATAAACTATTTCTGTTTTTGGACTTTTGTATTTTTGCTCCAGTCTGCTTAAAAGTGGTTCTGCTTCTTTAGGATACTTTTCTGCAAACCATTCTATTGCTTCTGTAGGACTGTATTTTTTTATTTCTGGTAATTCAACTATTTCTGCAGTTACAGGAAGTCTTTCTGAATATTCTTTTTTTGCCTTTATAAGTAGATAGACTAATTTGGCATCATGTTTTTCTCTTCCTGTTAATGTTGCTCCTAAACTGGCTAGTGCTCTTCCTAATCTGCTAGATGCAACTGTTTCTTGCAATAATTCATCTGTATTTAATTCATCCAAATTAATTTCTTCCTTTTTTTTCTTCGCCATTGTTTTTATTGGAATTTCAAGTATTTAAGAATTATTGAGATTTGTTTGCATTAATAATTTTTAGCTTAGAAAGCTAAAGGCTTAAAGATTTATTGTGAAATCTTTAATTTATTCACTTTTCTTAAAAAGTGAAGATTTAAAAAGCGATTTTATTAAATGATTTAATGGCACACGGAATGTATTATCATTTAAGAGAATTGTGGAAGAAGCCTACAAGGGAATTAACTCAAGAAAAATTGATTGAATGGCGTAGAGGAGATAGTGTTGTGGAAGTTGAGAAACCTCTTAGACTTGATAGGGCTAGAGCTCTGGGTTACAAGGCTAAGAAAGGTATTTTTGTTGCACGGGTTAGATTAATTAGAGGAGGACGTAGAAGACAGAGACATGGTGTTAAGGGAAGAAAAGCGGGAAGGAAACAGACAATTCGAAAAATGTTGAAAATGAATTATAAATGGGTTGCGGAGATTAGGGCAGCTAGTAAATATAAGAATTTGGAAGTTTTGAATTCATATTGGATTGGCAAGGATGGAAAGTATTATTTTTTTGAGGTTATTATGGTTGACCCTTCAAGACCAGAGATTGCTAGCGATAAACAATTAGGTTGGATTACTAGAGGAACAAATAAGAAGAGAGCTGAAAGAGGATTAACTTCTGCTGCAAGGAAATCTAGAGGATTAAGAAGTAGAAGTCATAATTTGAAAGTTAGACCTTCGTTAAGGGCTTGGAATAGGACAGGGAAGTAGTTTTTCTTTAATAATAATTCTCTGTTAAAAGATAGATTATGTCAAGATGCAGCTTATAGATTAATGCATCTTGAGCATCCAGAAGTCCAGACAAACTGCGGACTCTAGTCCGCAGAAAAATACAAGGACTTCTTGATTGATAAAGGTGATTAGATATTTTACAGACTAAAAATAGCCAGATTGTTATTATAACAACAATAATTAATAATAAGACATTCGTTAGACTCTACTTATAATTACATAATAAGCAATATGATTATTTGGTTATTTATACTTTAAATAATACATTATTTTACTAGAAGTTCATCCATTTTATTGGACATTCCTTGCTTTTGCTCTGCCGTCATGCCTTTCAATTTTTCAGGATGGGCGTAGTTTGCGTGAGCAAATAATGCTTTCTTTACTTCTTCTGTACTATGCGTAGTTACAGAAAAGCCACAGTCTTTGCTTCCCAAATCTTTGCATGTTAGTTTGAAAAGCTCCATGTCTTTTGCTTTCTTTACCATGTTATAGGATGTACTTCGTGGTTTATAAGTTTTTCGTTAGACATCAAGATTCTTTGCGAACCCTGTGGACTTAAGCCCGCAGATGAGTATCTTGAATGTGCTCAAGAACCCTGTGCTAAAGCACAGAACGTGCTTGGGTTCTTGACAAAACGGAAATTCCTATTTGGTTCGATTTACTAAATTTTACTTAAAATATAAAGTGTAAAAAATAAAAAAATAATTATTTATGGAGCTATTGTTCCAGCTATTGTTCCTGTTGACGTCAAGCTTAGAGTACTTCCTGCTTTGGTGTATGTAATCGTTACATCTCCCTTAAATGGCTGTCCTGCTGCGTCTAGACCTGGAACTGCTGAGCAATCAAGTTCCGCTACTTCTGTACCGCTTGGCGCTAAACCTAATGCTGCGAAAGTAGTATCTGATATACAGCTTGCTGCGCCGTCTGTAACAGCTATCGCAACACTGCTTATTGTCAACGTTTCTCCGCCATTATTTTTTAGCTCTATGCTAACATTGTTTGTACTTTTATCCATGTTCCAGGCATTAGCGTAGAATGGTGGATTTACAACTGTTGCACTAGGCGTAAACTTTCCAGGACTGAATACTCCAAAGTATGCTAGAACTCCAATGGCAATAATTGCTGCTAAAATAGCCCAACCATATGTCATCAAGAATTCCATAGCTGCTTGTCCTTTTCTTTGCATTTTTAACCTCCTTTTTGTAAAAACTAATATTCAATAATAGTTTATAGTATATATAAATGTTTTCTTTTATTTGCGTTTTTCTATATTATTTTATTTAAGATATAATTTATATAGTATTTCTATTATGTCAAGATGTTTATGCAGTAATGCATCTTGAGCACGTCAGGAATCTTTGATTCTTGAGCGCCCCAAGAATTTCAGAATAAGAAATTCTTGGTGTCTAAAAGTCCAGACAAAATATTTAAGGACTTTTTGATTTTAGATTGTGAGGAAAATGAAAGAAGAATATAGGAGAGTTAATTGGAAATTATTCGTGTTGATTTTAGTTGGCGTAATTATTATTTTTGGAATTATTTATTTTGCTTTTTTTCAAGAGAAGAGAGTTAGTGATTTTGTTAAATCTGGATTTGGAGATGAGGAAAATGTTGATGGAAATACTGGATTTGTTCCAGGAAGTTCTGGTACTGGAATGGGAATAGGAAATACAGGAAGTTCAGGGGGCAGTTCTTATGGAAGAAGTGGAGGTTCTAGCGGAGGAGGCGGTGGAGGCGGAGGTTCTGGAGGAAGTAGTGCTGGAGCAGGAATAGGCAGTGGTTCTCAAATCAGTAATTCTACATCGGGAAATTTATTATGTTTGCTTGTAAGACCTGGAAACTTGCCTGGAATTGAATGCAGTGTTAATTATATTACAGGCGGAAGTGTTTCTATTAGATTGGAAAATAATATGGGTGAAGACTTTTCTATTAATATAATATTAAATAACTGCTCAAATCAGGCAAATGGATTTATCACAAATGGCAATGTTGCAGATTTTACATTTTCATGCCCAACAGGAAGTTATTTTGAAGAAGATTTGATAGTTAGTTATACTATTGGCTCAAATGTAGTTCAGATTAGCGGAATTGTCAGCGGACCTGTTTCTTGATTTGTTAGTTGTTAAATGGTTACGATATAATACTTTATAAAACCCAATTATTATTTAAAATTATGTGGAATCAAGTTAACACGTCCAATGGAATTGTAAGAGTTTTAGATGATTCTGTTTTAGAAGCTTATGACGAGTCTATTAAATCATATAATTCAGTAAAAGCAAAAGAGTCTTTAGGGAAATTCGATAAAAGCAATGGTCAGCTTATGGGATCAAACCTATTTAGGTTAATTCAATTAGCAAATTCAGGTTTACTTCCAGAAGGAACAAGATTAGCAAGAAGAGACGATTTAGAAAATGCAATATCTCAAAATGATTCTTTTTTTAGAGGAGTTTACGTCGATTTCGGCTTAGCTTTGAGAACAGCAGGAGACTCTTATAATCCTAATGATTTGCTTGCTAAAAATTTATCAGAACAATTAGAACAAAGAAATATAAAACTTGGAAGAGGAAAATTAATTCCTCCAGATTCACTTTATTTAGTAGAAGATGGAAATTCAGCTTATGGTGTTGTTATTGACTTAAAAGAAGAGGGAGAGAAATTAATAAGAGACATAAATGATTTTGAATGGAATTATACAAGAAGGCAAGGGTTATCTCGCGCTATTCTTGGCGGGAGTAAGAGCTGGGGTTCTCTCGATGGGGACTTGGCTTATTCGCTCAGCACTGGTCGGGTAGTCGTCTTTAGCGGCTAAGCCACTCGCAAAATTTTTAATATAAATTATATTAACCCAATAGTTAATTTTTTTATAATAGAATCTATATAACTTTCTTCATTTCTGCCTTTTATATATACTGCAACTGATCTATCCAAGGCTGTTCCATCGGATTTTACAAAATCTTGCTGCCACGGAAACAATATTGCTATTTTTGTTCTTCGATTTTCGAAGTAGAGGCCACAATGCCAATCATATTTATCTTCTGTTACGGGATATAATTCTATACTTCGGTAATTGCTAATTGTTCTTGCTATGGCTTCAAGTATTTGCAAATTTATACGGGAATTATTGCAGGCGGAATTTAGCTTATCTAAACTAATTGGAAAGACTTGACTTTCATAATCTTCAAATGATGTTCTGACTTTTTGACTGCTCATATTTTTGCGAGAATTGATTTGTTTTTAAAGCTTTTTATTCTATTTTAAAACATTATTTTACAGTTCATATAATCTTTTAAAGATTAAATTCTAGTTATTTTTATGATATACGAAGGTACTTCAGAAGATTTGGAGAAGCTATTAGAAGGAAAAAGAGAAGAAATTGCACAAGCAGCTAAAAAGGCACGAGAGGGAATTAGAGAGATATCTGCATTTTGTTATAATTCCAATGAAACTAAACTTTGGCCCCCCCTTGGCTTCCCGGAAGATTCAGCTTTAAAAAATAGTATTTTAGGAAAGGATTATTTGCATGGTTTGCTTAAAGCTTATGTAAGGGCAGATAATATTGAGGATAGAATGAAAGAATTTGCAAAAAGGCATGGGAAAGATTATTCTGAAGTTAAGAAAATTCTGGATTTTTTAGGACTTGAGGTTTAACTTTTTTACTGGCACGAAACTTGATAAGTTGATAAATGAGAGTCATCTAGTTTAAACCAACTGGGCATGCCTGGGGGAGTTACTGTACAAGAAGAGGGATTATTTGTTGAAAAGTAAATATAATCAACAACAGATTTATCTTTTGGAGAGATGCCCTGATTTGAAAATTGTGCAACATCGATTAATGACTCTATACCTTGCTGGTTCGAAGTTAATTTTCCTTCTAGCCTGTCTATAAAACTTGGGGCAGATGACGACGCGACATAGTATGAGTTTGTTGTATGTGCTGAAAGATTTGAAATATCGGAGCCAGATACGAAAGCAGAATATTTTGTTTTTTTTATCACATTTGAGATAAGCCCATTTGAATTTATTAGATAAAGAGGATCTTCAAAGCCCTCTACTTTTACTCTTGATATTATTACAGATACTTTTTTCCAGGAAGCTAATTTTCCTTTATCTTCTATTGAAATATTTATTGTTGTAGATATTTTTACATCCCAGGGAGTATCTTGTTCTATTGTGACGTTTAATATTGTATAATTTACTTCTAGATTTAATTTATTGCCTAAATCTGTGACTCTTTTTTTCCATTCTTCAAGTTTATATCCTTCCATCAGACTCATGTTTTGTCCGTAAATTGTTCCGTTGATAAGAGCTTCACTAAGGGCGTTTTCTGCGTCAGGAATGTAACTGCCTTGATCTAGAATGTAACTTTCTATTGAGAGAATTGCTCTGTGGCCTGAAATGTATATCTGCCTAGACATGTCTTCCTCAATTGAAAAAACAAAGTTGTTCATAGTTATGATTCTTTCCCTAACATTTTTTCTTTCTTCTGTTTTTGGATAAAATGTGAATGACATATAAAATAAGGCTAGTATTATTATTACAATTGTTGTAAAAAATACACCTCTTTTGTTTCTTAGCATGATTTTCAATGGTTTAGAATATTTTAAATGTATTTATTAATTAGGTATTTGGATTGATGATATTGCGGTAATTAATTTCTTCTTAATATCAAGATGCCGTAATGCATCTTGAACATCCAAAAGTCTAAAAAAGAACTCAAAGACTTTTTGATTTTCTTCTTTTCTTTAGGAGTTTTATTAAAAATAAGATTATTAAGAGATTTATTGCAAAATAAGAGATTTTTGTAAGTGTAAAGAATTTTAGTATAAGTATTATTTCCAAAGGAAGCCAGAAGAAAGAAGTTATAATCAGGCCAAGAACGCCCCAACGCTTTTTGTTAATTATTCCTGTAATAAAGACTATTTCAAATATTGATAATGATAACATTGCGGCACAGAAGATAATTACTGAAGTGTTAGAAAAATTATATATTTTAGATATTAATTCTAATAGTATCTGCGATTCTTCTATGAATTTTATATTTTCGAGATATGCTCCGATGGGTAATAGATTGCCTTTATGCACTATAATAAATAACGACAGCCAAATACGGGTAGTGTTTATTACATATTTATATATTGACAAAAAAGACAAAGCCAAATTTTGAAGGGTTATTTTTTTCGACATACAGAACTATTTTATTTTGATTTTTAAATCTATTTAATTCCATATTCTTACCTGCACTTCTGTTGACCATAGATACGGTACGCCTGAAATGTCAAGTGTTTCAATTTCTAAATTATCTTCTTTTAATATAACATCTATTTTTCCGTTTTTATCTGCGTCTAATTGTGCAATTAGGCGTTCAACAGCATCATCTACCGCGTCTATAGAAGGGTCCCATGGGTCTGTTGGGTCTCCTATTGAGAACTGCTTTGTTTCGCCTGTTTCAAATTCTATTGTTCTTATACCGCCTTTTGCTTTGTTGAAAGTGCCATCAAAATTTACAAAACTTCTTATGAAATATGTCAATGCGCCGTATGAAGATTCGTTTGAGACAGCATAATTGCTTCCAAAATCCAATGTAAAGTTATTTTCTTTTTCTTTGAAAACACCGCTTGCTGTGTTTGGTGTATAGCCAAATCTGCTGAATGCAGGAATAAATGGGTCTGGCGGGGAATTATAAAGTGTTATTCCATTTGCTTTAGCTGTTTGCGCGGTTATTGAATTTCCTGTCCATAACCATCCTAACTGCCAGTCTGCAATTATTGGAATTGAGTTTTGCGGTAAGAAGAATTTCCAGACTAGATTTCTGTAAAATGTATTCTGGAGCTTATTTAATGTTTGATTTATTTTTATTTCCTGCGTAATGTCTATAGAGCCGAATGGTATTTCTGTTTGTGATGATGTTTGAATTTCTACATAAGAATTTTCATCTAATTTGACAGAGCCAGCTTGTCCGATTTGTACTACAACAAAGAAATATTTATTATTTAGACTTGAGTATGAAAGACCCTTTTGGGTTAGATTGCCTAATATTTCTGCACTTGTGAAATTTACAATTCCATTTTGCGGGCTTTTTGTTCCTATTGTTGCATTTGCCGCACCTACTCTTATTGATAATGTTACAGCGTCGGAAGTATTGATTTGGACAAACATTGAGTTTATTGGATTTTGTATTATAATCCCTTTTTCTTGGTATAGCTTGGCTCGTGTTATTAAATTGTTGAAGTAGAATTTATCCTGCTGGACAAATGTTTGTAGGTCTGATGTGTTATATTCTATTACAATGTGAGATGCTCCGTCATCGCCTCCTGTTGTGCTGTTTAATACAGCTATGTTTTTTCCAGGATGCAGATATTGCGTAATGTTTAGAATTACATAATATTGTATATCTCCATTATAAATTTGGTCGCTATTAATGGTTAATTTTGTTGGCTGACCAACCCAGGTTGGCTCTGCTAGCCAAAATGCATTTAGGATTGTTGAATTTAATGGTATGTCTATATTATATATTAAATCTGTTTGTGCAGGGCCGCAATATGTTCCAGTCCATTTGCCGCACATTAAGTCACCCCTTATGACCAATAATGTTTTTTTGCTTTCTATTTTTTTGAGCCATGCTTTTGAAACAAACCCTGTTGAAGGGCCTTCATCCCCTATACCGCTTATTGTCTGCCTTGCTGTTTCTATGTTATCTGCTGTTTCTATTGGGGTTTTGTTTAGACCATATATTAATTTGTTCCCATACCATATTCCTATATTTGTATTTGTCTTTAATTCTGATAGAACAGAGCTAGCTAATGCTCTTGCTAGGTCTGGGTTTATTACAGAAAATTCGCCTATTTGCTCTAATACTGATTTATTTGTATCGTTGATATAACCTTGTGAAATTAAGGAATTTATATAACTGTTGTCAACTTCGCCTATTTTTAGAGAAGATAATGAACTAATTACATCATAGTGGAGGTTTGATTCTATTTTTGTATCTTTTGTCGAGGGATAAAGGATTATAATTACTGAAATTATTATACCTAAGGCTATTAGTGCGTCTATGCTGAAAAACACTCCCTGGCGCGATTTAATTTTTATTCCCATATTTCTAAGTTGAATATTATTGGTTTATTTCTGTAAACTGTCAATCTTGATATTTTGATGAGATTTTTATCATTTAATGGGATATTGCCTATGCCTATAATTTGTTGATTATTTATTGTAAAATTTTCAGATACAAATGCGTAGTATTCGTATTTAGTATTGAACAAAGCCTTTGTTTTCGGATAATTATTTATAGTTAGATTGTTAAATCTTTCAAGTTTTGTATCATTTATCTTATTTTTTGTAAGTATTCCTGGAGATATAACATTCTGTTCATTCCAATTTTCTGGAAATCCTTCTGATAAAATTGCATTTGCAACTATTTCTCCTTCTCTAGAAAGAGTGTTTAGTATCTGTCCTGTTTCTAAAGGAGTATTTATTGTATAGAAGTAAAATATTATTATTCCTGTTATGAATATTACCATTGCCGCCATTAAATCAAAGCCCCAGGCCTGCCCTCTTTTTTTATAATACATATAATTTAGATAGAGAATATTAGTATATAAAATATTAGTGTTCTTGCTAATTTAACTTGATCCTTTTTCGATCATTATTCCTGATTTTTCTATATTGAATTTGTAAGTTTGTTTTGAATGTTTTGTGCCGCGCATTTTTAATATTTCTAAATATCTCTGCCTCTTGTTTTTTTCTTTGATGAAATAGAGAAGTATAATTGAATCTGATTCGAATTCTAATGATTTTGGAGATTCGGTTTCATCGTCATTTCCTGGCTCCTCTTCTAATGTTAGGATAGATGTGCAATTCCATCTTCTTATCATGTTAAATAAGGATAATGCAGCTTCTCTTCTTTCAAGTTCATCTTCAAATAAAAGCGCAAATGAAGATATACTGTCTATTACTATTCTTGAGACTTTTTTTGATATAACTAGGTTTTCTATTGCTCCGCCACCTTCTTCAAGCATATTTTTGACTTTTATTGGAGTATATTCTAAGAAAGAGAATAGTCCTTTTTTTTCGTATTCTGCTAGATTCCAGCCGAATTTTAGCATATTGCTAAAAAATTGCTTTTTGTTTTCTTCAAATGTAACGTAAAGACAATTCTCTCCCCTTTTCATACCTTCAATTAGAAATTGTGTGGCAAATATTGACTTGCCGCTCCCTGAACCTCCGACAATCATGTTTGTTGAGTCTTTTTTGAGTCCTCCCTCTATAAGATCGTCAAAATATTTTATTCCTGTTTTTATTCTTATATCTCTTTCTTTTTTGTAAATTATTTTTATTTCTTTTTTTTGATGATGTTTTACTCGATGTCTAAGAGATTTGTGATGACTAGTTTTATGGGAATTTTTTTTTATATGTTTTACGTGATGTTTTTTCTTTTTTTCTTTTTTTTGAAGAATTGTATTTTTTAATTCTTTTTTCTTATCGGATTTTATTTTTTTACTGACTTTCTTTTTTGATTTCACCATGTATTTAAAAGTAAAGAGGGATATAAAAACCTATTTGTGAGATGTCGGAATTAATTACAGTTTAATTGGTCTTCTGTAGGGTCCTTCCCAGGTTGCGGAAACGGAGATGGAGGTTGGCGTTCGTTTTTGAACAGATAATTCAAGAGATAGAGAGCATCGCTGAGATC
>ERZ1292625.2510-Hain-H41-01um-R1-2510-length-16801-cov-5_pt2 | contig 10030 bp, 11 predicted proteins | sample MGYA00564400_ERZ1292625 | MGnify/ENA primary metagenome ERZ1292625 (study PRJEB36523, sample SAMEA6512639) | groundwater metagenome | collected 2019-01-08 | study: AquaDiva: Metagenomics assemblies of 32 groundwater samples
TAATACAAATCCTACAAGTGCGGTGCCCCAGTTTTTTGTAGCAAAATCTAGAAGGAAATCCGCTACATCAAGCATTGGTTTCATAATAGGGTAGTCTAATATGTCATGTCAATCTCCTTGCCTTGGAGGTATAGGCGCCGATCTTTTGCCCTGAAAATGCTTAAACCTATTTCCCTAAAATTCTTTTAAGTTGGTCATCACTTATTTCAAATTGGGAATTAACCTCCTGTTTTTCTGGTGCGTATGCTCCGGTTTTCTTGTAATAAACATCAATTGCCCTAAGTTTTACAGACAGATCGGAGAACTGACTGATTAAGAATTTGAGCTGAATTGCGACATTCTCATTGTTGAGTCCAGACTTATCCAAAAGTTCTTTAATATATTCAGAAATGTAAGGTTTTGTCAGGTTCTCTGAAGCTATACTCTTGGCCAAGTTTCTATCCGGGTGGCCATTCTTCTTGCTTAGACTATAACCAGCACGTAGAACGGCTTCTGTGGCGTTACCGCGTGTTTCTACATAGGCCTGACAGAACAGTTTCTGCTTCAGGCTTAGCTTTGGTTCCTTGATTTTAGTAATTTCAGTGATCATGGCATTAAATAGACTTTTTTACATTGGTAAAGTCTTTCTTACCCACGCAACAAAGGCTTCAATCTCTTCATGGGGTGTAGAATCACTGCTTTCAGCTTTGTTGTTTCCTAGCTTCCCCCGGACTTTATAGCCAAGCTCTACTGCAGCTAACTGAATACGGTAGTCTGGTTTTATAAAATGAGCTGTAGCCCACGTCGCATTTCTTACAACTGTTATTAATTTACACTGGGGAACCGACTCAATAATTTCTTTAATTTCATTATCGCTCACCGCACCGGGGAACATAAATCTATCCAGGCGAACTGCATCTAAAAGTTTCCCGTGCCTTCTAGTTAAAAGCTTGTCTGGGAGAACGGTTTCCATCAATTCTAACCACCCCTTGCTTTTTGTTAGCTTCTGGGGCGTCTTGGCGGTCGCAGGAGAGTATCCGGCGGCAATCATGGCTTTACCTATATTTCCACCATTTTCAGACATCTTTGAGGCTACAAGTTTTTGCTTTAATGTTGTCATATTGAGAAAATTATCTCACAATTTGGCCATCGCCAAAATCTTGTTTTCATTGGATTATTCAGTCTCACTAGTTATCTCTTATGATCCTACATTTTTCTACCCTTTTGAGTACAAACTTTTCTCTCTCAGATTGCAGGTTTTCGCAGGTTATATATTCTTTGAAATCTCAGGTTTTAATAGATATTTCAGGATCAAAAATCCAGTATTTTCCAGCATTAAGGAAACTACTAGTTTGTTTGTGAAAATAAGTGATAAATCCGCTTAACTCGATTATAATATCCATAGAGATATCTATGAAGATATGCCTATTTATAAATTAAACCAAAACAAAGTAACTAAATGTTCTATCAAGGATGACGGATTTGGAGACGAGTTTCATCTCAGAGATCTATTTGCTGATAATCTTGAGGAGTTGATTGGTGTAAGACTTATAGCAAAAGAATACTCAACACCAGACGGAAGGATAGATACATTAGGATTAGATGAGAATAATTCTCCGGTAATTATTGAATACAAGTGGAAGGAAAATGAGGAAGTACTGGCTCAGGGACTTTTTTATTTTAATTGGCTGATAACAAACAAGAAACATTTTGAGCTATTGGTTGGAAAACAGCTAGGAAACAATATCAAGGTGAATTGGGATCAGCCAAGGGTTATTCTTGTTGCCCAGGGCTTCGGCAGATATATTATTGGAGCAGTACAGCAAGAAAAACATATAGAACTAATTACTTACACTTTTTATCAACCTGATATTCTTCATCTCGAAACAATCTATATGCCTCCGGAGGTAAAAAAGGTTACTAAAAAACACCAGTTAGAAGATGTGCGTGAATATAATCTTGATTATCACTTACAAACAACATCAAGGGATATTCAGCAAAAGTTTAACTCCACAAGGTCAAAAATACTCGAACTTCCAGGAGTGGAAGAAAGAGCTGCACAAAAAAGTGGGGTTACTTATAAAACGACTAAAAGTTTTGTTCGCTTTGAATTTAGGCCTACTTGGATACAGGTATTATTGAGGGATCCTGAATATAAAACTGATATAAAACACCTCGTTAAAGACGTTACAAGCAACGATTGGGGTTATAAAGGAATGATTAAACTACTTCCAGATAGTGATGTGGATTATGTTTTTGGGTTTATAAAACAATCCTACGACTCAACAATTTAATTATGCTGTCAAAACAAGCTACTGAAAACTATCAAAAGATAATGAAAAAAGAGTTTGGTCAAGACACTACTACAGCAGAAGAACAAGGAACTCGTTTACTAAAGTTTTTTGAATTATTAATTGATATAGATCGAAGACATCAAAGCAAAACAAATAATAATAAAAAATAAAAGATTGTGTTTCAAGACCTTCTTGTTGAAACTTTCTTTTGTCGTGCTTCGAGAGAAGTAAGATTTACAGATCCTGATTCTGGATCTTCAGGATAGAACTTGCTTTTTTGCGAAAGTTGCACTGAATCGGTTTTTTTCTTCAGTTTTTCTACTTCTTCCGAGGTGAGTTCTTTAAATTCCTGAGTTTCAGAAAAAGTATAAACTTTCGTTGGGCCACCAACACTGGAATCCTGTGAGCTTGTTTCTTGTATACATAATACCCCCAATTCTTCTGCCGATCCGAGCCTTATTTCCGAATCATATAGTCGATTTAATAAATAATCAGCAATATAAGGTATTCCTATGCATTCAAAGCCAGTTACGGCTTTTCTTGGTACAAAATTGTCCTTACTATTTAACTTATAGATTTCTGGTTGTGGCGCGTGTTCCCTCGTATAACCAGCTAGGAGTAACGAAAGCAATGGGCGTTTCTCTGGAATCAAATGCTCAAAAAAATCGTTAAACTTTTCTTTACCTTTAATTCGTATTTGTTCCGCTAAATTAGAAATTCCCGTATTATAATTTAAGTCTTCCTTGATCTGGTCAAGGAAGTACATTGCAAGTCCGCCATCTCCAGCAATACCAACTGCATTATGCTCATTCAATTTAAAGACTTTCTGAACAGTATCGTTACTTGTAATCTCGGCGCTAGCTTTACTGTCAGATGCGACCACGACTCCATCTTTTGATTTTAGTGCAATGATTAATGTCATTTTTAGTTTAAGTTTGCATCCATTTCTAACGTGCTTTTAGGCCTTTCGAGATTTGCTTCCGGTAAATATGTATTGTACATTTGTTTTTCTATTGCTTTCTGTATGCTCTCGTCCGTAACAACAGCATATCTAAACACAAAGTCTCCCCCTAACTTTAAAAGATCTTTTAGACGTGGGTTTGTTTCACTTTCAGATAAATGTTGTTCTAACTTCTCTTTTATGTTCTCTGCACTACCAACATAGAAAACATAAAAATTTCCGTCTTCTGCCTTTTTAGATATACGATAAACACCTCCGATAGCATCTATTTTCTTAATATCCTCATCCCTGAGAGGGATAAGTTTTGACCAAGTTATCTGAATTTTTGACATTTTTCGTTTTGAATCTACATTATTTTAACTACGGAAAGATTATTAAACAATCTCTAAATGCCGATCACTCCCCAAGCTTATTAATTGAACCTAATTATAAATTTGCCTGCTACTTAAGATTGTAAGGGTTCTTTAGCAACATGTCTATACAATTCGTATTTGTCTTTCAAATTTAGTCAAAAGTTCTAAACTCATATTACACAATTGATGTAAAGTTCATCAGGGTAGTCAACTAGAGCCCCGGCTGGCAACATAGTTATTACTTCCAATAATCGCTTAGTTTATCCCAAAAAGCCTCTTCACAACTTCATCAACTTTTTTCTCAAAAGCTGGTATTTCTTCTTCCTTGCCCGAAGCTTTGATTTCGTGTAATTTTTTTGACAAGTCAGATAATTCGGAATGTATTTTATTGTTAAAATCAAACTTTGATACTCCTATGGTGTCCATTACTGATGGTGCCCCAAAACCTCTCCCGGCTGAGGAATATGACTTTATGTAATCTCTAACCACTTCTGAATTAATTATTGCGCAAAGGTAATGAGCTTCCTCTTCATTTTTTGTTGAAAAAAATGCTACTGTGTCTAGTGGCATTATGTCTTTATAGCCAAAGTCTGTTTTTTGTTGGGAAACTACCGCAGATACTAAATCGTTTGACATTCTTTTCCATGAAACCTTGTAAGGCAGATATGTATATTCTCCAAAGTTTCTTTGCCCATAAAAAGGATTTCCTGAGCGCTCATGGAAATGCTTATAGACACCTCTATTGACCAATACATCTTTGAAGAAGAGAAGATAGTTGTATGTTTTCGGCCATTTTTGCTTCATAGTTTGCTCGCTGTACGGCTTTTGTTCACTAGGGTGAGTAACTAAAACATTTACACTTGGTACCGCCTTCCATCTTTGAATATCAGAGCCTGTTATGCCCGGATAAACCAAGTCTTGTTCAATTGTTTCTTGTACTTTTTGAATTTCTGTCCTGCTTCGTTCTACCATGTTTTCAACGAGAATATCCCCATTTGACAGAACTTGTTTTACTTTTAACCAAAAAACCCCATAGGGATCAATTGCAGTACCTCTGTAAGCCTTATAGAAGTTTTTACCTCCTACATTTTTTAACGAAACTTGATCCTCTTTAATTGTTTGCCAAGAGCCAGTTTCCTTACCGATAGGAGTAGCGACTAATTCTTTTTTATCTAGGTACATCTTAGCCTCTTTTAATAAAATATCTGGAGAAACTCGTCCCACTCCGTTTTTCCTAGAATAAACAAAATAAGGAATTGGATATGTGGTTTTCTCACCCTTTTTAAGAATTATCGCTGCTGTTTTGTTTAGGGCTCCCTCAAACGGCTGAACAGTAGCTAGGTCTAAGGCTTTAATAACCTTTAAGTGGGTGCGATCACCAAGTCGGAATCTTCTGAACCCATCACCACCACCTTTTGACTTAAACACCTCCTGTGTTATTAAAAATCCAAGTTTCCCACTTTCTTTTAAGTAATAATCCGCAGAAGCGTAGGTAAATAACATGGAAAAATCTCTTCTTCCCCTGACAAGAACATTTCTTGACTCCGCAATACGAGTAAGGCCATAGTTTTCCCATAATGGAGTTGTTGCTTCTCTGTATTCCTTTGAATGATATTGCCACATGATCCAAGGTGGATTGCCAATTACATAGTCAAACTTCTCAGCTACCATTGGGGCAAAAGCATTCTTCAAAAATCTAGCCCAAATACCATTTTTATTTTGCTTTTCGAGATCAAGTATTTCATTGTAAAAGCCTTGTATTACTTCTTCATGCGGTGGAAAAACTAGACCTTCATTTTGAAATCTTTTAATTGCCTCGCTAGACTCATATCCGGCCTTAACCATTTCTTCAAGTAGTGGCGCAGCTTTTCTCATCAAAAACCCTTTTCCTTCAATCCAAACTTTGGGAACATGGAACAATCCCACGGAAGTTTGTATATTAACGTTCTCTCCCCGGGCTGCAAGATCAAGCTGGCCACTTCTTTGGGGCCAAAGCACGGAATCTGCTAGGTAAATTGGGATTTCTATATTGTGAAGTTTCTCTGCTAAATCTCCCAAGGCAAAAAGGTAATTAGTTCTCGTAGCAATTATAGCCAAGGGGTTTAAGTCGAATCCCCAGACATTTGCAACAATTCTTTTGGCGGTTTCAAGTGGACTTTCCCTTTGGCTTTTTGCATGTTCTCTAATTTTCCTAATCGCAAGTACCAGGAAAGTGCCTGATCCACATGCGGGATCAAGGAACCTTTTTAGTGAATCACCTTTGTAATCAATCTCAGTCAACAAAAGCTCGGCAAGCCAGTCGGGAGTATAGTATTCTCCTAGTTTGTGTCTGACTTCTTGGGGTACTAAGTATTGATACAGTTTTTTAAGAAGATCCCGGGTAGCTTCGGGGTTGATGACAGAAGTTGCTGGCTCAAACTCTGAGAGAAGTCTGGCCATTTCCCTTATTGCTTCTTCAAGCCTTGGCGACCAGGCGTCCAGATACCATCTGAAAAAGTCTCCTTCAAGGAAGTTGCTTATACCTCGTTTTGAGTATATTCCGCCTTCTTCAATGTCAACTAGTTCCTTAACCAGTTCTTCTTTTGACAAGTGAGTCAACTTATAGGAGTAGGACGAGTTAAAAGCAGTTTCTTTTAGTGTCAAAAGCTCAGCCACTATAAACTTCATCAACAAAGCAAAATAGGTGTGTACAGAAAAAAGCAGTTCTTGGAAATCTGTTTCGTGTCCAACCTTATACAGCTCAGAAAGCGCCTTTGTTTCTTCATTCTTGCTAGTATTAAACTGCTCACCATAAACGATCCCAAACAAACGCTTCCATTCGTTGAAAAACACTCTTACCCTGTCTTTACCCCAATACTCGAGAGAATCTGCAAAGGCGGAAACCGCCAACGGGGCGAGTGTTCCTTGTGGGCCAAAAGCCTCAGCTAAATGTTCCGCAGTTAAAGGTTTTCTCGATAAAGAACGAAGATAAGTTAGAAGTGTTCTAGCACTTTCTACATCAAGATTATATGGCCCATCGTATACAAAATCTTTTGAATTTATCTCACTCTTGAGCGAAGTTTTATTACCTTTATATTTTGTAAAAAAGATTTTTGTGCCATCAAAGCCAACTCCTACATACTTTGGATCCTCAATAAAAAGAGTTGCTTTGGTGCTTGTAGCTTCTGCAGTAATGTATTCCACAAGTTGTTGGTGAGCGTGTTCTACCCATTTAACACTATTGAAGGCACCTGGTTTTTCATACTCAATGATTATCAGCCCGTGAACAGCGTCAGGACGACCTTTATAAGCTACAGCAGCATCTGCTCCCAATCGTTCATATTTAGGATCACTCTTTATTCCTAATTCTAATAAAAGGGGTGTAAGTATTTTTTCAAATCCTATTCTTAAATCTTCTTCCGTTTTGGTTTTTTGTGCCAAAATTTCAGTTTCTTTAACTAACCTATCGGCAATTTGGACGAGTGAGGCGCTTTCCTGATTGTTTATTTGCATTTTTAGCTATTTTTTCTCTGGTTAATGAAACTTTCAATATCCTCTTGTTTATATCTTCTATCGCCTCGATCATTTACCTTAACTGCTTTGAGCTTGCCTGCCTTGTCCCAACGCCTAAGAGTTTCAATATGCACATTTAAGATTTCTGCTGCCTGGCGGATTGTAAGTAGCTTTGTTGGTGTCATATTTTCCTTAATATACCTCAACTAAATTATACAAAAACATTTTAATAATTGCTATACTTGATTTAATCAAAAATGAAATCCGGACGACTCATTAGTAATTCTAATACATATTCTGGGTAATGTAACCCTAATAGCAATGAGAAAATTAGATGAACAAAACCAGTTGAAAGTAGCTCTATATTTGAGGGTTTCAACTGATGATCAGGTGGAGAAGTACGGGCTTGATTTACAAAAGACTTCGTTGACTGGATTGCTACAGTCTAAAGGTAAACTAGAAGATGGCCGGGAGAAAATGAAGCTGGCCGGACAAAGATACATCTATGTTGATGAAGGGATAAGCGGAACAACACCCCTTAACGAACGACCAGCTTTTTCTCAGCTCAAAGAGGACATATTGCTTGCCGGGGAAGGTCAAAAACCGTTTGATATAGTAGCAGTTTATAAAATTGATCGTTTTGCAAGGAGATTAAAGATCTTGCTTGATGTAATTGATTTCTTTGAGGAGAGGGATATTCAGTTTCTCTCTGCCAACGAAAGCATTGATACCTCCACCCCTTTTGGTAAAGCAATCCTTGGCATTGTTGGCATCATAGCCGAACTTGAAATCGAAACCACTAAGGCAAGAACACAAGCCGGTAGAGCTGAAGCTATCAAAAATGGCGTTATTATGGGTGCTAACGCAATCTATGGTTATAAGAAGGATGCTGACAAGAGACCCGTAGTGTTTGAAGAAGAAGCTAAGATTGTCAGGTTGATTTTCAACAAGTTTGTCAATGAACGATTATCGTCTCAACAGATTGCAGATTATCTTACTAGGCAGGAAATACTATCACCAGAAGCTTCGGCGGTGCAGCATCATAAGAGGGCAGGAGAAGTTAAAAAGAAAAATGATTTATATTTTTGGCGAGCAGAAAGAGTGAGAAACATCCTTGCCAATGAAGCCTATATCGGTAAATACTACTATGGTAAAACTCATAAATCCAAGCTGATTCCTAAAGAGAAATGGATACTTTCGCCATATCAACACCCAAGTATCATTGACTTTTATCTGTTTCAACAAGCTCAATCACTATTAAAACAGTCAAAACAATTGGCTAACGCCATTAACAAAACAGCAGGTGGTCATATTTATCTTCTTTCCGGCTTATTAAAATGTGATTGCTGCTATAGAGTTGATGAAGGCGATACCGATTTGACAACTTGGGTTGGAGATAGAAAAAAACTTGATAAAAAAGGAGATGTACCAACTTATACCTATGCCTACAAATGCGGTAGAAAGAATATAAAAGAAAATCAGATAATTTGTAAGGCTATTCCGATACCAGCAATGCCGCTAGAACAGTACGTCGTGGAAATGACAAAACAACTTCTAAGTAATCCCATTGCTGTATATAACTATCAACAAAAGCTCAGATCGTCTCGTCTCGAGATCAACAAGTTACAAAATAAACGAGAAGAGATAAAGGGACTACTCAACAATCTGCCCAACCGCATATCCAGACTAAAAGAACAACATGAAGGTGGATTTATTGATCTCAAAATTTTACGAACAAAAACGAGTTCGATTGCAGCAAAAGAACAAACATTAAAGGTAGAACTAGAGAAAACAGAACATCAAATAGCTCAAAACTCACTATCAGTTGGTTATATCAACACTCTCAAGCTATTTTCTCAAAAGTACGTAAAGACACTCGATGATATTTATAAGAACCGGCAAGAGATTTTTGACATTCTCCATATGCTCATTAGTAGTATTACCGTTTACTCACGCCCTGTAACTAAAAAAGATAAAATAGCTGGAAGGAAGAAAGCAGATCAATTAATACCATATAAATTAGAAATGGAATTAAAGCTACCGCAGGACATTCTGAACCATTTTGCCTCACGGTTCGGGGTCAAAAGTTCTGATTTGTGTCGAGAGAGGGACTCGAACCCTCACGTCTTATTAAGACAAAGGCTCTTAAGGCCTCCGCGTCTGCCATTCCGCCACCTCGACTCGTACCTGAGTATTATACCATTGCAGAGAGGAATGAAACAAAGATCGGGTGGGGAGTTAGGGGGCGGCTAATATATTCGGGGTGAAACTGGGTGCCAACGAAAAATGGGTGGTTTTTGAGTTCAATGGCTTCTACCAGTTTTCCATCGGGAGATGTCCCACTAATTACCATGCCGGCCTTTTCAAATTTCTCCTTATACTTACTGTTAAATTCGTAGCGGTGGCGGTGGCGCTCGTTTGTAATCAAAGACTTTTTGTAAATTTCAAATAGTTTTGTTCCCGACTTTATTTTACAGGGCCAAGCTCCGAGTCTAATTGTGCCGCCATACTGCCGCTTGGCTAAATACTTCTGTTGATCCGGCATGACGTGAATTACCGGGTGCTTGGTTTCCAGATTGGCCTCGGTTGAATTGGCGTCGGATAGACCCAAAACATTGCGGGCAAATTCGATCACCGCCATTTGCATACCAAAACAGAGTCCCAAATAAGGTATTTTATTCTCCCGAGCAAACCTGGCCGTCTGAACTTTACCCTCAGTTCCTCGCGAACCCCAACCCTGGGGAACAACAATACCATCAAAAGCCTTTAATAAATCGGGTCCATCTTTCTCAATTTTTTCGCTGTCGATCCATTCGAGAACGGGAGTTACTCCCAAGTGCCATGACGCATGGCGCAGAGCTTCGACTACTGAAACATAAGAGTCGACGAGCTTAAAGTCGCCGGTCACAAAATATTTACCGACCATGGCTATTTTGATTTCCTTAGGCCAC
>ERZ1292625.4709-Hain-H41-01um-R1-4709-length-10030-cov-9_pt1 | contig 10030 bp, 9 predicted proteins | sample MGYA00564400_ERZ1292625 | MGnify/ENA primary metagenome ERZ1292625 (study PRJEB36523, sample SAMEA6512639) | groundwater metagenome | collected 2019-01-08 | study: AquaDiva: Metagenomics assemblies of 32 groundwater samples
CCTCCAAAAAAATCTCCCTCCAAAAAATCTTCGGCTCGAACCTCACCCTAAAAAAACGCGGAGCGTTCGGAATTGCCCAAAACCATTGGCTTTCTTTGGCTACCGCCAAAGAAAAAATTTCTAAAACTGACCTTAGTTTAATTCTGGTGCGGGTACCGGGAATCGAACCCGGGTCATTTGATTGGCAACCAAATGTTCTACCATTGAACCATACCCGCTTAGGTTGCTATGTTCGCATAATATTGCTTACTCATCAACTCTCCTCCCTACCACATCGCACAACTGCCGGAACAATCCGACGCCAAAGGTTATTTCTTTGCCGTAGGCGGCGGCGTAATAATTGTTTTAGTAAGCACGGAACTCTTTTCGAACGTGGTCACGGGTTGTCTCATCGGGGGGTTTGCATCCGGAAGCTGGATAGTCTTCTTGCCCAGCGGCATCTCCTGATCGCGGAAGGCGGTCACAAGTCCGATAGCCGCGGCGACAATAAGGACAACGGGTATCCATCCGGCGACTCTGCACGCGGGTGCGAAGTACCAGAATCCGAGCAAAAGGACAAGCGGCACCAGTATCGCTGCAAGCGGCACCCCGGGCCCCTTATTCCCTAGCGGAGGCTCCGCGAAGGCCACAAGACCGACAATGACCATAAAGAGCGCCAACAGGATAAACCAGAGCTGGTAGGGTCCTGCGGCTTCGCATGCTTTAGTGAGCGAATTCTGCAGTCCCCCGCCGACCACCGGGCTCGTGGTGGGCAATGGCGACGTCGTCTCCTCTTCCGGTGTTGCGGTCGTTGTGGTGACGGGCTCCGGTGTGGCAGATGCGGTCGGCGCCGGAGCTGTTATCGCTGGCTTCGCAGGTCCGGTGAGCGTGAAAGACACCACGGAAATACAAACGGGCTTCCCACTCGGGGCGGATAGAAGAGTCAGGGAGACGGGCAACGTGCCGGCTACCGGAGTGCTCTGAATGTCGACATGAATACGGAGAGCGCCGTCGGCATTTATCCTACGAGTCATGAAACTCAACGGAATTCCCGCATCGCCGACCGAGCCGATTACCGATACATACGAAGCGTCGGTAACTGTCACATCGAAAGAATCAAGGGAGCCATTGTATACGTACGGGTTAACACTCTGAACCTGAAGCGGTGCGCATGTATTGGCGCCCCTCGGGAGCAACTGCTGCGTTGGTGACACCAGATTGGACACCGTTGCAGCAGACGCAAATACCGGCAATGCCATGCTTGCTGTTGCGAACAGAGCAATCATTGCTTTTGCAATATGGCCACCTGACATGCATCAACCTTAGTCCCCCGAAACGTATTGGTCAATATTGACGAATGCCAAAAAATGGCGGAAAACATAGCTTTTTTGTCCTTTACAAAGAATATCGGACAGCAAGAACCATGCATTTGTTGCACGGGATTTCAGGCATACCGTGAATAACTCAGCAGTAGAAGCCCAAAATGTGCATAACTGGGGATAAGTCGGTGGATATGTGGATAAAGGACGACCTTTAGGGTGGGAATGTCCTTAAAAGTGCTATAATATGCTTGTTTTAAGCCACATAGTGCCGTTTTACTATCAGACATGCCGGTAAGTTAGTCCCACGTTACTTAAGAAACGTCGAGTACCTAGGTTGCACGTGAACCCTTTTGGAGGCCGGGAGCCGTTTTCGGTCGCCCAACTCTTCAGCAGCTCGGCTCGATGTGATGCGCTATACCCCGCGAGATACGGCAAGCGTTCAACCGCTGTGCAAAGACCTATGTGTGTTATCTCAGGGGGGTATACTAGGTGGATGTCGGCGGCCGCAATAACAAGCAAGAGAGCCACGGGAAACCTTGGTGAAGACATCGCGTGCCAGTTCTTGGGGCAAAAGGGCTTCAAGATTCTTGAGCGTAACTTCCTCAGGAAATGGGGCGAAATCGACATAATTGCTGAGAAAGCAGGGACTGTCAGATTTATTGAGGTAAAGACAGTTTCACGTGAAAACATGCCGGACATTTCACGTGAAAACTCTGGCTATCGGCCGGAGGAGCAGGTTCATCCGGCGAAACTGCGGAAGGTAGCCCGTACGGCCGAGATGTACATGAATGGCAAGGGCGATCAGCGGGAGTACCAAATAGACGTCGTCGGTGTGTTCATGGACGTCAAAAACAGGAAAGCCCGTTGTCGGCTTTTCGAACAGGTTCTGTAGACAGCCATAAAGGACAAAATGTCCTATAGATTTGGGAGTGAGTTGGATATCCCAAATATTATGGTAGACTTGGAGAGTGGCTCCGGAAGATAAACTCTGTAGGTATTGTGGCAAGTCATGTCCGGAGAGTGCCTTTGGTGTTGCTTTAACGACAAAGACTAAAGTCTATCGTCGCCATAAATGCCGTGATTGCTACAGAGGTACCAAGCAGGCCTTGATTGCGCGTCATTATGAGTGGCTCTCTTCTTATAAACGAGAAAAGGGCTGTGGTAGGTGCGGAGTAAGAGACCCAAGAGTACTCGATTTCCATCATAAGGATAAAAAGGATAAACTGTTTGGTATTGGAGGCTTTCGAAGAGAGGTTGGCTTTCAGAAGTTGAAGGACGAAATAGAGAAATGTGAGATTGTCTGCGCGAACTGTCATCGGATTTTGCACGATGAAATGCGAAACGGTAGGTAGCAAGCAGAGATAACGGGCCGTCGTATACCGGTAGTACGCGTGCTTTGGGAGCACGATGACCCAGTCCGATTCTGGGCGGCCCGAAGAGTTATTTAGTGAGTTGTTTGAGAAACAATTGTATCAGTGACGGAGCTTGGTCGGTCGAAAATGCATCGGTCTTCTCCTTTGTATCGCCGGAGAGTATCGCAGAAAGCCCGGCGCCGGTTTGCGCCACGAGGTCGCGGTCGATATAGGAGAGAGTAATGCCGCGCAGTTCGCGCTGTGCAGTCGTCGTGCCCTCGCTGGTCGTCGTGATGACGCCGACAAGGCGTCCCCACTCGTTGACAATAGCGCCGCCGGAAGAGCCGCTCTGTGCTTGGATGACACTTCCGACAGAGATGACGTCCACCGAGCCGGTCGTGAATGTCAGGAATTGCTGCACTGTTGTGAAAGTGGAAGCGGGGTAGAGATTTGCCGCAGCGGACGCGCCGGCAAATTCGGCCGGATAACTTGCGACCAAGACGGTGTCATCAATGAAGGCGATTGCCTCGCGCGTATCCGGTGTCAGAGATGGAAATTCCGGCAGGGGAGAGCCGCCTGCCTGCCCGCCTGCGTGCAACGCGCCGGCAGGCGCAGGCAGGTCCACTGAGGTGGCGACGGAGAGGAGCGCGTAGTCGTGTTCCCCGGTACCGAGCGGGCGGTCGGCATTGATGTCGGCGACATGCGCACGCACCCACACCGGTGGAATATAGAGCACTCGCGGCACCCAATGGACCGCTGCGGGCGAGCCGCTTCGGACATAGCACTTGAGGTCGAAACGCGGACTCTGTGATAGAAGCACGTACTGAGCGACGTGCGCATTGGTGAGGATGATGCCGCGCGGGTCGATGACGGTGCCGGAGCCGGAAATGGGCCGGAGACTCCCGTTGTTCGAGAAGCAAAAAATATTGACGAGCGCGGCGCGGGCCGTGATGTTTACATCCCCCGGAGCGAGCGGCGGAGTCGTGTACGGATTCTCTATGCGGGTCGCTTGCGGCGGCGTGGGAGCGCCGGCGGGGGGCGTATTTTGGCTCAATGGAGATGTTTTTTTGATAGCAGGTGCCGTCGTTTGAGAAGAAACTTTGGCAGGCGACGTCGTCGTTGCTGGCGGTGTGCTCGTTGCCATTGTAACGATTGCGCCGGCGGATACCTGCGACGTCGTCGTTGCCGTCGCATTCGGCGGGGGAGTTTGTACCGCGTTTTTCTGAATGAGAAACAGGAGCGTCCCTATAAGAATCGCGAGGAAAAACAGTTGCAATGTAAGTGACGGGTTCCGTTCCATATGGTGCGGGATGGGGGAATCGAACCCCCGACCACAGTTTGGAAAACTGTTATTTTGCCATTAAACTAATCCCGCGCCCAGTCACTTTACACGAAACGTGATACCAACACAAAATCCCGCCGTACGGCGGGATTTTGTGTTCTCGAGAAACAAGAAACCCTTCGACTTTGCTCAGGGTCAAATAACACTTAGCGTTATTTGACCGCATCCTTCAAAGTCTTGGAGGCGCGGAATTTCGGTACGCGCATCGCCTTGATTTGGATAGTCTCGCCCGTGCGCGGGTTGCGACCCGTGCGGCCGGCGCGTGTCTTCGCTTCGAAGATGCCGAGACCCGCGATAGAGACCTCCTGCCCGCTCTGAAGCGAGCTGGTAATCATAGCGATGATGGCCTCGACCGCGCGCTCCGCATCGGCCTTCGTACTGCCGATGGTCGCCGCGACCTTCTCAACCAAATCCATTTTATTTGCCATAGAATATGTGCCTAAGAATTATAAAGTGGCTAAAAGCCTAACCTTTCGACCGATACATACCATTCTGGGCCGTATTTTCCGGGTGTCAACCCGGTAGTAGAATTTCGGCTTGAGCATGTGGATAAGTCAAAAAGCTTGATTCCTAGTCATTTTTTGATGTAAGACACCGTCGTTTCTAGTCACTCAGCTCGAAGAGCGAGCCGAAATTTCACTAACCGGGTCAAAATGGCTACAAATCGCGCTATCCACAGGCACTCAAAAAGGAAAAGGGGCCTTGCGGCCCCACTTAGTGATGTTTTGGTAACCCCCGCGCGTCGTAGGCGGCGATGATTCTTGCCAACGCGATGGCATTTCCCGGTTCCTTGAAGGATTGCAAGACATCTCCGCCTTCCGGGAAGGTGCAAACCACATCGCCTTGACCCGACAAGAATAAGAACGTTATTGTGATATTGCCAATCAGCGCGGCCACGGCAACCTGAAACTCAACGGGCCTTTCTTCAATGCGGACCTTTCCTCTTGCGAGTGCCACGTAAATATCGGCATCCTCAAAGTCGAGAAATTCTTTTGCCGCGTCTATCCGTGCCACGGCGAGTGGAAATGCCGGAAAAGGTAGCGTATCGTTCCCGTCAGGAATTTCCCCCAACGTCGAATTTGCGTCAACAAGGATAAAGTCGTCTGGAAAATACGCGGCGAACGCTTCCGAAAGCTCCGACTCGGATAACCCACAGTCGGAACTGCGCACGATGACAACGCGCGGCATGCTTCCCTCCGGGGTTAATTGCCAAACTAGCACCACCTTACAGAAGGAGGACGGGGTGTCAATTACTTTGCGTATTCGATGACTCTCGTTTCGCGGATGACTGAGACTTTGATTTCGCCCGGGTACTGCAGTTCTTTTTCTATTTTGTCGGCGATGTCGCGCGCGAGTTTGCGCGACTCGAGGTCGCTGAGTTGTTCCGGCTTCACGATGACACGAATCTCGCGGCCTGCGGCGATGGCGTAGCTCTTCTCGACGCCGGGTTGATTGTTGGCGATGGCTTCGAGTTCTTCGAGGCGCTTGATGTAATTCTCGACGGAATCGCGACGCGCACCGGGGCGTCCGCCTGAGATGGCATCGGCAACCTGCACAATCATGGACTCGGGAGTTTCGTACGGATATTCCTCGTGATGTGCCTGCATCGCCTTGATGACGGCCTCATCCACACCGAACTTCTGAAGGATGCGGCGACCGATTTCGACGTGCGTGCCGGGGACTTCGTGGTCCACCGCCTTGCCCACATCGTGGAAGAGAGCGCCTGCGCGCGCGACGGCGGCGTCTGCTCCGAGTTCTTCGGCGAGCATGCCGGCAAGATGCGCGACTTCGACCGAGTGGTCGAGGACGTTCTGGCCGTAGCTGGTGCGGAAGTAGAGACGGCCCAAAATCATGAGCAATTTAGGGTCCAAATTGGGGACCTTGGCGGCGTACGCCGCTTCAGCACCCTTCTTTTTGATGATGTTGTTGATTTCGCCTTCTGCTTTCTGCACAGCCTCCTCAATCTTGGCGGGTTGGATGCGGCCGTCAAGAATGAGATTCTCGAGGGCAATCCTGGCGATTTGCCGTCTAATTGGGTCGTACGAAGAAAGAGTAAGTGTGCCCGGCGTGTCGTCGATGATGACGTCGACACCGGTCGAACGCTCGAATTGGCGGATGTTACGGCCTTCTTTGCCGATGATTTTTCCTTTGATTTCATCATTCGGGAGAGAGACGGTCGTCGCCAAAACGTCGGAGACGACGGAATTGCCGAGGCGGTGCACTGAGGTGGTGAGAATCTCACGCGCGCGCTGTTCGAGTTTCTCGTTGCCGGAGATTTCGAGCTTGCGCATGCGCCCCTCGATGTCGGCTTCGTTCTGTTTTTCCACTGCGCGGATGAGCTCGTGCTTGGCTTCCTCTGTGGTGAGGCCTGCGACCTTCTCGAGCTTCTCCTGCTGTGCGGCGATGACCTTTTGCGCCTCTTCGCGGGCGCTCTGGAGGTCTTCGTTCTTCTTGGCTATCGTTTCCTGCTCCGAATCAAGGTTGGTCTGGCGCTTGTCGAGAAGCTCTTCCTTGCGGACAAGCCTCTCTTCGGTCGCCTTGAGCTCACGGGTGCGCTCGTTCTGCTCTCCCGCTATCGTCTCTTGGCGTTCGCGGCCTTTCTTCTCCGCCTCCTCGATTACTTTCTTTGCGCGCTCTTCGGCATCGAGCTGCATCTGCCGGATCTCGAGTTCCATCGAGCCCCGCTTGCCCATCGAGATGAGCACACGGAGGTAATAGCCTATCGCAATGCCGATTACTCCTGCGAGACCGAGGAGTGCGAGGGCGAGTTTTAATGAAGTCATACGCGTCTATATCAGACGCGTACCTGTTACGTTACGAGCGGAAAAGATGCGAGAATGGCTGTGTTGAGCTAACTCTGACAAGTTCCTGACGCATATACAGATACGCGAATGAAGAATTGAATTGCATATTATTAAGGTGTAACCGCACTATACCACCACGATAGGGAATAGGAAATAGGTCGTAGGTTTTAGTCGGGATTCGCTAGGAGAATTCACTATTCCCTATAACCTAGTCCCTGTAACCTATACGAGCACCTTGTCGATGATGCCGCACTTGACCCGATTCTCAGGGGCCATATGATTCAGAAAGAGATTCGCCCCGAAATCGAATCGGAGAATGCCATGAATAGAGATTTGGACGCCGCTGCGTGGGAAGTCGTTTTATTCAGTGCGTTGATCGTCATGTTCGGCAGCTTTATGATCAGCGCCGGCATGCTAATCAATGAAGCGGCAGCGCTCGTGCTCTCTCCGTACACCTTGATGAAGACGGGCTATGTGCTGCTCATCATCGCCGGTGCGTTCGCACTGTTGCACCGGAACGTTGCGCGGAATAGCGAGCGCGTAAAGTGGTACGCCGCGATCGTATGCGGATGGGCCGGTTCGTTGTGTGTCGCTACTGCAGCCATTTCGATGCCGCAGAAGCTGAGCACCGTTCTCTACGTGCTCATGGGTATCGTGCTGCTGCTCGGGGCGACGTGTCTTCGTGCAAGCAGACCCCGCGACATGATGTGGCAGGCTATCGTCAGAACGCGCACGCTCAGCGAGACGGTCAACCGCACCAAGCTCCAACTCAAGCTGCCGCTCTAAGCGACCGCACTCGACAAAGACCCTCGCCTGCACAGACGAGGGCCGTCTCTTTTTTGATGAAGGAATTTTGAAATCGCTTAGACGAGTACTTTGTCGATGATGCCGTATTTGACGGATTCCTCGGCCGTCATGAAGAAGTCGCGGTCCACGTCGTCGGCGATTTTCTCCACCTTTTGGCCCGTATTCTTGGCCAGAATTTTATTGAGACGTTCTCGGATCTTGAGAATCTGCTTTGCGGTGATTTCGATATCCGATGCCATACCCTCCGCGCCGCCGGAAGGCTGGTGAATCATGACTTCGGCATTCGGGAGAGCAAATCGTTTCCCTTTTTCACCTGCGGAGAGCAGGAGCGCACCCATCGATGCGGCCATGCCAACGCAAACGGTCGAAACCGCCGGCTGGATGTGATTCATTGTGTCGAGAATGGCGAGACCCGCCGAGACGTGTCCGCCGGGGGAGTTGATATAGAAAGAAATGTCTTTCTTGGGGTCTTCCGAAGCGAGGAAGAGAAGCTGGGCGATGACGAGATTGGCGACGTCGCTGTCTATCGGGCCGCCCAAGAAGACGATGCGCTCTTTGAGGAGACGCGAGTAAATATCGTATGCGCGTTCGCCCATCGAGGTCTTCTCGATAACCATCGGCACAAGCATTTGGGCTTTAATTTCGTTCACCCCGTTAGAAATAGGACGCGAACCAGAGAATCCGAGCGAGTGGTCGTTTTTCATATAATAAGAATATTTATCAGTTAATGCCCGAACATCGCGCGTTCGCGATTTCTAACGGGGTTCATATAAAGAGAGTGTACAGAAATGCGCGTTTCGATGCAAATTATGAGTGGTCGTGGGAGGTGTGACCGACCGGCTCGGGGTTGCCTGCCTGCCGCGCTTCGCTTGGCGCAGGTAGGCCCTCGAGGAAGCGCAGAACCATTTCATTTTTCATGCCGTGCGAGATGTGTGCGCGCAGGATGTCGTCGGAAGCGTCTTTGTAATGCTCTTTGGCGTGCGAGAGTTCGTGCTCCAGCGCCGCCGCATCGGGCTCAAGCATTTCCTTACGTGCGATTTCCGCCAAAATCAGCCGGACCTTCGCGCGTTTGTCGGCGGCATCCTTCCAGCTCGTTCGCAATTCTTCCCGCGTCTTTTTTATTTCCGTGAGGTACGATTCAAACGTCTGATGTATCTGGGCGAGGTCGCCTTTGACGCGCTCTTCCATATCGTCGAGTTCGTATTCGCGCAGTGTGGCGGGGTAGGAAATTTTGGAATCTTTCACCAGCTCATCGAGTATCGCGGCGCGGCGCTTCTCGGTGGCTCGCAATTCTTTTTCATTCTGAATATTCTTACGGAGCGCTTCGGAAAATACGGCGGCGTCGGGGTAGCCGAGCGACTGCACGAACGCGTCGTCGAGAGTGGGGAGGTCTTTTTCCTCCGCGGCGCGTGATTCCTCAGCCGCTTTTTGCGGCTCTGTTCCCGCCTCGATTTTGTCGATGCGGTGACGTTCGCGACGCAGGTGCGTCATCGCCTGCGAGTGCTCCTCGTCGGTCACGCTCGTGTCTTCTTTCACGGCCTGGTGCTTGGTCGAAATGGCTTTGTAGTCGGGGAGTTTAATTTCCGGCGCAAGCGCAGCCCGAGCCGTGAACGCAAGCGGCTTGCCCGCAACAGGTTCGTCGGTGGTCACACGCGGAGTCTCGACGATAAGCAATTTCTGAGCCGCGAAAATCTCGGGCAACTCGCTCTGTATCGCGCGCTCGGCCGCCGCGCGCAAGAGTGCGGGCTCGCCGTACACGCGAAGTACCGCATCTTCCGGCGCTTTGCCAGGACGAAAGCCGTCGAGCTTTGCAGTCTTTTGGATTTCTTTGAGCGCCTCAGCGCGATAGGTGTCCATCGCGGCGGCCGGAATCTCGGCCTTCACTTCGGCTTCCCACGCGGCATCATCGCGGGAAACTTTTATATTGGTTGCGTGTGACATCCCCGAACTTTTGCTCTGGTCATTAGTCATTGGAGATTATTAACACAATTTCCGCACAAATGATAGATGGATATCGTTGGAAAGATGCAAAAGGCGGGGCAGGCGCAGGAGCTTGCCCCGTTAGATATCGGGACGATTAGCTAACGGGGTGTACAGAAAACATTCGTAAGATTTATTGCTGGCTTGTTGCGGGGTCGCCGGGGATGAGCGGCAGTTGCTGGTCTTGATTCTTCGAATTGAGGTATGCGCCCCAGAAGTAGAGGCCGCCGAAAACGATGAGAATGACGATGATAATGATACCCACGGCCGCGCCCGCGCCGCCCTTTTTCTTGGGCATAGTCGTAACCGGCGGAATCGGGTTTTGCGGTGTGATGGGGGGTACGGGTAGCATAGATGCATTGTACCGCGCGGCTGCTGCTGGCCAAGGGCCTTGTAGCCAGAAATAAAAGACACCGAAATCCATCGGGTAGCTAGTAAATCGGG
>ERZ1292625.4710-Hain-H41-01um-R1-4710-length-10028-cov-4_pt1 | contig 10028 bp, 13 predicted proteins | sample MGYA00564400_ERZ1292625 | MGnify/ENA primary metagenome ERZ1292625 (study PRJEB36523, sample SAMEA6512639) | groundwater metagenome | collected 2019-01-08 | study: AquaDiva: Metagenomics assemblies of 32 groundwater samples
CATCATCGCTAAGGTCACGCGCGACCGGATAATGCTGGAAATGCATGAAAAATATCCGGAGTATCAATTTGACCGGCACAAAGGATATGGCACGAAACTTCACATGGATAGTCTCCAAAAATACGGGCCATGCGAAATTCACCGAAAAAGTTTCCGGCCATTGAGGGACATTGCCTCGCTAGAAGCTACTCGAAAAAAAGTATTGCCTGCTTAATTTTTTTCCTGACTTCAAACAAAGGAAGCTACCGAGGGGGCTTGCCAAAAGGAAAAATTAGTGCTAATTTACTTATAGTATTTCAAGATACTCCTAATTATTCATCTTCTAAATTATGCCAGTCCAAAAGCAAAGACACACGCGGGCCAGACGCGACAGAGCGAGAGTCCAATATGAAATCACTCCGAAAAATTTAGTGAAATGCGCCAAATGCGGGGCGTCAGTCCGCGCTCATTCAGCCTGTCCGAAATGCGGATTTTACAAAGGAAAAGAAGTGGTTGACACAATGAAAAAAATTAACAAGAAGTCAAAAAAGAAATGATATAAATCGCGAATCAATCTCTAATCAAGTCGCGAATAATCTCTAATCTCAGATGGCTGAATTAATCTATCCGAAGCTCAGCTATGAAATAATCGGCTCAGCTTTTGAAGTTTATAATTCTATAGGTAGTGGATTTCAGGAAAAATATTATCAGAAAGCGCTAGCTAAGGAACTGGAAGAGAAAAAGATAAAATTCAGAGAACAATTACCGGTAAGAATTAGTCACAAAGGAATTGATCTCGGTATGTATTATTTTGACTTCCTTGTTGATAATAAGATAATCGTAAAACTTAAAAATTCTTCCAAATTTTATACTAAAGACATAAAGCAAGTATTGGGCTATCTGTTAACAAAAGATATTAAGCTCGGCATACTCATCTGTTTTAGCAAGAATGGCCTTATTTACAAGAGAATATTAAAGGGAAATTCGAGATAATTAGAGTTAAATTAGCGTAGATTAGAGATTTATATCATCATGGCAAATAGGCACCTATCACGATCAATAGCGATGCAGTCTCTTTATGAATGGGACTTTAAGGGTCAGAACGATGCCGCCGTGGACGAGATTATTAAAAAGAATGTCGGTGAATTCGGTCCGGGAATGGATGATGATTCATTCATTTTTTATTTGGTAAAAGGCACTTTGGAAAATCGGGGAAAGATAGACCAGCTGATCGAAAAATGCGCTCCGGAATGGCCACTGGCGCAAGTTACGGCAGTGGACAGAAATATTCTAAGACTGGGTATTTTTGAGCTCCTTTACGGCGACTACGAAAAAGTTCCCCCGAAAGTGGCTATCAATGAAGCGATAGAACTGGCGAAATCTTTCGGCGGAGAATCTTCCGGAAGATTTGTCAACGGAGTTCTGGGAACGATCTACCGGGAACTGGGCGAGCCGATGAAAGACGACACTTCTAAGAAGGATAAATATCCCGAAGATAATAAAGAGAGTGCGGATAGCTTAAAAAAAGAAGAGGCTAAATAATTTTTTTAAATTTCTAATTACCAATTTCTAATTTCTAAACAATTTTTAATTCATAAATGTCTAAATTTTTAATTGGACGTTGGGATTTTGTTAGAAATTAGATATTAGAAATTAGGAATTCCAATATTTTGTGGTTGAAACACTAGCCAAAAAACTGGGAATAAAATTTAATGAAATCAATATTCTCCAGCAAGCGGTGACCCATCGGTCGTATCTCAACGAACACCGGGATTACAAGCTCGACCATAATGAGCGTCTGGAATTTTTGGGAGACGCCGTTTTGGAGTTGGTCGTGACGGAATATCTGTATGAAAACTACACTAACGCCGAGGGCGATCTGACCAATTGGCGGGCGGCGCTGGTCAATGGTGAAATGCTGGCTAAAATAGCGAAAAATTTTGGCGTAGAAGAATATTTGCTGATGAGCCGGGGAGAAGCCAAGGATAAGGGGAAGGCCCGACAATATCTTTTGGCCAACGCCTTTGAGGCGATTATCGGTTCAATTTATCTGGACCAAAAAGAAAGCGGCTATAAAGTGGCCGCGAAATTCATTCTGGAAAATGTCGTGTGCGAATTGCCGGAAATCATTGAAAAAAAATTATATATGGATCCCAAGAGCCGTTTCCAGGAAAGTTCCCAAGAAAAGGCTGACATCACTCCGTCCTACCGGGTTATGGAAGAATCCGGACCAGATCATGACAAAAAATTCGTAGTCGGAGTGTATTTGAATGAGGAGCTAATTGCCGAAGGGGAAGGAACTTCCAAGCAGGAAGCGCAAAAGGACGCCGCTCTAAAAGCGCTGGAAACGAAGGGATGGCAGACAAAATAAAAATTAAAAGCTAAAAATGCAAAGTGGATGTATTCGCTACGCTTATGACCTGTTTATATAAATCGTCGCGAAACGACACCAAAATTTTGAATTTTGTCCGCCGCGGCGGATGCATTTTGAATTTATCATAATGTATTTAAAAAAGTTAGAAATCAGCGGATTCAAGTCTTTTGCCAACAAAACCACGTTGGATTTTTCTTTTCCCCCAACCGGGCAGAAAGTGATAACGGCAATCGTGGGCCCGAACGGTTCAGGAAAATATAACATTGCCGATGCTATCCGCTGGGTGATGGGGGAACAATCAATGAAAACTTTACGCGGCAAAAAATCGGAAGACATTATTTTCGCCGGCTCTGGAAAAAAAGCGCGCCTCGGGAGCGCTCAGGCAATGCTGTTTTTTGATAATTCAGACAGAAAAATACCGCTGGATTTCAGCGAAGTTACCATTGCCAGAAAAACATTTCGCAGCGGCGAGGCTGAATATTTGATCAATGGATCAAGAGTCAGGCTCCAAGATGTCATCGATATCCTGGCCAAAGCGGGGATCGGAAAAGAAAGCTACTCGATTGTTAATCAAGGAATGGCCGACGCGATGCTTGTCGCCACTCCCTTGGAAAGAAGGTCTATAATCGAAGAAGCGGCCGGCGTGAAGCAGTATCAAATTAAGAAAGATCGTTCCGGCCGAAAATTGGAGTCAACCCGGGAGAATCTGGATCGCGCCCGGGATTTGGCGGAGGAAATCAAGCCGCATCTGCGGATGCTCAAGCGGCAAGCCGAAAAAACCGTTCAAGGGGAAGAGATTGCCGGAAAACTCAAGAAAAAGCAAACCGAGCTTTTCACCTATCGCTGGACCAATTTCAAAAAAGAATCTTCCAGCCTGAATGAGAATAAGGATGAGTTGGGAAGAAAAATGATGAATATCCAGCGGGAAGTGGACAAACTGACCGATGAAATAAACCAGGAATCAGCGGCGCAGTCCGGAAGTACAAAACTAATCGAACTGGAAAAAACCCAATCCGAACTTCGGAGCAAACTCAACGAAATGGAGCGGGAGCTGGTCATATCGGAAGGCCGGATCGAAATCGAAAAAGAAAAGCAAAAAAATATGGAGATGCTGGAGGAAATCAGAACGACCAGCGTTCCAGTCGATCTTCGGTATGTCCGGGAAAATCTTGAAGAAATACGGCAGGATCAAGAAAATCTGGTGAAAAAAATAAGTCAGGCGGAAAAAATAGAGGACTTGCAGGAGATAAAAGAATACGCTACCGTCATCCAGCAGAGACTCCATGATCTCAAGCTTGATATCGAAAAAGGAAAAAAAGAAACCCGTCAAGTTCCAGAAAGGGAGGTTCCTGCCAAAATACCTGCTGACTTATCCGTCATCGGAGAACTGAAGGGAAAAACCGTGAAAATAAGAGCGGACATTGAAATAGCCAGGGGCGAAATTCAAAGCATCTCCGCTAAAATAAACGAAGAAATTCTACTCGACAGGCAAAAGCGTCAGAAGTTTTTTGAAATTGAAAGAAATCTGCGCGTGAAGCAAGAAGAGCTCGGCAAGTTCAAGGACCAGTTCAATGAAGCTAAGATCGCGCTCACGCGGGTAGAGGTGCGCGAGGAAGATTTGCGCGCGGAAGTTATGAAAGAGCTTAAGATGAATGCCGAGGAGCTGAAGGGGCCGAGCGAAGATATCGATAGAGAATCTTTAGAAAAGGAAATTTCCAAGTTGCGTCTGCAGATGGAACAGATCGGGGGGATCGACCCCTTGGTGATTGAAGAATATGAAGAAACGAGGAAACGGTATGAATTTTTGACCAAAGAATCGGAAGACCTGGAAAAAGCTATAGGATCGCTTAAGGAAATCATCAAGGAAATGGATCAGAAAATCAATGAAGTTTTTTCCGCTACTTTTGAAGAAATCAACAAAGAATTTACCAAATATTTTCGGATTATTTTCGGCGGCGGGAACGCCAGCCTTAAAAAAATTGAAGTAAGAAAAAGATCGGCGCGAGGCAAAGAAGAAGCAGAAAGCGAAGGGGAGGAAAACATGGAAGGGGAAGAAAATGAAAAAAATGAACCTGATCAGGAGAAGGGCGAAATCGGAATAGATATATTCGCCTCTCCTCCCGGTAAAAGGATCAATGGACTGCCGATGCTTTCCGGCGGAGAAAGGACACTGACGGCGCTGGCGCTACTTTTCGCGATTATTTACCACAGTGCGCCGCCATTCACGGTTTTGGATGAAGTGGAAGCGACACTGGATGAAGCCAATTCCAAGCGCTTCGGGAGAATTATCCAGGAACTTTCCAATAATACTCAATTCATTATTATAACGCACAACCGGGAAACAATGCGCCAAGCCAATTTTCTTTACGGTGTGACGATGGGCGAGGATGGCATTTCCAAACTTCTTTCGATTCATCTGGACCAGGTCGGGCAAGGCGGGAAAATATTAAAATAGTGTCGAGAAAAAATTAATACTTGACAGAAGTTTGTTTTTGGACTACAATTTTAGGGTTGTGGTTCTTTTTTTAATTGAATAAATCTATGCTTTGCTACTATAAAAAAACTTTTTCAGGGAGGTTAAGAGGCTATGCCGGTTATTGCGACCAAAGAGTGTTGGTCGGATATCTTCAAAGGCCTTATCGAGGTTGGGTTTCTTGGAAAAGGATCCAGGTTTAATTTGGAATGGGAGGGTGAAGATATTAAAATTACCTTTCCCAAAAAGCTATATAAAAAATTAAAGGATGATTTGGAGAGGGGAAAGCCTGAGCTGCAAAAATTTCTTTATTTAAGGGAGTGCTTCAAGAAAAAGCCTAGAGGGGAAAATTGCAAGGTTGTTGTGAAAAGGAAGGGCAAACATCTGGCGGATATACACTATTTGTTGTTTACGGCGCTGACGAGTCTTAGGGCGGAAAAAAGACAAAGAATATTTGGTGCAAGGAAAAAAGCGGAGGAAGATGTCAAGAAAGTTCTCCAAAAATTTTTCAGCCAAAAACAGCTTTCTTCCGTAAAGTCGATTGTGTATTACAAGAAAGGCATGTTCTATTTGGATGTTTGCTTTGGAAGGAAACGAAGGATCGGTCTGCCGTATAGATTGGTTTGGAATACGAATAATGTAAATGCCATTCCAGTGCTTCTGGCAGAATATCTTTCAGAGTTGTTAAGTAAGTAAGGAGTAAATGGATTTTTTAGGGGAGCAGCCAAAACTGGCGGCTCCCGTTTTTTTTATATTGTTCTATCCCAGCACTAATTCCGAATAAGGTTTTGCAGTAATGGAAAATCTTATTCGCGGGATCCCTGCCCGCAACGCTTCGCGTAGCGAAGCAGGCGGGGCCTGCGGCTTAGTCTTGATGTTAATTTAAATTTAAAGAATTGGCGCGGGATGCTCATTTTTGTAACCGCTCGTTCCTCGTGGACAAAAATGGCAAAGAAAAAACCCCATTGGCAGAATCTGCCAACAAGGTTTTCGGGGGAGGGAGGTGAGTGGGAGAGTTGAGGGTTAGGCGGCTGCCTCTTTCTTGAGCTCTTCCTTCTGGAGAGCCAGGAAGTGGCGGCAAAGGCCAAACAAAAGCCCTGCTCTTGTTTTCGGGAAGTAGGGAAGAGACTCCTTGTCTTCTTCCAGCTCCCTGATCATCCAGCGGACTTCATCCTTTCTTTCCTGCCTGGTCATGGCGGCCTCCTTCCTTTCGTTGGAGGTTAAACTCAACGAACTACCCCTTTAAAACAATAGAAGACAGCCCCCATAAGGATCTGTCTTCTATTGTCAAAGCAACATTTTAAGCCATTTTGACGTGATTTTATTGAGTTTCAGTTTTTGTTTTTCTCACTTTACAGCCCCATTATACCAGTTTTTAATTTTCTTGTCAACAGAAGATATGTGCATAACTAGGATGCTGCCAATTATTAGGCAAAATATTTCAAAAGGGTTGACATTTTCGAAAATGTCCTGTAAACTAGACAAGTAATTAAATTTTTGATTTATGTTAACCATCAGACTTGAACGAGTTGGAAAAAAGAATCGGGCTCAATTCAAAATAGTCCTACAAGAACATAGGATAGCGCCGGGTGGCGCTCATGTTGAAATTTTGGGCAACTATGATCCGCACACCAAGAACGCGACTCTGAAAGAAGACAGGATCAAATACTGGTTGTCGCAAGGCGTCCAGCCTTCCGATACGGTATATAATCTTTTCGTATCAAAAGGGATCATAGCGGGCGCAAAAAGAAAAGTGAAAATACCAGCAAAGAAAGTTGAGCCCGCCGCCGCTGAAGCTAAGGCGGACAAGGAGGTCGCGGCCGAAGCCCCCGCCGTAGCGGAAGTAAAAACTGAAACTGTAGAGTTTTCTAAAGCGAAAGTAGTCGCTCCAGTCGCTGAAAATATAAAAGAAGAAAAGCCTAAAGACGAAGCCAAATCGGCAGAGGAAGCTCCGAAAACTGAAGAAGTTAAGACTAAAGAGAAAAAAGAAGTAGCTGTAGAAATGCCCAAAGAAGAAACTCCCAAATCCGAATAATTGACAGCATAGGCGTTTTAATATAAAGTTAATAGTGCATAAAATTTATTCCGCAGACAGCAGGTGTGCAAGCGTAAACCCTGCCGAGGAAACAAAATAATTTTTTGTTTTTGGCTGCGAATAATGCAGCTTTTTATTTTTTAAACAGACAAAAATGGCGCAGACAAAAGAACAAAAGAAATCTATCGTCAAAGATTTGGCGGAAAAATTGAAAAAATCCAAAGCCGTCGTCTTTTCTGACTACAAGGGCCTGGCTGTCAAGGATATGATGGCTCTCCGGGGCGAACTGCGGAAAGAAGGCATCGATTTAAAGGTAGCCAAAAAGACACTCATTAATCTGGCTCTCAAAGATGCCGGCATGGAAATTGACGCCCGGAAGTTCGAAAGCCAGATCGCGCTGGCTATATCAAGCCAAGACGAAGTGGCCGCGGCTAAAATAATTGCCAAAATGGCCAAAGTCAACGAAAATCTGAAAATGGTGGGCGGAATTTTAGGCGTAAAGGAATTGACCGCCGAAGAGGTGAAAGCTTTAGCGCTCATCCCGGGAAAGCAAGAGCTTTTAGCTAGATTGGTCGGTTCCATCAATGCCCCGGTTTCTGGGTTTGTGAATGTTTTGGCGGGGAATCTAAGAGGACTAGTGAATGTTTTAACTGCAATATCCGACACTAAAAAGGCATAAGCGCATTTTAATAATAATTTAATTTAATTAATAAAATTATATGTCAGAAGAAAAAAAGCCCGCCGCCGCTGAAGCTAAGGCGGACAAGGAAGAAGTAAAGGTTCCCGAAAAATTCCAAAAGCTCGTTTCCGAAATCGAGAAAATGAGCGTTTTGGACCTTTCTGAACTAGTAAAAGTATTGGAAGAAAAATTCGGCGTAAGCGCGGCCGCTCCGATGATGATGGCGGGTGTTGCTCCAGCTGCCGCAGCGGAAGCGGTTGAGGAAAAAAGCGAATTTGATGTAGAGGTTACGGCCATCGGCGCTTCCAAGATAAACGTCATCAAGGCGGTCAGAGAGGCGACAGGCCTCGGTCTAAAAGACGCCAAAGACTTAGTGGATGCCGCGCCGAAAGTCATCAAGGAAAAAGTTGCCAAGGCCGATGCGGAAGCGATGAAAAAGAAGCTGGAGGAAGCGGGAGCGACGGTAACTTTGAAATAATAAACGGATATTAAAAAAGGCCCCGATCAATGGGGGTCTTTTTTTATGTCCCTTTAATTTTTTGGATCGCGGGATGCCGGATAATCCTTCGGTCAATTATTTTTTTGATTTCCAAACTCGTTGGCGGAGCGATAGAAGCGCTAATCAAGATACCGATTTTTTCCCAAAACATCCTAATCATTTTTAAAGGATGGAGTTTAGTATATTCGCCGAAAAATTTGATTTTTATTTTTTCCTCTTCACTTGGCTCCAGACCATTAACTATGCGCTTGGCAACCGGCTCCGGCGCGAAAAGATAAATACTTCGGAATTGATATTCGTCCATCAAGCCGTGGATAGTGTAGCCCACTCTCGCCTGGAATTTCTTTTTCAAATCTTCAATATAGGCTTTGCGACGGGAAACAACCCCAGGGTCTTTCCCGCGCGAGGCAGCAATAGATCTCTGTTTTTTCCGGGCTTCTTCCCGCGGCGGCATTTTAAACGATTCCAATTCTTCCAAAATGCCCTGGTGTGCCAAGTAAAAATGGGACTCATATTCGCCCGAGGAGATGAAAAGGGAAGCAGAATCGCTGAATTGGGGCAGATTTTTTGGTATTTGCAGTTTCATGTTAATTAATACAATAGAGACTGAAAAATACAACACATTTTAAGGTCGATTTTTATATAAAATATGAAGTAGCACACCCTTTCCCAGAATTGGATAAAGAACCGCTCACAGACTAAAATTTGGCCCAGAAATGGGCTAAAATCTTTACTTTTGCAGTGATTGGCGATAGAATAAAGGCATATTTACGGGGATTGGCCTGCCCGGCCAGGGGAAAAGTAATTAAGAGAAACTTTAAAACAACAATCAATAAGCTTATGTCATTTTTGGAAAATTTAGCCTGGCGTTTTGCCACCAAAAAATTTGATTCGGGAAAATCGGTTTCCAAGGAAAACCTCAATAAAATTTTGGAAGCGGTGAGAATGGCACCGAGCGCTTATGGTCTCCAGCCGTATCATATTTTTGTCATCAAAGACCCGGAACTCCGAAAAAAACTCAAAAGCGAATCATTTTTGCAATCTCAAGTCACAGACGCTTCAGTACTTCTGGTTTTTTGCGCTCGCACTGATCTCGGCCAAGTGATCGATGAATATATCGAACTGGCGAGCGGAGGAAAACTTTTGGCCAAAACCAAACTGCTCCCCTTTAAAATCGTCATGCAAACGGACTTGGGCCGCAAGAAAGGCGAGGCAGCGCTTACTTGGGCGACCAAAAGCACCGGCGTGGCACTCGGTTTCGGCTTAGCGGCCTGCGCGGAGCTCAAGATTGACTCTTGTCCAATGGAAGGCTTTAGTGTTCGGGGGGTTTCCAGAGTCCTCAATTTGCCTTCGCATCTTATTCCCGTCGCCTATCTGGCGGTCGGCTATCGCCTGGAAGAGCCAACGCGGCCGAAAGTGCGGTTCTCCGAAACAGAACTTTTCAGCCGAAGGTAAAATAATTTTGCCATTCCCACTGGGAAATGGTTTAGTTATATATAAGATAAAATAAATATATGACCAAAATGAAGATAGAAAATAAAGACGAAATTATAATATATAAAACCAAAAAGAGGCCCAAGCTCGAGGTCCAGCTTAAAGGCGAGACAGTCAGGGTGGGACGAAGTTGGAACTTATTTGACTACTGCTTATATTGGCATAAATTCCGCAAAGTGTTGATTTTTTATTAGATTTAAGGCAAAATGGAAACGAGGCTTTTGAGCTATTTGTTTTTAAATTGGGGAGTAGTAAAAATCTAAATATTCCGGGGTCGTCTAATGGTAGGACGACAGGTTTTGGTCCTGTTAATTGGGGTTCGAGTCCCTACCCCGGAACATATGCACTTCGTTTATGTAATAAAAAGCAAGACTCATGCGACTAGGTATATTGGTAGCACCGATAACATACCTAAAAGATTGAAAGAGCATAATAATAAGAAATGTAAATACACAAGCGGCAGAATACCGCGGGAACTGATTTATCAAGAAAAGT